>Ga0226835_1000357_pt1 | contig 60439 bp, 57 predicted proteins | sample LAC_MetaG_1_FD_163627 | JGI IMG/M metagenome (GOLD analysis project Ga0226835, IMG submission 163627) | Anaerobic ammonium oxidizing microbial communities from anammox membrane bioreactor (MBR) in UC Berkley, California, United States -... | ecosystem: Engineered > Bioreactor > Anaerobic >...
TCGCCTGTCACCCTGGTCAACTACAACACTCGTATCCTCGGACGCAAAGGCGTTCTCTCCATGAATCTCGTCACCGGCCCCGACACTCTCAACGAGGATAAGCGCCAGGTCAACGAGCTCCTCAAAAAGACCTCCTTCGTCGCCGGCAATCGTTATGAAGATTTCAAGCCAGGCGTGGACAAAGAGTCGGGTCTGGGGCTCACCGGTCTCATACTCGGTGGAGGAGCCCTGGCGGTGGCCGCCAAGACCGGATTGCTGGGCGCGCTGAGCAAATGGCTGATTGCCGCTGTGCTCATCTGCAAGAAATTCATCATCGTCATTATTCTGGCCGCGGTTGCCGGCGTGAAGGCGCTTTTCGGCGGCGGCAAAAAGAGCGACTACGAATAGAGTTGCCAGATTCAGCGCTGGCCCCAGAGGACTTTCTGCTGTGAAGAGCCGGATTGACCCCAGAGGACCTTTTGCTTCGAGCTCGAGCCGGTGGAGCTCGTTCCCGCAGAATTGCCTCCCTTGACCCAGTTGCTGGCCGGGCGGCCGCTCTCTCCGGTCATTCGAGCCTGGCGCCGTCGGACCTGCTCCGGCACCTGACCGATGAACTCTTTATGGCGCACCGCTTCCGGTGGCTTGTCCGAGACCCGCCCGTTTTCAATGAATTCGCCGCGGGCATTGCGGAAGTCCTCATTCTTGTCGTAGAGAGGGCGACCATAGTCAGAGAAGACCGCTACGTCGAATCTGCTGTAAGGGACGAAGGGACGGCTGGCCATGCGCTCGTGCATGATCCGATCGGTGGTCTTGAAGGCGTTGATTGCCGCCATTCTTCCAGGATTTCTTCGACTCGGCTGACCGTTCTCTTTCTTCTTGTTGAGCACTCCCAGAGCGGCTCCGCGATCGAGAATGGTGTCGGATGAATTGAGCCTGTGCTCCGCCTCGTACTCTTGATCGAAGCTCTGCATGCGGCTGCGCATCACCATGCCGGCAGGGTGCTCGTCGATATGAGCCATCTGCATCTTCTGGAAGAGCTGCTTCTTCTGGGTGCTGCTGTAATGCGGGTCTGTATACAGATCGTGGATGCGGGCAGCAAAAGCCACCTCGCGAACGAGATCGCTGGGGTTCCAGTACCCGGGCAGGCAGTGCATGACGGTGCCGTCGCTGGCCAGCAGGAAGGTCTGGAGATTGTGGGGACCGGCTCCGTTGGTGGTGTTGATGGCGTTGCCGCCGACTTTGTGACTGCCGGAGAATCCGGAATAGGGCTCCGACGAGATGTCGCGATAGCCGCAGACGACCTCGTCTTTCAATACTGAGTGGGCTGGTTCCTGTGAGAGCGACACGGCTCTCATGCTATTGGCGGCACTTCATGTGGCGCCGTCCATCTTGCCTACAAGATGGACCCAGAGGACCATCTTGTTCTCCTTGCGGGCGTCCATCAGGGCGCTATTGAGAGAAGTGTGCCAGTTGATGTCCGAGTTGACTTTCTTTATATTCTCCCGGGCCTGGTCGCCCTCGATTACCATCTGCCGGGAATCGGCGGGGCAGAGTCCGAGCATGAGTTGCGACAGTGTCAGGGCGGTGACCAGGAGAGCTCCATATCTATGTGCCATGGCTAGACCTCATTTGGTTTCTCGATTTCGAGTTATGGATGGAGCCCGTCCGAGATCGGTCCCGGGGACCTTCTGGATGACCATCTGCGCCCTCGGCTCGAACAGGGCTCCATATTGACAAACGACTTTTGTTCCAGGAAAGTTCAATCGAAATCGTGATTTAATCTTTAAATCTTATGATTACTCCAATGTTCCTATCTTGGTAGTTTTCGAACCCTGAGGCTATGGTTGAGAAAGGGAGCCTTGATTCAATCTATGGACGAGAGCGCTAAAGAGAAGCGATTAACTGTGCCGATCATCGTTGTCGGCGTCATTCTGGTCGTTATAGTAGCCCTGGTGGTCGTCCGGTCCACCGGAAGGAAGTCTCTGGTGACAGCCTCGGGAGAGGTCACCGAGATACTCGAGTCAGGCGGCGAAGACTCCAGCGTGGAGAAAGGAACCATCAAGATCAAATACAAGTTCACCCTGGCAGGCAAAGAGTACCGGCGAAGCCAGACTGTCAGGAGCGGCCCCGGTCTGCTTCTTGCCCGGGGGCAGAGCATCAAGGTGCAGGCCAGGTCCGACGACCCGTCCGAGTCTCATATCGTGCTTCCGACACCGAACCGTTATCCGGACAAGTCCGGGATGAATTTCCGTACAATGCCCCAGAAGGGCGATCAAACGAGGAGCCCTTGAGTGAATACCATAGTTGACAAGAACGAGCCTGAAAAGAACGAGCGCCTCAATGTCACGGGCGTAGCCCTGATCATAGCTGCTGCCGTCGCGCTCATGCTCGGCGTGGTCAGGTCTTTCCCCGATACTGCCATCTATTTCATCGTCGGATTCTACGTATTCCTGCTCTTCCAGCCCGTTCTCAATGTGACAGCCAGCACCCCGACCAGGAGTCTCGCTCTGGAGGCGGTCATCGCTGCTTTTGCCTGCGGTGTTCTGTTCATTTTTTTCAAGCTATTCGGTGCCGAGCTCGATCAGGTGGAGGTGGCGATAATCTTTGCTGCCGGGCTCGGTATAAAGCTTGTTTTCTACCCTGTCTACGGGGACGGCAGCGAGAATTGAGCCTGTCTAATGTCTCTTCTTCCCGGCTGACGTAACTTAATCGGACATAGAAGAGTTTCGATGAGGATCGATTCCATGGCTTTTGTGCGTTTCCGGCGGGCTTTTTCCGTTCTGTCCCTGATCGCACTGCTATCGGTTTCTCTGACCGGTTTCGGCCTGCCCGCCCGGGCTGCGGCCGAGCCCCTCAAGCTCGACGCTACCCAGACCAGGGTCCTGCAGCTGGTCAGGGACGATCGGGTCGATGAGGCACGAGCCCTGGTGAGAAAGTCCCTGGAAGGCAAAAGCGATCCCGAGCTCAACTATCTGCTCTCGGTTCTCGATTGGAAGTCCCAGGACTATAAAGCTGCCGCCGCCAATCTCGGGGTGGCTCTGGCGGGCAGGGATGCCTCGGATGTCCGGGGCCGGGCTCTCATTCTCAATCGTATAGGGGATTGCTACTACGAGACCCGCACTCTCAAGAAGGCGCTGGAGTATTATCAGAAAGCCATCGCCGAAGCAGGCAAGCTTCCCGAGAGCGACTATCTCGCCTCGGCTTTCTATCAGGATGCTGTTGGCACCCTGATGCTTCTCAAGGATATCGAGCAAGCAGAGGCTTTTGCTTGCAGGATGGTGGAGATTGCTTCCCGGCGTGAAAGCAATGAAGTCGCCGATGACGGCGCCCGGCTCTGGGCCAATCTCCAGCTCGGTACAATCTATCGCCGTCAGGGCAAAGAGAAGGAGCTGAAAGAGCACCGCAAGAATAATCTGGCAGTGCTCGACAGGCTTCTAACCCTGCGCTCCCGACTCGAGGAGACCGGACAGTTGCCTGATGAGAAGACTCTCTGGAGATATTTTTTCGACCAGTATCTGGCGCAGAACAATCCTCGCACGGTAGCCGAATATCTCTGGCTGGCTGCCGAGTTCCGTCCGCAATCGCTGCCCCTGATCGAATGGCGAAGCCAGAGCGGTGCACCGAAAGCCATATTGCTATGCATTCATGGTCTCGGTCTGGATAATAACGCTTTCTCGTCGTTCGGCAAGGCTCTGGCGAAAAGACAGTTTTCGGTCTACGCGCTCGATGTCCGGGGTTTCGGGTCCTGGCTCTCCATCGCCGGGCAGGAGGATGTCGGCTTCGAGACAGCCCTGGCCGATATCGTTTCGGTTATTGGCATACTCAGGGAGAGACATCCGGGAGTGCCTATCTTTCTGCTTGGTGAATCCATGGGTGGTGGCATTGCCCTGCGCGCCTGTTCCCGCAGTCCGGAAGGCATCAGCGGAGTGATCGCCTCGGTGCCCTCGGCGGAGCGTTTCCAGGGACGGCGCATGGGTCTTTCTGTAGCGGTGCATTTTCTCAACGGTCCCAGTAAACCATTCAATATCGGCGAAACCGTGGCTGAAAAGGCCACTCTCAGCGAGAACTACCGCAAGGACTGGGCGGCGAGCTTCAAGTCGAAAATGAAGATGTCTCCGAAAGAGCTTATCAAGTTCGCTGTTTTCATGCGGACCACCGAGAGACAGTGCAGCAAGATCGACAAAATGCCGGCACTCATTGTGCAGGGTCTCAAAGACAGGCTGGTGAAGCCGGAAGGCACCTATAAGATGTTCGACGCCATCAGCTCCGAAGACAAGACCATGCTCATCGACGGCACCTCCGAGCACCTGATTTTCGAGAGCGACCAGCAATCCCAGATTCTTCTCGATACGCTGACATCCTGGCTGGACAATCATATTGCAAAATAACTGATACCGTTTAATGCGCTCTTTCTCGAATTCATGTAGCGTGGACCCTCAGCCACACGACAGAGGGAGATTGTTCGCATGCGTAAGATTGTTGTCGCCTCGATCCTGGCGGTAAGCACGGCTTTTTCAATGGGTCTGAGCCAGCCTTGTCAAGCCAGGGGCTCGGAGATGTCCACCCTGAGCCATAAGAAGATTTTCAAGGGGCGGGTGACCAATGCTGTTTCCCAGGGCTCCGTCTATTTGCAGAAACGTGACTATGACAAAGCCGCCGATTCGTTTCGCAAGGCAATCAAGCGTAATTCCAGAGATGTAGATGCCATCAACGGCCTCGGCCTGGCTCTCGCCCTGCAGTTCAAGCTCGACGGGGCCGAGGAGCAATTCAAGCGCGCCGAGAGTCTCGACCCGAACAATCCGGTGACAAAGGTCGGTAAAGCGATCCTCACCCGCAACCGCCTGCAGTCTTCCAACAATACATACAGGCAGAACAAGAAAGCCCTTCTCGAGCAGGCCGAGGCCGATTGCAAGTCGGCAATCGCCAGCGATCCCAATATGCCCGAAGCCCATGCCGTGCTCGGTCTGGTCTATAAAGAGCAGGAGCGCCTTGACGATGCCGCCTCGGAGCTGCGGATCGCTCTCAAGAACGATCCCAGCTATGGCTTCGTCCTCACTCATCTGGGTATCGTCGAGCTTGATCAGGGCAATGTCACCGATGCCATGAGCCATCTCAAGCGAGCCATCTCTCTCGATTCGAAGAATTCGACGGCCCACTACGGGCTGGGCAGAGCCTATCTGGCGCAGAATGACGTCAATGCCGCTCTCAAAGAGCTGAATACATCGGCGGCGCTATTCCCGAACAGCGCTCCGGTGAATATCGCATTCGGAGACGCATATTCGATGCAGGGCAATTTCGTGGCTGCCGTGCAGAAGTATAAAGAAGCCGTGCGCATCAAGCCCGAGATGATCAAAGCCTATCTCTGCCTGGCCGATATCCGGGAAGCCAGAGGCGATCTCGAATTCGCCATCGCCGACCTGCGTTCGGGCATCGAGCTCAATCCCGAGAACAGCGAGCTCCAGACTCGTATCGGCGAGCTTTCCCTGCAAGCTGAGAAAGTCGATGACTCCATCAAGGCTTTCAAGAAAGCCCTGGAGCTCGACAACGGCAATACCCGCGCCGTGGACGGTCTCACCCGCGCCTATTATGTGAAGACCCAGAAAGACAGCAATGGCGCCTTCTTCGTCTCCAATGATTTCGAAGAGGCGGAGAAGTCGATCAATGAAGCGATCAGGCTCAATCCGAACAGTCTCCAGCTTCGTCTGGCGGCAGCCAAGCTGAGAGCCCTCTCCGGCAAGCCGGTGGATCTCAACACTGTCGGCCAGCCCACTAACGACGCCGAGCGTATTTCATATGCCGAGGCTCTGCTCGCCCAGGATCGTTTCGACGAAAGTGCCCAGCAGATGCAGATGGTGGTCAACAACACCAACGATCAGAAGCAGCTCTTCGCTCTTGCCGATCTGGCGGTCACCATCAGGGACTTCCCCAGCGCCGAGGCCGCTTACAAGAAAGCCGGCACCACAAATGGTGGCGCCGAGCGCAGCAAGCGCGGGCTGCATCAGGTCGAGACCCTGCAGGAAGCCGCCAACCGCGATTACCGCCTGGCCAACGACCTGGCTCGCAAGAAGCAGCGTCCTTCGGCAATCGACAATTTCAAAAAAGCCGCTTACGAAAACCCTCGTATGGCCGATGCCCGCCTCGGTCTTGCCGACACCATCGACAAGAGCCACAGCAAAGACCCGGCTCAGCTCCGGGAAGCAGCCCGGCAATACAAGGCTTATCTCGGTCTGAGAAAAGACCTGCCTGAAAAAGAGCAGCGCAAGTATCAGAAGAAGATCGAGAAGCTCGAGCTGGCTGCTTACAAGATCGAGCAGCGCACTCTCGCTACTCACTAGCGTGAAATCAGATATCGAGGCGGTAGCCCACTGAATGCACGGTGGTGATCAGGGAAGGCTCGCCGCTTCCACTCCGATCTATCTTCTTGCGCAGGCGGGTTATATAAATTCGCACCGCCGATGGAGATACGTCCGAATCGGTGGGCCAGACCCGCTGGACGATGGCTTCGGCTGAGAATACCTGACCGGGATTGCGAGCCAGAAAGAGAATTAGAGCGAACTCTCTCGGGAGGAGATCGAGCTCCTCCCCGTCCCTTGTCACTCGCCGGGAATCGGGGTCGATCTCGAGATAGCCTGCTCTGATCAGATTGTCCGCCTGGCTCCTGGGACGACGCAGGAGAGCTTTGATCCGCGCCAGAAGCTCGCGGAGATGAAATGGCTTGGTGAGATAGTCGTCGGCGCCGGCATCGAAGCCGGTTTCCTTGTCCTCGACTTCTTTTTTGCCGGTCAGCATGATCACCGGCGCCAGACCGCCACGCTGCCTGTATTGACGGAGGACCGCCAGTCCGTCTTGACCCGGAAGGGTCCAGTCCAGGACGATCAGATCGTAATCGTCGAATTTGAGGAGGCTGGCCGCCTCGTCACCGTCGCCGGCCAGATCGACAGTGAAATCCCGGGCTCTCAGGAAGTCGCATGTCACGTCTGCCAGGGATTTTTCATCTTCGACTATGAGTATCTTCGTCATCGACCATAAGCATACCCCAAAGGTGGTCCGGGAATATTGTCGAAGAGGTTATATATGACCACCGCAAAGAGGAAAATTGAGCAGCGCGGAATCGTGCTTGTCATGGTTCCACTGCTTTTCGAGCTGATCTTCGTGGGCGTTCTCGCCAAAATGCTACTGGACGCCCGCAACCAGCTGTTCGAGGAGCGCCGGGCCCGCTCGGTGGTGACCACGGTCTCGGTGCTCTCCCGTCGTACCCAGACTGCGGCCCGCATCCTGGCTCGTTATACAAACGATCGGGAGCCGGCTCTTCTCGAGCAATACGACAGGGTAATAGCCCCGGCACCCGGTGAATTCAAAGAGCTCCGGGCCCTGGTCAAAGATCGCCCGGAAGATCTTCGCACCGTCATCGCTCTCGAGCACTCGGTGCTCAAGGCAATCGCTATCCTGGAAGACTGCAAAGAGGTCTTCGGGCAGAAAAACAACAAGATGGCTCATCTGGTCTATTACCCCAGGCTCTACAGGGCCGGCATGACCGCCGAGAAGGAGATGGACACCCTGCTCCAGCGGTACCGGGCCAAAGAGCGCGCCGATCGAGAGGCCAACGATCGGGCAAGCGGCATCATCTTTGCCTGGCTTGCCATCGGCGTGCTGTTCAATGTGGGCGTAGCAATTATTCTGGCTGTCTTTTTCAGCCGCAGCATCACCCGCCGCCTGGAGGTCCTCACCGACAACACCATGAGGCTGTCGGAGAAACGGCCTCTGAGCGAAAGAGTGGAGGGTGATGACGAGATTGCCGAGCTCGACAGGGTCTTTCACCGGATGGCGGATGCCCTGCATGAGGCTGATCGTTTGAAGCAGGACTTTTTCTCCATGGTCAGCCACGATCTGCGTACGCCTCTGTCGGCGGTGCAGGGCACCCTTACGCTGCTCCTTGATGGAACCTACGGCGAACTCGAGCCCCGGGGCGAAGACCGTGTCCGGGTCGCCCAGGCGGAGACCGAGAGACTCATGTCGCTGGTCAACAATCTGCTCGATATCGAGAGACTCGAGTCCGGTCAACTGGCGGTCGCTCCCTCGCCTCTCGAGCTGGCACCGCTGGTAAAGGCAGCTGTAGAGTCGGTCCGATCGCTCAGCGAGGCAAAGAAGATCGAGATTGTCTCGAATGTCGAAGATGTTCTCTTGAGCGCGGACAAAGAGAGGATGATGCAGGTGCTCATCAATCTTCTCGGCAATGCTATCAAGTTTTCCCCGCCGGAAAGCCGGATCGAGATAGCAGGCAGGATAGCGGACGGGACGGTCGATATATCAGTGACCGATTCTGGTACAGGCATTCCGAAGGACGTCGGGGACAGCATTTTCGATCGCTGGCGTCAGGCGGAGCCTGACTCAGGGGTCGATCGTGGTAGTGGTCTCGGTCTAGCTATCAGCCGCCATATAGTCGAGGCTCATGGGGGAGAGATCGGCTATGAGAGCAGGGAAGGGGAAGGATCGACGTTTTTCCTCCGGATTCCGGTTCCGGAAGATGAGTGAGTATGTTCTGCCGATTCAGGCTGCGAACATGCCGACCTGGATCGCCATGGCGGCGAGTTTCATAGCCTCTGGATTCTGCAAGACCGACTTGACCATGTCCTCGGCCATGCCTATGCCGGAGAGCTCTTTCCAGGATTCCATCAGAAGCGCCGGAGCCTGGAGAGCTGTCTCGAGAAGATTTTGATGGGGGGCCTCGATATTGATGTTGAGATTCTCGCAGTTGATCGGACTGTCGATGCCATTCAGGAGCGAGTCGGAGGAGGGGAATTGATTGAGCGCCCTGGTGTCCGGAACGGAAAGACCGCGAAGGTCATTCCATATTCCCGGGTCGGCCAGGAGATGATCGAGACCGGCTATGGACCCGGGCTGGTTGTCGGAGCCGTTCCAGGCGTTTTCGATATGAGCGGGTTGAAACATAGTAATTACCTCTGGTTAGAAGCGGCAGTCGGAAAGGATGAGTCCATGGTAGGGCGAGAATGTTTCAGAAGGGTTTCAGCAGCTCCGCGGGGCAGGCGGAAGATCGGTTAGAATCTCGATATGAGATCGTTCTTTGGTATTGCGTCCATCTGTCTGAGTCTGGTGCTGGTCGGATGCGCCGGGGATGAGCCTTCGCAGAAGAGCGAGACGCCCGCGAAAGACAGAAGAATGTCCGAAGAGCGCAACATGCCTTTCCTCGGACAGGTCGACAATCCCCGGTATAAGTCGCAGTACATGGGGAGGAAGCTGACGACCTTCGCCGACTATCTCGCCGCCGCCCGGGATGCCCAGGAGAAGAACGCATACTATGAAGCCTACGAGTTCGCACGCAAAGCTGCCGCCCTCGAGGACAGGTCCGGGGAGGCGCACTATATCATCGGTGTCGGTCTTTGCGCTTCGGCTTATGGTGACGAGGACGAGGCCCTGGCCGAGCTCAAGCGAGCAATCGAGCTGGGATTCGAAGACGGCAATCTCTATGAGTATATGGCTAAGATTCATGATGGCAAGAAAGAATACGGAGAGGCTATCAGAGCGCTTACCAGGGCAGTCGAGCTGCGTCCTACCGATATCGGTCTTTATAGCGATAGAGCAGCCATGTACATTTTTACCGGCGATTTGAAGCAGGCGGAGAAGGACTATACCAGGCGTATCGAGATGTCTGATTCGAAGCGGTCCGCAAGTCTTCTCATCAGGGGCCGCTTCTATGAAGGCCAGAAAAGATACGAGGAAGCTCTTGCTGACTACACTGCCGCTCTGGAGCATGACGTCCGCGAGACCGATGAGCTTCGTGCCCGGGTCGGTGTCCTTGTCGCCCTCGGACGGCGAAAAGAAGCCCTCGAGGATCTGGATGAGATCATCGAGCGCAACCCCAATGACGACGATTCTATAAGGACCAGGGGCAATCTCTACTTCGAGCTGGGGAATCTCGAGTCGGCTCTCAAGGACTTCAGTACCGCCATCCAGCATTCGCCGGACCAGGACAGGCTCGCCTACGAGGCCAGAGCCCGGGTCTATGACAGGCTCGGTCGAAAGGACCGGGCTGAGGCTGACAGGAAGGCAGCCGGAGAAATCGCCGATGCTCCGGCGGAAAAACCAATATATTAGGTTGGTGAAGCCGGAGTCCGGTTATAATTTGACTTCTTGCGAAGAGGAGCTATCGCCGTGCCCGAAAATAATCCGAGCGCCACTCGATCCATAAAATTCTCCAAGCGTCTTGACCCGCTAGAATCGAGAGAGGATCTGCCGGCTCTCTGGCTCGATACGCCCATCGAGGAGTTGATCGGCGCTCATAACTTCGGCAAGGAAATCGAGGGGGCGAGCCAGCCTCGACTGCTCATCGTCTCCTGTATCGAGTTCCGTTTCACGCCCCAGATTCCCAACAACTTCGCTTATGTCATCCGCTCCGCCGGCGGTCGCATGTCCAACCTGGCCGGATCGGAGTTCGCCCTCTCTTATATCTTCGCCAAAGGTGTCCGGCATATCGCCATCGTTGGTCACAACGATTGCGGCATGACCAAGGTCGACGAGTTCAAGCCTTCTCTCATCGAAGCTCTTATAGACCAGGGCTGGAAGAAGGAAAAAGCCGCTGCGTTTATCGAGGAGAATGCCGGAGGCTTCGCCATGGACGACGAGATCGAATCCCTGCGCCGTGAGTTCCTCAGACTTCGTTCGCTGTTCAACAATGTCGTGATTGCTCCTCTGTTCGTGTCCCTGTCGAGCAATCGTCTGCACATTCCGAGCTGGCACTCCTTATATAAGAAAAGCAATCAGTAAGTCCTGCCACAACTCGGTAACAGAGTAGCCACCAGTTTGACGCACCTGCCCGGCTAAGGTGAGTGTATTCGCTCCCCATCGTTTTTTTCGAGGACAGGCAAATGAGCAATCGGTTTTTCGAGCAGGACAATCAAGTAAGAGGCGTCACCAGCGATTCCACTAATCCCGTAACTTACCAGGCAGCAGACGAGTTTCTGCAAAGCGACAATATAACCGGGAGCAATGAGCGCTCCAAAGAGTTCAGCAAGCAACTCGCGGATGAAGGCGTTCTGCCACAACTGCTGGTCTCTGAAGTGGACAGAATCGATATCGACGGCAATAACGAGATCACCCGGGCCGAGTTGAATATGGCTCTCAATTCGAAAAACAGCTCGGTTCTTACCAAGCTTGCCGCAAACTATGCTCTGGAGAATTTCAAGACCATCGATCAGAGCAATGACTGGCTCGGAGGGCTTTTCGCCAATCACGACGCTCTTTCCAGAGATGATGTGGGCGACTGGGCCAAGAAGAATCCCCTCAAAGAGCAGGACCTACCCGGAGACGTCGTCGGTGCGCGGATTCTCATGGAGAACAGGCATAATCTCGACCTCAACTCGGACGACAATGTCACTCAGGACGAGCTCAAGATAGTCCTGGACAATTCCGAGCAGGGATCGGATCTGCATGAGGCGGCTCGTTATGCCTCCAATAACATCAAGCGGATAGATGCCAGCGACGACTGGCCCGTGCTCGGTATTCTTGCTGATCACAGCAATCTTTCTATGGACGACATCAAGCACTGGTCCAATAAGAACAAACTGACCGTCCTCCAGGCTGCGAATACCTCCGACGAAGAAGGCACTATTGCCGGTGTGGGCAAAGCCGGAGCGGCTATCGCTGCTCGTGTTGCTGCCGAAACTCCAGCCAGCTCGGACGGGGACTCGGATGAATGCCCGGGAGCAGTCGCCAGTGTGGCAGCCGGAGTGAGCGGCATCGCCAGAGCGGTTTCTGATGCGAATGCAGGCACCGGCAGTGATGCAGGCGCCGGCGATAATTCAGGATCCGGAGCAGAAGGTCATCCTGTGGCTCAAGCCGATGCGAAAGCGGAGAATCCGGCTGTTCCGGCCGAAGCTCGTGATGACAGCTCGAATGACGGGATCTATGATGCCTGCATAAAATCCCTCGAAGATCCGAATTCTTCGGCGGAAGTACGGCTGCGGGCTATGACCAGGCTTATTGAAAGCGGAATCAGCGAAGTTTCGTTGCATGATGCAGACGGTCGTGAGTTCCAAGCTCACCTGAGCTTCAGTCCCGTGGCTCCCGGCGGCCAGCGTAACTTCCTCACCATGTGGGCTGATGTGGACGGTCGCCAGAGACCGGTGATGCGAGCCATCGAAGACGGCGGTATGTTCGTGCAGCAGGTCGGCGCCGACGGCAGACCAGTGAGCTATTACGGAGCTACCTGGGCGGCTCGGGGCAACACTATCTTCAGATAGATTTTTAAGAGGGAACCGGGAGCCATGCCTCGGCGTCCGGTCGATGAGGGAGAAAGGGAGGAGCCGTCAGGCTCCTTTCTTGTTTGTTGCCACAGTCATGCCACAGATGCGACACCGCTACGCCACAGCCATTGCCTGATACTGGAGACATCCCGGTACTTCGATAAGAGGAATTTGAGATGGAATTCGCTACCGAGAAAATGGTGACTGCCGGAAACAAGATTCTCGACTTCGTCTGTCAAAAACCAGGTGCTCTCAATGCCGCGGATCTGGACACGATTCTTGCCGATTTCGATCCGGATAGAGGAACCGAAGAATCCATCGATTTCGCCCATCGTCTGGAGGATGCTGGAATTCTTCCGGCTCTTTTAGTTGCCGAGCAGAGTCATCTGGACCTCGACAGAGACGGAGTCATCGATGCCGACGAGCTGAATGAGGTTTTGCTTTCGGATGCCCCGACAGTCACAAGGATCGCTGCTGATTTCGCCAAACGGCATCTTGCCGATATCCAGGCGGCTCCTGGAGGGCTCTTTATAGAGTCCGACTTTTTCGTACCCGAGTACGCTGCCGCTTATGCTTCGAATAATCCATTGAAATCCTGCACCTCATTCGATCCGCCGCAGGATGAGCTCGATGTGCCTCGCGATGATCTGGAAGATCTCAAAAGGTACGAGATGTTTCTACGCTAGTCGACGGAGAATTTAAAGATGGACAACCGAGTCGAGACATGTTTCATTGCGGAGCATCTGAGCAAAATGCCTTCCATTGAGAAACCCGTAGAGGATTATATTGCTGCCGGCAAGAGCGAGAGGAAGAGTGAGGACTTCGCTAAACTGGCCAATCGTCTCGAGAAGGACGGCATTCTTCCCCTGGTATTGCTCATCGAGGTTTCGACCCTGGATCGCGACGAAGACGGTGAATTGACTCGAAATGAGCTCAACTTCTCCCTCGAGGGGAATTCCTCCTGGATGGCTCGGGGAGCCGCCGATTATGCCCTGAAAAACTTCGACCGAATCGGATCGGGGTCCCTGAGCCTATCGCCCCGGGACTTGCGTGCCTGGTCGGAGAAGCACCGACCGACTGCCAACAATCGTTATGACTTCCAGGACCTGGATCTCTATATGATCAGTGGAATCTGCAAGAAGTTCGCCCCGGAGCCCGGCCATTACAGGAGCATATCGGAGATACTTGAAGAGCGAAAGCGGGTTGACTATCTCTGGTACAAGCAGGGGCGGAAAGACCGGATCACCCCCGAATTCAAGAACTACGCGCCGAAGTTGTTCTGACACAACTCTGACACAACTCGGACCGGCATTGGACACTCTCCGGGTCATAGACTCTGAGTATGGAGTTCAACCCGAGCTTCCCTCCCTTCCCAAGTTTTTAGAGGCAATTACCATGGAAAGCAGATGCAGTTTCGAAGAGACTATCGGTCGTACTCCCCTTATCGACGCGGATCTTTTTATCGAGCAAATGGCGCCGGTGCAACATGATCCCGAGACCCGGAAGATGCGTTCTGCCAGGCTAGAAGAAGAGGGTATCCTTCCTCAGCTCCTGGTCGTAGCCCGGGACAGTCTCGATCTCGACAAAGACGGCAACATCACGAAAGCCGAGCTCGAGGAAAGCCTGAAAATGGGACTGCCGCTCAAGACCGGGGCTGCCGCCCGCTATGCTCTAGACAATTTCGAGCGTATCGATCTCGCCAACGACCTGCTTCCGGGCGGCTTCCTCGCCGACCATGACAATCTTTCGGTAGACGACATCAAGGACTGGGGCAAGAGCCATCCGGTGAAACTTGATGGAGACTACGGTCCCGAGGGTCTCAGGCTCCAGATCGCCGCCGCGGTATGCGATGTGGTCGAGCCCGAAAAACCGGTCTCGCCCATTGGAGCAGTGCTGACTTCGGCAGGTACCGCTCTCGAAGTGATTACCGCTACTAAAGGCCGGGACGGCTACCCGCGTTATGGCAGATATGGCTATTACAGATAGGTTTGACGATGAGGGAAACGATCAAGGAGCCGGATGGCTCCTTTTTCGCTTGTTGTGCCGATCTCGAAAAGAAATCAGCTCGAGCGAATCCGATAGCCGACTCTCGGGACATTCTCTATGATCGAGTTCGATTCGTCATCGCCGGAATCAAGCTTTTTGCGGATTCGTTTGACGGCGCTGCGCAGGGCATCGGATGTGGCTTCCGAGTCGGAAGGCCAGATCCTGGTCAGGAGAGCGTCGCCGGAGAAGACCTGGTCCGGGTGCCGCATGAGAAATTCCAGGAGCTCGAAGTCTTTGGGGGACAGATGCACTTCCTGACCGGCTCTGGTGACTTTGTGCAGTGCCGGATCGAGTTCCACATCACCGCTTTTCATGATACTGGGAACCACCCGGGAAGGGCGTCTGAGCAGGGCTCTGATCCTTGCTGCCAGCTCCCTGACCGAGAATGGCTTGGTGAGATAGTCATCGGCGCCGGAGTCGAAGCCCTGCTCTTTGTCGCTGATTCTATCTTTGCCGGTGAGAAAAATTATCGGCGTGTCACCGCCTTTCCCCCGGAATTCCCGGACTATATCTATTCCCAGGAGAAGAGGGAGGTCCCAGTCGATGATGGCGACATCGTATTCGTTGATGCTCAAATAGTCGAGCCCGGATCTGCCGTCGTGACATATGTCTACGGCATAACGCTCGGCGGTGAGCCACTGTACCACCATATTCGCCAGGTCCCTGTCGTCTTCGACTAGCAGTATCTTGGCCATATTGCCTCTTCTCTCCAAGCCGGAATAGATTATATTACTCCATGGTGCGTATTTCTCTAACAGCCAGGGTCCTTTCACTAGTCACCGCCATACTGGCGGCGGAGATCTTTTTCGTCTGGTCTGTGGCCGATCTGGAGTCCCAGGCCGAGCGCGAGGCCGCCCGGGCGCTTCGCTCCCAGCGTATTACCGAGGACATCAACCTGGTGTTGCGGATCGTCTATGACGTCTATGGCAATATCACCAATCTCGCATCGAGCACTTATGTCCTCGATGAATCTCTTTATCAGGAGCATCTAGCCGAGGTAAGAAGGCTGACCGATGAGCTCAAGGACCTGGTCAAGAGAGATCGCAATCAGCGAAAGCTGGTTAGCGAAGCTACCAGGAATATCGAGCTGTCGCTCCAGACTCTGGGTAAGTTGAAAGACGGTCCCCGGGATGAGAGCCTGTGGTCGCCGGAGTACCGGAGGGAGCGCAAGCGACTCTGGAAGGAGGCAAGGGAGCATGCCATCTTCTTTCGAAGCGAAGAGTTCGTCAAGATGAGCCAGGATCAGAAAGAGATAGCCCGGCAAAGCCCGGAAAAGCTCGCTGAATACCGGAGACAGATGAAAGTCATGCTTTTCGGTGGTCTCGTGGTCAATATCCTTTTGAGCCTGATCCTGGCGCTCTTTCTGGTGAGGACCATCACCGAGCGAATAAAAATCATGAGCGACAATGCTGTCAGGCTCGCCGGGGGCAGGGACCTCAATCCGCCTCTTGAAGGCGACGACGAGATCGCCGGTCTGGACCGGACTTTTCATGCCATGGCCCGTTCCCTTTCGGAAGCGGCTCGCAAAGAGCGCGCCGTCCTCGACAATGTCAAAGACATGGTCTGCTCCATAGACGAGCAGGGCCGATTCCAGGCGATCAACCCGGCTGTCGAGCAGGTTCTCGGTCTCGGTCCCGATGACCTGCTAGGCGCTTATTTCGTCGATACAGTGATCCAGGACGACATACCCGCGGTGCTCGCCGCCATCGAGGCAGTTAAGAGCGGGGAGCTTTCCCAGCCTTTCGAGGCGCGCCTCAAGCATAAGGACGGGCGCACTCCCATGTCACTGTGGTCGGTGCACTGGTCCCAGACCGAGAAGTCTCTTTTCTGCGTCATTCACGATATCACCGAGCGTATGGAGCTGGAGCGCTTGAAGCAGGATCTGGTGGCTATGATCACTCACGATCTGCGCACGCCCCTCTCGTCGGTGATGGCTTTCCTGGAGATGCTCGAAACCGGCATGCTGGGCGAGCTCACCGAGAATGGCGAGAATCTCAGCCTGGTGGCGGAGCGCAATTCTCGCCGCATGCTCACCCTTATCAACGATCTGCTCGATGTGGAGAAAATCAAGTCAGGCTCCATGGAGTTGAGCCTCAAAGATATCGAGGTTCAGCCCCTCATGGAGCAGGCTGTCCAGCTTTTCGCCACGGCGCGCAACGGCAATCGCATCGAGATCGAGCCCTGCCGCTTTTCGGTGCGGGCTGATGAAGGCAAAATCGAGAGGGTCCTGCAGAATCTCATCGCCAATGCTCTCAAGTTCTCTCCGGCCGGCGGCACCGTCACGCTCAGCGCCAGGTCGCAGGAGGAGCTGGTGGAGATAAGCGTGAGCGATCGGGGCAAGGGCATTCCCGCCGATTTATTGCCTTTCGTTTTCGATCGCTTCCAGCAGGCTCACAAGAGCGAGACTATAGTCGAGGTCGGATCAGGTCTGGGTCTCACTATCTGCAAGGCCATCGTCGAGCTTCACGGCGGCGAGATCAAAGTGGAAAGCACCGAGGGCGAGGGCACTACATTCTCCTTTACTCTTCCGGGCATCAGTTGAGAGAAAGGCAGACCAGACCGGCGAACATCACTATGGCTGCGGTGAGGCGTCGAGCGAACTGACCTTCTTTCAAGAGAGTGCCGCCGATGACGGCGGCAAAGAGTATGCTCATCTCCCGCAGCGGGGCGACATAGTAGACCGGCGTCGTGGAGAGCACGTAGAGAATGCTCATATACGCCGCCGAGCGCATGGTGGCCACGCCGAATATGGCTTTCTTGTTAGCCTGCCACTCGTCGGCCAGCTCTTTGCGGTGGCTGAGAGCATAAGGAGTGAGAACCAGGAAGACCCCTACGACCCCGCAGTATTCCAGAACAACGAAGGGGATGGCGAGATCGCTCAGGCAATGTTTGGACCAGACTGTGACGGCGGCTATCACCAGCCCGGTGAGACAGCCGAAAGCCACGGGTCTGAAGGATTCTCTGCCGACGACGGTGGCACCGCCGCCGATGGCGAAAACCCCGCTCATGATCAGGGCTATGCCGGAGAGCGCTCCCAGGGAAGGGCGCTCGCACAAAAAGAGAATCGCCGCTATGGTGGCGAACAATGGGCCGGTGCCACGGGTGACCGGATACATCACTGAGTAGTCTCCGAGCTTGTATCCGAGCAGGATGCAATTGAAGCCGATGCACTGGAGCATTACCGAGAAGCAGATGGCACCGATGGTGGTGGCGTTCCAGAAAGGCGATCCGGTTGCCAGGACCCAGAGGAAAAGGGGCATGAAAAAGACCGTCCCCACCAGACCCGAGAGCCAGCCGAAGAGCCTGAAATCGCGGCTCGTTCGGGCGAGAAGGTTCCAGTAAGCGTGCAGGGCTGCGGCGACCACTACGATGGAGATGGCAAGAGCGCTCATCGCTATATTTTAGGCTATCTCTAAACGAGCAAAGCCTACTGTTGACAAGGTGGTAGCATCATTGAGTGCCTGACAAGAGTAAGCCACAACTTCATATCGAGACCGAGCTCAGCCGGGATCTGGGTCTGACTGCGGCACTGGCCATCGGTGTCGGCACCATGATCGCCGCCGGCATTTTCACCCTCTCGGGGCTGGCAATTCGCAATGTCGGCTCTTCGGCTATCTTCTCTTTCTTGCTCGCCGGTGGTGTCTCGATGTTCACCGCCCTCACCTATTGCGAGTTCTCCTCGATCTATCCGGAGTCAGGAGAAGCCTATCTCTACTCCAGGCGTACTTTCCGTGCACCTCTGGCTTATGTCGTGGGCTGGTGCCTCTTTCTCGGTTATACGTCCTCCTGCGCCTTCTATCTTTCGAGCCTTTCCAAGTACTTTTTCGAGTTCGTCTGGAAGACACCGGTGGAGGCAGCTTCAGGCGTGGTTGCGCTGCTCGGTCTCACCCTTTTGAATATCAAGGGGACCAAAGAGAGCGGGCAGTTCCAGATCGTGGTGACCCTTGCCAAGGTGGTTCTCCTTCTCTGGTTCGTGACCGGGGGGCTGGCAAGCGTCAATGTCGACCAGATGGTCGACCAGATAAGCTATGACATCGGGCGCATAGCATCCACGGCTGCCATGGTCTTCATCACTTTCTTCGGCTTCTCCGCCATCGCCGCTTCGGCGGGGGAGGTGAAAGATCCGATAAAGACGATTCCAAGAGCTATCTTCATATCCATGACCGTAGTTACGCTTCTTTACTCGGCAGTAGTCATGGTCCTCATTGCTGCCGGTCTCACCGAATATACCGAGGCTGCCATGGGAACAGCCGCCAAGCAGTACCTGGGCGACTTCGGGGGTTATGTGATCATCGGCGGCGCCATTTTCTCGATGATCTCGGCGTCCAACGCCTCGATCATGGCAGGCTCGCGAGTAATGCTCTCCATGAGCCGTCTCGGTCATTTTCCGGCGGAGTTCGGAATCGTCAACAAGAGCACCCGCACACCGATCATCTCCCTGGTTCTGGTCGGTGGCGCCATCCTCGCCTTCACCGTCGGTCTCAATATCGAGGACCTGGCTCACTTCGCCGATACGGTGCTTCTGGTGGCCCTGATTTTCGTTAATGCCGCGCTTATAGTGCATCGGCGCAAGTTCAAGGATATCGAGCGGCCCTTTAGAGTGCCCATGGTGCCGCTCATGCCGGCTCTGGGCATTGTCGCCAATCTCTATCTGCTCTTGCAGATCGTGCACCATCCTATCCCGCTTGCCATGGCCAGCGGCTCGATTATTCTTGGCATAGTGGCCTTTCTCGCCTGGAAGGGATTTCAGGCGGACGAAACGGTTTTGCCAGGCGCACCGTCCAGGGTGGCATTGCAGCGCTCGGCTACCACGCAGAAACATCCTTTCCGAATTCTCGTTCCCCTGGCCAATCCTGAAAATGTCCCGCTGCTCATCGAGCTGGCAGCCGGGATAGCCCGGGATCGCAATGGCGAGATCGTCACCCTGCGCGTGGCTGTAGTGCCGGAGCAGCTCCCGCCCAGCCGCGAGGATCCCATTGTCCAGCGGCAGAGACAGATCCTCGAGCTCGCCCACGAGACCGCCCTTCAATACGGCGTGCCGGTCACTTCCCTGGTCCGTATCGGGCACGACGCCGGCCGGGCGATTCTGGAGACCTCGAGAGAGCGGGATTGCGACCTCATAGTCCTGGGCTGGAAAGGCTATACGACAACCCGGGAGAAGATTCTTGGCGAGGTCGTGGATGCCGTGGTCAACCATGCCAGGGCTGACGTGATCCTGGTCAAGCCCGGCAAGGAGAAGACCGAAGGACCGCTGCGCAAATTCCTCCTGCCTTCGGCAGGCGGTGAGCATGCTCGCTGCGCCGCCAGCTATGTCGGCTCCATCCTCAGCGCCAATGGCGGCTCCGTCACCGTATGCGGTGTGCTCCGCCCGGATGTGGACGAGAAGGAGAGCCGCCTGGTCACCGATCGGCTCGAAGAAAGTCGGGAAAAGATCGCCAGGAGCGGTGACGTGACGGCGGACAGCCGCTTGATCCGGCACAAGTCCGTGAGCGTCGGGGTGATCGAGACGGCAAAAGAGTACGACGCCGTGGTGGTAGGGGCCGCCGGCGGCAGTATCTATCCGCAGATCATTTTCGGGAGCATTCCGGAATCCATCGCACGTTATGCAGGCAAGCCGGTGATTCTCGTCAAGCACTATCATCCTGTGAAGGCTCTTTTCGGCAGGGTCGTGGGCCAGGAGTAGAGTGTTTTGCGGACATTCTTGAAATTTACTCTCATATCCCTGGCAGTTCCTTTAGTACTCGCTCTTCTAGCAGGTGGAATGGCTGTCTTCGCCATGATCGGCATGCCCGGCAAGAGTTATAGCGACGGGCCCCCGGTCCTCACCGAAGCGGAGCAGGTGCTTTCCGATCGTTTGATGACGCATCTCCACAGGCTCTGTGTCGAGATCGGCGAACGCAATCAGACCAAGTACCAGAATCTCGAGCGAGCCGCTTCCTATATAGCCGAGACTTTCAGCGCCTCCGGATATGAGGTGGAAGAGCAGGTCTATGAGATCGACGGCTTGCCTTATCGTAATATCGAGGCTTGTTTGAAAGGCAGGAAGAGTCCCGGTGAGACCATAGTGATCGGGGCGCACTATGACACGGTGCCTGGCTGCCCGGGGGCCGACGACAACGGCACCGGTATCGCCGCGCTTCTCGAGCTGGCTCGGTCCATGCACGGCGCCGAGCCCAACTCGACGGTGCGCTTCGTGGCTTTCACCAATGAAGAGTATCCATTTTTCTGGTCCGACAAAATGGGCTCCTTCCTTTATGCCCGGCGTTGCAAAGAAAAGAGCGAGAAAATCAGAGGCATGATCGCCCTGGAGACCCTGGGCTATTACCGGGACGAAAAGGGCTCCCAGACCTATCCGATACCGGTTCTCGGCTTGCTCCCGGAACGGGGGGACTTTCTCTTTTTCGTCGGGAGGATGTCTTCCCGGGATTTTATCACCCGGTCTCTGGGCTCCTTTCGTAGCAGTGCCCGGATCCCATCGAGAGGCATCGCTGCTTTTGATTGTTTCGAGGATATTTCCAGATCGGACAATTATTGTTTCGACCTGAACGGATACCAGAGCTTCATGGTCACCGACACAGCCAATTTCAGGAATCCCAATTACCACAGGGCAAGCGATCTTCCCGCTACAATCGACCGGGAGAGGTACACCCGGGCAGTGGCCGGGCTCCGGGACATGCTGCTTGATCTGAGCGGTGCCAGGGGATATCGTACAAAGGATCCAGAGAGGAAACCGAAGTGAAAGTCCCTGCAACTGCCAGCCGTATAGACATGCGTGCCCTCGCCCGGCATAAGAAGAGATTTCTTAGGTTCTTCCCGGACGCTTTCCAGGACGAGCGCTATATCGACTGGGAGCGGACCTATAAGTGGGATGCTCACAAGCTCTTCATCCGCACCCTTGGCCGCCGCGATTTCGAGGAGCTCTTGAGAGCCAGGGAGTATCAGGAGATTGCCAGCCGCGCTCTGGCGGTGGAGTCCCGTTGCAATTTTCTCTTCTCTTTCGAAAAGATGGCTCTCCGCGATGCGGTGCGCACCGTATCAGGTGCCAGCATCTTTGCCGAAGGCCTCTATCAACTCCTCTATGACCGGGGCACGGTGTCGAGCCGCATGATCGCCTGGATCGTCTCGGTCTCGCAATTGCCCCGCAAAAAGTCCCGGGTACTCTCCTGGCCCATCGTCACCTTTTTTCCTTTCATAGCCCAGCCGAAAAAATTCATCATCATGAAGCCCACCGCCATGAAAGTGGCTGCCGCCGAGCTCGGCTACGACCTTGCTTATTCCTCGACCCCCTCGACAACCACCTATGAGCGCCTGCTCGATCTGGCGGATCAGGTGGGGGCGGCCATTGCCGATCTGGAGCCCCAGGACTATCACGACCTCCAGTCCTTCCTCTGGACCATCGGGTCGGCCGAGTATGACCGTCTGGCTGAGGAGCTGGGGATCGATTGAGGCTAGAGCAAGCCTGTAGCAACGAGCACAGCCCGGGTAGCCGGGGCGGCTTCGCGATCCTCTCGCAATCCTCTGATGAGCGCTTCTAAGGATCTCTCGTCGTCCACATCCTGACAGTCATCGAGAAAGACAACCAGCAGATCGAGGGTCCGGCAATTGGCCAGGGTCTGCTCCAGGACTCTGCCGCTGCTCCAGGAGACTCCATCAAAAATGCCGGGATTGAACTCTTTGCGGGCGCCCAGGGCATAATAGCCTCCGTCCGGGCTCGGCCCGAGCGCGATGTCGAAGTCTTGCCGTGAAGCCAAAAGAGCGTCCAGGCTCGAAAGTGGCAGCAGGGGAATATCGGTGCCGAATACAAAAACTGTCTCGTGATCGCTCAGGAGCTTTTCGAGACAGCCGGTCATGCGCTCCCCCAGGTCGGCTCCGATCTGGGGAATGAGAGAAAGCTGAAAACGTCCGGCCAGGGAGAGGAAGAATTCGTCCCTGTGATCCGGATAGCAGGCGAGATAGAGCCTCGTGCCTGGCTGGCAGGAAAGCGCTGTCAGGCAGTCTTCCAGCATGGCAATATAGATGAGGCGGGCTTGATCGGCACCGAAAGTGGTGGCCAATCTTGTTTTCACCGGTACCGTGTCGGGGTTTTTCGCGAAGGCCACAAGAGCCGTATCGATGCCTGTCATTCAGTTGATATCTCCGCTCAAATCTTCATCGGGGAGGAGCAGGAAGTGGACGTGGCTCGACCGGCTTTTGAGCTTGATGATCTTGCAATGCGGATGAGTGCTCTTGAAATGCTCTAAAGCCTCGGGAGCGAGTCTCTTGCAGTCATAGACCCGGAGCACCTGGAGACCCTTCATGGCGTCGAGATAGCCGAGCCCGGTGGCTGTTACCGGCGTCTTGGAAAGGTCGAGGCGGGTTAGAGAGAGAGCGGCGATGGTCTTCAGATCATCGTCGGTGGTGCCGGTCTCCTCGAGATCCAGAACCCGGAGCTGCTTCATTCTCGCCAGATGCTGAAAAGCCTGCTTGCTGAGCCCGCTCCATTACAAGAAAAGGCTTGTTGTCACTGTCGAGACCGAAGTCCAGGATCTCGACGACATTGCCGTGACGCAGAGCGCTTATCGCTTTGGCCTCGGTCTGAAAGCGCAGGAGCTGTCTGGCGTCGGGCTTGTGCTTGATGGTCTTGAGAGCGCAGATCTTCTTGAGATTGCGATCCAGGACCTTATAAACTACACCGGCAGCGCCTGCCCCGATCTCGCAGATCAGCTCGTAGCGGTCGGCAATGACGGTCTGGCTCAAATGGACTTCTTATTGACTTTCGGCTTGAGGCTGGGCGTTTGGTCTTTTGTGGTGACCGCCTTTGCCGTTCTTGTGACCCCTGGGCATGGCGTCGAGCTCGGCGATCTGCTCGGGTGTGAGAATAGCAGACATCTTGGTCCAGGTCTCGTCACCGATGCTTTTTATATTGCCGGCGATCTCTTTCATTTGAGCACGATTGGCTTTGTTCGCAGGAGGCGCTCCTTCTTCCCCGGCATTGCTCTCCGCCTGGGCGGCGCTCCGGCGCAGGTCCCTCATCTGCTGGCGCAGAGGCGTGCTTCTGGTTTTGAAGTCGCTCGCCAGGGCGTCGATCTGGGTCTTCTGATCTGGCGTCAGGGATTTCAATTTGCCGGCCATGAAAATTCTGCGGTTGGCCCGGCCGCCGTGACCTTTTTTGTGGCCGTCTTTCTTATGACCCTCTTTCTTGCCCATATGTCTCTCGATGCGTTTTTGCATCGAGCCGGGCGCCGCCGGGGCATCGCCCGGTGCCGAGTCGGCCTGGGCAATGGCGGCCTGGTCCATGCTGGTAGACACTGCCACCATGCAGCAGAGCAAGAGGGGGAACATCGATTTTCTCATCTTCAGTCTCCTCGGTTTCAACTGTGTCAATGAATCATATAACGTCGGGGTCCTTTCGAATGTTCCCCCGCAAAAGGGGATACAGGATTAATTATCGTGTTACCGTGAGGCTATGGAAGGTCGACTGACAGGGGCAATGAAAATCAAGGCGGCTCTTGGCCTGTTGGCTACGCCATTTATCTACGGGCTTCCGATTTTCCTGGCGGCAGGAACCACAGACTACTGGCAGGGCTGGGTATCTCTTGTCGTCTATTCGCTTTGCATCGTTTTCCACAGTCTCTTTCTACTCAAAGATCCGGAGCTTCTGGAGCGCCGGATGCGTGCCGGTCCGACCAGGGAGGAGTTGCCAGGTTATGACCAGTATTGCAAGAAGGTCCGCTGGCGCCTCTTCCCATGGCTATTTTGATGACAGGCTGATCTAGATGTATTCTCTGGCGTATCCTTAACAGATCATGGCTTTCCGGTCCCTGCTCTCGATTCTGATTTCATTCGTCCTCCTTATCCAGGGCGAAGCCTGCCTGGCCTCCGGCCTCTATCTCTGGGTCTGGCAATACGACGCCGACATGAGCTGGGTGGCGAAGACCGGTTATGCGATAGCTTATCTTGCCGGGACCATTCGTCTCGGTCCCCGGGGAATGAAGAGCCTGCCCCGAACCAATTCTCTCACTGTGCCACCGGGAGCGAAGGTGACCGCGGTGGTCAGGATCGAGACGGCTCCCGGTCTGGCTCCCGGCGACGTGGAAGTGGAGCCCCTTGTAAAGGAGATCCTCGCTCTTGTGAGGGGGAGGCGGGTGGAGGCCCTGCAGATCGATTTCGATGCTGCTCGCTCCCAGAGAGACTTCTACAGGAAGCTCCTCTTCCGTTTGAAAAGAGCCCTGGACCAGGACAATCAATCGGGCTTGAGGCTCGAGATCACCGCCCTGGCCTCCTGGATGACCGGCGATCGCTGGACCGCCGGTCTGCCCGCATCGAAGACCGTGCCCATGATTTTTCGAATGGGCAGGCACCGGGTGGAGATCCTGCGAAAGCTCGAAGGCAAGACCCGGCTCGAGGGTGTGAGAGCCATCGGTCTGTCGGTGGACGAGCCGGATGTTCTTGCCGCCATCGATAGAGGAAAAGCCCTTGACTTCAAGAGCCTGGATGATGTTTATCTCTTCTCTCCGGGAGGCTGGCGGTCCTTATCCTCCCGGCGATTCGCTAAAATGATAGACGCCAGAATTACCCGGTCCTCACTCAGGTGATCAAATGAAACTAGGAAAGACTCTTGTTGCCGGTATGCTCGCCAGCCTCGTTCTGCTGAGTGCCGCTCCCTCGCCTTCGAGTGCTTGCGGACCGTTTTTCCAGTCGGCTGTCTTCGACTTCGAGATGCACCCCTCCCTGCCGCTATCCGCCTACGCCGCGGGCAGGCTCGGGGTCGTTCGTCCCAGCTTCGCTCGCAGCTACCAGGTGGTGGCATATCGCTATCTGACCGGCAAGCCTCTTGCCAGAGAAGAGCAGGAAGGTGCCATGAATTTGTGGCGCGAGCGTCTCAACGATCTCTTCTGGACCGACGATCCCACAGGTGGTAAGCCGGTCTGGAATCGCGAGCGGGCAAAGGTGGTGGACAACAAAGCAGAGATCGACTCCTGGGGGCAGACCGAAGACTGGACCAGCTATATCAACTATACCGGCAACTCTTTTGAGCACGCCGCCGAGACCCTCAAAGGATTGATCACCAGATACGGTGCGAAGAGCAAAGAGGTGGTGGAATGGGTGGAAGCCCAGGACCGCGTCTTCGGCATAAAGGTGGACGGCAAAGTAGTCATGCCCGAGCCTCTTGCTGCCGGTGCTCCGGAGGATCTGCGCCGCGAGCGCGATTACCAGATAGCGGCGGGGCTGTTCTACGGGCGCAAGTTCGATGAGGCCCTGGCGGCTTTCGATAAAATCGCCGCCGACAAGAACTCGCCTCACGCCTCAATTGCTCCTTATCTCTCGGCACGTTGCCTGGTCCGAAAGGCTACTCTGGGACCGAAAGAGAAGATGAAGGAGGTCCTCAAAGAAGCCAGGGGACGGCTCGGCAAAATCGTCGCCGACCAGTCCCTGTCCGCTTACAAAGGCTGTTCCGAGCGGTTGATGTCTTACATAGACCTCCGGCTCGATCCCGACACGGCTTTCGGAAGCATCGCGGCTCGCATCACGGGTGGTGCTGAGCCCGGGCGTTTCGGTCAGGACCTCAACGACCTCACCTGGATCTGGGACAATCAGGACATCGAGCTCGAGAACGATGAGAAGAAGCCCGAGGAGAAAGCTACTCCCGAGTGGATTGCCAGGCATGACCTCGGCGAATGGATGGTGAAATTCGGTCGTGCCAGCAAGAAAGATCTGCCTGCTGTGATTGCCCGATATCGACAGAGCAATTCGCTTCCCTGGTTGATCTGCGCTCTCAGTCTGGCGGCCGACAATCCGACCCTGGTAGCCGAGCCGGACCGCACCGCCCTGGTCGATGCCGCCTCCAGGCTCGAGCCGGGCTCGCCGGGCTATCTGTCGGCGACCTATTATATGTGCAAGCTTCTGATTGCCTCCGGTCATCCGGAGCAGGCGCGCCCGAAAGTCGTATCGGTACTGGCTTCCAGAGAAAGCCTCCCGCCCACGGTAGTCAATCTGTATAAGAATCTCGACCTCATGATGGCGAAGAGCTTGAAGGATTTCGTCGGGCTCATTCCCCGGCGTCTGGCGGGTTATGATTATGCCAGCCTCCTGTTCGAGATTCCGTCCTGGTTCTTTTCTGATGAGAAGAAAGATGCCAGCGCCGGGGATAAAGAGGAGATCAAGCCGCCCACCGATATCCTGGTGGAGCCTCTTACGGCATCCGTCCTCAACCGGACTGTGCCCCTGAGCGTGCTTGTTTCGATTGCCTCCTCGCCGACCCTTCCTTCATCGATGAAGACCGATTTCGTCCAGAATTGCTTCGTGAGGGCCCTGATTCTCGATCGCGACGCTGAGGCCGTGAAGCTCAGTCTCGAGCTCGAGAAGCTTATCCCCGGCTTGAAGCAGTCTCTGACGACATATCGTACTCAGAAGACCGCCGCCAAGCGGAAGTTCGAAGGGCTTCTCATCTGCCTGCGCAATCCCGGTCTCAGGCCCTTCGTCACTGCCGGCCTGCTTCGCGACAGTAAAATCGGCGAGATGGACAGCTACCGGGACAACTGGTGGGGGACCGATGAGCCCAGCCGTGGTGTCCTGAGCACAGGCTCCAGGGAGGATGCTCTGAAAGTGGCCGGCAGTTTCCTGAGCGAAGCACAGATCAAAGAGGCGGAAGCGGAGAGACAGCGAATCTTCGGTATGGGTCCGGCTCCCAACTATCTGGCCAATCAGATTTTGACTTTCGCCAGGGCCAATAGTGCTGAGCCGGAAGTCCCGGAAGCTCTGCACCTGGCAGTGAAGAGCACCAGATATGGTGCTACGGACGACAAGACCACGGGCTACTCGAAGGCTTGCTTCCAGTATTTGCACAAGACCTTCCCGAAATCGGACTGGACCAAGAAGACCCCCTATTATTTTTAATCAGAGGAGCTCCATGGTCCCGATGATTTTTGTCATCAGTCCGAGAAAGTCGTTGTAGAGCTTTTCTTCGGCTGTATAGTTGAAGACGTAGCCGTGCTTGCCTTTCACCGCCAGGACCTGCAGAGCCCTGGCTCTAGTGTCGGTGCCAGGCAGGGGATAGCTGTAGGAATAGTTCCGGGTAGTGGCATTGGCAAGTTTGCCGTCCGAAACCTCGAGCACCGTTACCGGCATGCTGTTGGCGTTCATGGTGGCTTCCACCTGCTGCTGGGTGGCCTGGCAGTATTGCTCGAGAGTGAGCTCTCCGGGAAGGTCGTCTACGGCGACCCGGGCGCTCACCAGCCCGTTGAAGGCCTTGAAACGCATGGAGAGCGGTCCATTCTCGATTCTGTCGAATTGCCAGCTTGCCGGATAATTGATCTTGAAGCCCTTCTTCTCGTCCACGAACTCTCTGGTGTTGTTGATGGCATCTTCCACGGTCTCTTTGATCTTTTCGGGACCGGGATAGATGCCCTGGCACAGAGCAGGCAGACCTGACAGGATAATGAGGGCGCAAAGAGCAAGAATTCGTTTTTTCATGCCGTTATTCTAGCGCAACAGGGGGCATCTTCTCGAGGAGATGCTCGAGACAGCTTGCCTCCGAGGTTCTGGGGGATGTTCTGGTGGCGGTGGCCGGCAAGATCCAGGATCTCCAGGGCGCCGGTCCGGCAGCTATCGAGATTGATGGCTGCGTGATTCTATCGAGCCCTCCCAGAATCCCTTTTCTCGGAGCCCTGGAAGCTGCACCCGATGTCCTGAAGGGTGTCAATCGTCATTGAATATGGTGCGTCTCAGGCGTGTACAGCCAGTTTCTTGCTTCGGAAAGCAGGAACCTTGGTCACCTCCACCGAGCAGGGCGCATGGGTGGCGACCGCTTCCGAGACGCTGCCCAGAACAAGCCGGTCGATTCCCTGACGGCAGTGCGAGCCGAGCATGATTATGTCGGCGGGCCAGTCGCTGGCGGCCCGGATGATCATCTTCCTGGGATCTCCTATGAGGACCTCGGTCTCGGCAACCTCGGCGGAGAAAGTCTCGTTTATTTTACTGGCCGTCTCCTGGAGCCATTCTTTGCGGGTGCTCACCATGCCGTCAAAGTGACGTGCGGCGGTCTTGGCGAACTCGATATCCGGGTCGAAGAGGACGCTCTCGTCTACCGATTGCAGGACGTTCAGGCAGCGGAAGCGCGAGCCTGCCGGCCAGGGAAGACGCAGGACATGATCGATCATATGCCGGGTATGCTCGGATTCTTCTAAGGCAATGAGGACATTGAGCCCTTTTCCGTCGTGCTTCTTCTCGCCTTTTCGCACGACTCGCACGGCGCAGCGGGCGAGATTGAGAATCGAGCGGGAGACGCTGCCCAGGACGAATTCGGTGATGCCCCGGCGTCCGTGAGAGCCGACCATGATCAGGTCGGCGGGCCAGCCCTCGCTGTAATCGATAATCTGCTCGACCACATATCCTTCGAGAACCTCACCGGAGACCTCGACATTGGGATGGGTATCGGCGAGCCTCTTGACGGCGTTGTCCACGAGGTTGGTGGCGGCTGCCATTTCGCGATCCACGGCGTCTTCCACTGCCGGGAAGGGCTCGAAGGCGCTCACCACGGTCACTACCCGCATTTCGGTTCCCATGGGACATTTCATCGAGAGAGCCGTCTCGATAGCCTGGCTGGAGCAAGTGGAGCCGTCTATGGAAAATAGAATCTTCACGCTGGTGTCACCCTCCCGCTGCTGGTTCATTTATAAGGCGATTCTCCTGGGCATTTTACCCGGGCGGCACCCATGACTGTATCAGCCGGGGGAATGGTTTGTTGTCAGGTGGGGGTGTGTTCACCGGATGTTCAGCCTGCATGGCTATCTTCTATGCTAGAGGAGGCGCCAGGCGTGAAACTTCCCCGATTACTTGGATTTCTGGACGCGGACAGGGCGTCCCGCCCGCTTGCGGAGGTCAAATCCCTCCCCCGGGCGAGCAGCCCCGACCGCTGGCTGCCATTCGTTTTCCTGCACATTCTCTGCCTTTCGGTGCTCTTCGTCGGTTTCTCCCGGGAGGCTCTGATTCTGGCGATTGTTCTTTATATAGTGCGGATGTTCGCCATCACCGGCTTTTATCACCGATACTTCTCTCATCGCAGTTTCAAGACCTCCCGGGCGGCTCAATTCGTCTTCGCCTTCCTGGGCGCGACAGCGGTCCAGAGAGGACCGCTCTGGTGGGCGGCTCACCATCGTGCTCATCACCGGCACTCTGATACTGAAGAGGATATCCATTCACCGGTGGCGGACAGTTTCTGGTGGTCTCATATGGGATGGATCACTTGCGAAGCGAATATTCCCACCGATTACCAGCAAGTAAGGGACCTGGCACGATATCCCGAGCTCGTTCTGATCAACCGCTTCGACTGGTTGCCTCCGGTGCTCATGGGAGTCTTCGTCTTCGCTCTGGGCGAGGGGATGAGAGCCGGCGGCTCGAATGTCAGCGGTGCGCAGTTTGTCGCCTGGGGCTTGCTCAGCACGGTGGTGCTCTTTCATGCTACCTGCAGCATCAACTCGGTGGGGCATCTTTTCGGGAGCCGGCGTTTCGAGACCGGCGACGGAAGCCGGAACAACCCTGTTCTTGCACTCATCACCATGGGCGAGGGCTGGCACAACAATCATCATCGTTTCCCCGGTGCCACAAGGCAGGGGTATGACTGGTGGGAGCTGGATATTACCTATGCAGGGCTCAAGGTGCTGGAGTCGCTGGGTGTCGTCTGGGATTTGACCCGACCGGAGCTAAAGACGGAGTCAGCCATGGTAAACGGCGATGGCACCTAGAGCCGAGCGTATAGCCATCGTGGGCGGAGGCATCGCCGGTCTCGGCTGTGCATATTTCCTTCATAGAGACCATGACGTGACTGTTTTCGAGAGGTCTTCCTACCCCGGCGGACACGTGAACACCCTTGAGGTGGAAGAAAACGGTCGCCGGCTGAAGATCGACAGTGGATTCATGGTCTTCAACTATCAGACCTATCCACAATTCTCCCGGCTTCTCAATGAGCTTATGGTTCCGGTCAAGCCCACCGATATGTCTTTCAGCGTCCAGCATCTGCCATTCGGCATCGAATGGTCCGGCACCGGTTTCAAGAGGCTTTTCGCCCGGCGCCGTAATCTGGCAAGCCGCCGCTTCTGGAGCCTGCTTCTTGCTATCGGTCGATTCAACAAAGAAGCCCGGGCGGTACTGAGAAACGACCGCTTCGACCCGATCTCGGTGGGGGATTTCGTCAAAGAGCAGGGCATAGCAAGGACTGTCCTCGATCTCTACCTGCTGCCCATGATGTCTTCGCTCTGGTCGGCGCCGCCGGAGGTCATGGAGAGATTTCCGGTCTCTTTGCTCGTCCGGTTTCTCTATTCGCACGGGCTGCTTTCTATGTACGACAAATTGAGCTGGTACACCATAAGTGGTGGCGCCTGCAATTATGTCAAATTGCTGGTCGCGCCTTTTGCCGAGAAGATCCTTCTCGATAGCCCGGTCAAGAGAGTCAGCCGCAAAGATGGCGGCCGGCAGGTCGAGGTCGAGACTCTGGACGGACGCAAGCAGACCTTCGATCGATGCATCATGGCCTGCCATGCCGATCAGTCCCTGAGAATACTGGATGAAGAGTGGGGCGAGGAGCGGAGGTTGCTCTCGCCTTTCGACTATCAACGCAATACCGCCACCCTCCACACTGATGGCAGGGTCATGCCCGAGCTGAGGACTAACTGGGCGTCCTGGAACTACCGCGTCGAGGCGAGCCCCAGTTCAGGAAACAAGCTCGTCTCCACCACTCACTACTGGATGAACTCTCTTCAGGGTGTGTCTAGAGAGAGGGATTATTTCATCACCATCGACAGTAGCGAAACCCTGTCGCCGGGCTCGATAATCAAGCAGGTCGAGTACGAGCACCCTGTTTTCTCCGTCGAGTCTCTCAATGCTCAGCGTCGTCTCGAAGAGTTCAACCGCGGTTCTGCCGACCGGCGAGTACTTCTGTGCGGAAGCTATTTCAAGTACGGCTTTCACGAGGATGCCTTTGCTTCGGCGGTGAGCGTCAGCCAGCGTCTTCTCGGTCGTCCTGCGTGGAGCGCCTGATCATGCATTCTGCTATTTTCGACTGTCATGTCAGCCACGAGCGGTTCGAGCCCAGACGACACCGTTTTGCATATCGGCATCGGATGTTCCTCTTCGATCTAGACGAGCTCGATGCGCTGGCTTCGAGCTCACGGATTTTCGGGCATAACAGCAGGCGTGTTCTGGATTTCAGAGATGGCGATCATCTCGACGATTCGAGCCTTCCTCTCAAAGAGCGTGTCCTGGAGCTTCTGGCACAAAATGGCGTGGGAAGCTCGGCCTGCAAGATTCTGCTTCTTGCCAATCCAAGAACTCTGGGCTATGTGTTCAATCCTTTATCTGTTTATTTTTGCCTGGATAGATATGATGAGCCCGAGGCTCTGGTGGTGGAGATCTGCAATACGTTCTATGAGCGCAAAGCCTATGTCTTCTCAATGACTGGTCGGGGGGAGCAGGAGTTCTCTGCCACCAAGAACTTCTATATCAGTCCCTTTTGTCGCTTACAAGACGAGCTCGTTTTCAAAGTGAGCTTGCCCGGGGACTCTTTGAGCCTCGTAGTGGAGACCCGCAGGCAGGAGGCGCTTGTCTTGAGGGCGGTCATGACCGGCAAGAGACGCGCCTTCGAAGACCAGGTCATATTCAGGGAGCTATTCGTATGCGCCCTGCTCAATTTCGCCGTGATTGCCAGAATCCATATTCAGGCCCTGAGGCTCTATCTCAAGGGGGTTCCTTACGTGAGAAAAGAGGACCATCCGGAGCTTCAGACCAATCTATACAGAGCACATCGCACTATAAAAGAAGGAGTCGCATAGATGCAGGCAGGAACACTGGAAAAGAGTGTCGGCCCCGAGGCCACCGGGATCGAGCGCTTTTGCATGAGGGCAGTAGTCGATGCTCTGCTCAAAATGCGCAAAGGCGAGCTGACCCTGGTGCTCCCCGATGGCAAGAAGCTCGTCAGTGAGGGTGACGGGGCGGGGGAGCCCGCGCAGATCGAGATTGGCTCATACATGTTTTTCAGGCGTTGCATCGAGTATGGTGCTATCGGATTTGCCGAATCTTATATTGCCGGAGAATGGAAGAGCCCCGATCTCACCGCGGTCATTTCGTGGTTCTTGCTCAATCAGGAGAATTCCACGGTGCTCGAGGGCAGCAGCAAGAGGAGCCCCATGCTCGGGCTCTTGAATCTGGTCAATAGAATCGGTCATCTGCTGCGACCAAATGATCGGGTGACCGGCAAGAAAAACATCAGTGCACACTACGACCTGAGCAACGAGCTCTTCGCGCTCTTTCTCGATCCGAGCATGACCTATTCGAGCGCTCTATTTACTGGAGGCAATACCGATCTGGAGCGGGCGCAGATCGAGAAGTACGAGCGGATCTGCCGGTCTGCCTGTCTGGAGCGAGGGCAGAGAGTTCTGGAAATAGGTTGCGGCTGGGGCGGCTTTGCATCCTATGCAGCTTCCAGGTACGGTGTCCGGGTTCTGGGCCTGACCATCTCCGATAAGCAGTATGAATGGGCCCGGGCGTCCATCGAGAGCCATGGTCTGGGGGAGCTTGTCGAGATCAAGCTTCAGGATTATCGTGATGTTGCCGGACAGTTCGATCGCATTGTCTCCATCGAGATGATGGAAGCTCTGGGGGACGCTCATGTTGAGGAATTCTTCAGCCAGTGCTCGCGTCTTCTGTCCCGGGACGGGTTGATGACCCTGCAGATGATCAGCTCCCCTGATTCCCGCTACGAGCTTCTCAGAGACAGTGTCGATTTCATCCAGAAGCATATTTTTCCCGGTAGCCTGCTTCTCTCCATCGAGCGGGTGGTGCGGGCCAGCAAAGCCACCGGGGACCTGCATATGCTCGAGCTCTTCGACTTCGCCGAGAGCTATGCCCGGACCCTTGCCCTGTGGCGTGAGAATTTTCTTGCCAACATCGAAAAGGTCAAAGCTCTGGGTTTCGATGAGAGCTTCATACGAAAGTGGCTCTATTATTTCTCGTATTGCGAGGCAGCCTTTGCCATGAGACAGATAAGCGTGGTGCAGATGACTCTCACCAGACCGAATAACAGTTATTTGAGAGAGATGCGGAGACTGCCTTGACCATTCCGGAATTATCGATCCAGCTTCTTTATGGCCTCGGGATTTCATGCTCGATATTTTTCATTGCCTGGCTTTTCAGCATCCGCCATCGCAATGCAGCCATAGCCGATATTGCCTGGTCCTTCGGCTTAACCGCTCTGGCGATTTATTACTGCTCTGCCCTGGACGGCTGGCTCATCCGCAAGATCGTGCTTTTCATAATGATCTCCTGCTGGAGCCTGAGGCTCGGGGTCTACCTTCTCCACCGTACCATCGCCAGCATCGAAAAGGAGGACACCCGTTACAACCATCTCCGTCAGCGCTTCCGGGGACCGCTGGCGCTCTATTTCCTGTGGGTCTTCTTCTGCCAGGCTCTGCTCCAGACAACGGTATCGGTTCCATTCGTCTTGGCTGCTGCCGATTCCCGAATCGGCTTTACTCCTTTAGAGATGGCGTCTGTGATCGTGTTCGTTCCCGCCTTCTTTCTCGAGATCGTCGCGGACAGACAGCTCGCTGCATTCAAGCAGCTCGCTTCGCATCCCGGCGGTTCTGTTTGCAAAGCAGGTCTCTGGCGTTATTCGAGACACCCCAATTATTTTTTCGAGTGGCTCATATGGTGCTCTTTTGCCGGCTATGCCTCGGGATCTCAAGAAGGACTCATCGCCATCGCCAGTCCTGCGATCATGCTTTTCATGCTTCTTTTCGTCTCCGGAGTGAAGCTTTCGGAGGAGGTCTCCCTCAAGAGCCGCGGCGAGGAGTACCGCCGTTATCAGCGGGAGACGAGCGCTTTTGTTCCCTGGTTCGTCAGAAGAGTCGACTGAGGTATTGCCATGTGGATTTATGATGCACTGCGAACAGGACTGGTACCGGACCCGGTGATCCGGGCAGGTATCAAAGCGATGCTCGCTGCCAGGCTCAAGGAGCTATCCCCGGGAGACCCGTCCCTCGAGACCGAGGCGCTCATGAGCTTTGTCGACGAGCTCAAAGCAAGCCCCGTGGCGGTGCGAACAGAAAGCGCGAACGAGCAGCATTATGAGCTGCCTACCAGCTTCTTCAAGCTGGTGCTCGGTCCCCATATGAAATACAGCTCGGGGTTCTGGATCGGCCCCGGCTGCGATCTCGAGGACGCCGAGAGGAACATGCTGGAGCTCTATTGCCAGCGAGCCGAGCTGGAAGACGGTCAGAGCATCATGGATCTCGGCTGCGGCTGGGGCTCTTTCGCTCTTTTCGCCGCCGGGCGCTATCCGTCCTCGTGCATCACCGCGGTGTCCAACTCGCGCAGCCAGCGACTGGCTATCGAAGGAGAATGTCGCCGTCTCGGTCTGGACAATCTGGAAGTGATCACTGCCGATATCAATCTGTTCGATACCGAGAGACGTTTCGACAGGATCGTCTCGATCGAGATGTTCGAGCATATGAAGAACTACCAGGCGCTACTCTATAAGATCTCGCGCTGGCTCGGTGATGACGGCAAGCTCTTCGTGCATATCTTCACGCATATCAAATATGCTTATCACTACGAGAATCGTGATGGTAACGACTGGCTCACCGAGAACTTCTTCACCGGCGGTACCATGCCTTCCGATGACCTGCTTCTCTATTTCCAGAAGGACCTCTGTGTGGAGCGGCACTGGCGTGTTGCGGGTCATCATTATGAGAAGACCGCCAATGCCTGGTTAGCCAGAATGGACAGGAACCGGGCTTCGATCATGCCGATTCTGGAAGAGACCTATGGAAAGGCCGAGGCCCGGACCTGGTGGATTTACTGGCGAGTATTCTTCATGGCTTGTGCCGAGCTCTGGGGATACCAGGGTGGCTCCCAGTGGATCGTCTCGCACTATCTCTTCGGACCGACTCGCTTGCGCCATGCCGTGGCGAGACATCCTGCCGAGTCTCGATTCAGTGGCTAGACTGGTTTTAAGTACGGTAGGTGGTTGGATTCACGGTACCAGGGAAATCCACGAGCGTTTGTTTAGCCGGGTTGAATCCGCCTTCCACCTCACTCATTTCTGCATCCGGCAGAACGACTACTCTTATTAAGTCGGCAAATTGCATCGCTTCTTTCGCCTTTGGCTGCATTCTTTGCTTTCTGCTGCCTTTTTTCTGGATCTTCTGGTTCATGGTCCGACCCTCGCTCCCTTGATATTTCTATCTAACTATCCAATTGTGAGGAAGGCGTGAAGATGGGCGATCCGGATTAGATCCCGGAGTTAACAGCTTCCCCGTCGATTCTTGACATTGGCTTCCTATGATGGAAGCTGTCGGACGCATTACAAACGGAAAGCCGCCATGATCAAGCAAATCGTCGCCATTGTATTGATTTATCTTTGCACGTCCCTGGCCTGGATGATCCTGGGCGGGACGATCCTCAAACGAACCGATTGCTCCGATTGCGCCATGGGCGAAAGGGTCGGTCAGCTCTGGGGGACGGCCCAGAGCCAGGTCGCCCCGGGATTTTTCTACGAGACCGAGCAGACGACCAGAGTGACCCGGGAGCAGGACGGCAAGACAATCACCGAGATAGTGCCCACAAAAGTCCGGCACGATCTTCTGATGGACGCGAGCAAGGTGGCTGTGGATCTCTCCCTGGAGCACAGACAGAAGGGGCTTCTCTGGTATCCCACTTACAAAGTCGATTTCGACGGCAATTATGTAATCACCAATCCGGACAGCGACAAAAAGCTCATTTATCTGGAATTCTTTCTTCCTGCAAGCGAAGCCATCTATGACGATCTGAAGATAAAGATCGGGAACCGCGAGGTGATCAAGATCGATCCGGTGGACAACAGAATAACCGAGCCGATCGAGATAGAGGGCCACGGCAACCGGACCGTGAGCATCTCATATAAGTCTCGTGGTCTCAATGACTGGCATTATCTTTTCGGGCGCTCGGTGAATCAAGTACGAAACTTCGATCTCACTATGAAGACCGACTTCGACGATATCGATTTTCCCCAGGGCAGCATCTCACCTGCCAGCAAGAAAAAACTCGACCGCGGCTGGCAGCTTGTCTGGTCTTACGAGAATCTCCTCACCGGCTATTCCATCGGCATGACCATGCCCAAAAAGCTCAACCCCGGCCCCTGGGTTAGCGAGGTGACCTTTTTCGCTCCGGTGTCGCTCTTTCTCTTCTATTTCCTTCTATTTATGTCGACCACCATAAAGGGTCTCAAAGTCCACCCCATGAACTATTTCTTCATCGGTGCTGCTTTCTTCAGCTTCCATCTCTTGATGGCATATCTGGTGGATCATATTCAGGTGGAGCAGGCATTTCTGATAAGCGCCATAGTCTCGGTGGCTCTGGTGGTGTCATATATGAGGCTGGTTGTCTCGAACCGCTTTGCCTTCGTCGAGGTGGGCATCGCCCAGCTCATCTATCTGGTGCTCTTCTCTTACACCTTCTTCTTCGAGAAGTTCACCGGTCTTGTAATAACGATTCTGTGCATTGCTACTCTGTTCGTCGTCATGCAGGCCACAGGCCGGATCGACTGGAGCGATGTTTTCGAGAGACGTGCCCGCAAGAGCACGCCGGCTGTAGAAGCAGGGAGCTGATCGACTATCTACTGACCTGCTTACTTACCGGGCACCCTTCATGGTCCGGGGCCAGTTGATGGCGAAAAGACCGCCCTTGAGCTCGTCGAAAACCAGGGGGCGGACAGGGGTTCCCCGCATATGGTGATAGAGCAGACTGGCTCGTATATAGAAACCGCGAGTATGGTAGGTGTTGGGCAGATCCAGACCGACCATGTCCCAGTGGTGGCAGAGCTCGTGACAGAGGGTGCTTAGAAAAGTCCCGAAGGCTGTGGTGCGTTTGTGGACGGCGGTGCGCATCCACAGTCTGATTTTCTGGGTCTCCGGCTGGTAGTCGCCGAACAGCTCGAATTCCTGGGACTCGGATACTTCCAGGGGTCTGGCTCCCAGGACGCTGACCGTGGCCGGCTCGATGCCTGCTGCCCGGGCGAACTCTTTCGATATCTGATTTGCTATGCGCCGGACATCTTTCTGGCTCTCTTGCTTGAGAGCTATCTCCAGCTCCGCCGAGAGGCTGCGGAAGGGCTCCACCGGCAGCTTCGCAATGGTGAGCATGGCGTCGCTGCGCTCGTACTCGCTGCGTTTGCTTGAGTTTTTCGGGACCCTGTCGGTGATCATGAGGAGATCTTAGCAAAAGCCAGCCGGGCTATCTGTTCTGGACCGGCATAAGAATTGATCATTTATTGAGCCCGGACGCGGCGATCAGCGAAAGAGCGGGCGTGAAGCCGCCTTTGCTTTTTCCAGATCTTTTCTGGCGAGCCCCTCTTCGCCGGCCTTCTGATAAGCTTTCGCCCGGAGCCTGTAGAGAACCTCCGGTTGATCGGGCATGCGGTCCAGGGCTTTGCTGTACCAGGACACGGCGCGATTGAAATCGCCTTTCTCCATATAGCATTCACCGGCTTTGCGAGCGGCCTCGTCCGATTCCGTATCGGCTGCCGCCAGAAACTCGTAGTCGGTGATGGCATCATCGAGACGTTTGCCCAGATGCTCGTTGCGGGCGCGGTCGAAACGCATGACCCAGGTCCGGGGACTGTCTTGAATGACAGCGTTGAGATCGGCCACAGCCCTGTCGTGGGCTCTCATGCTTTCGAAGACCCTGGCTCTCGACCAGAGCGCCGTCATATGACCGGGATAGAGAGCTATACATTTGTCCAGGAGCCGGAGCGATTCTCTCGGCTCCCGGGTGAATTTCGAGGCAGTCTCGTAACCCCGGGGATCGAGGGGGAATCTCTTGATATGATCGAGAGCTGTTTTCCTCGCTTCTTCGAACGCGTCTTTTCTGTCGAAGATATCGATCTTATTCAGCCAGTCGTCTCCACCCTGATAATGGCAAAGTTCTCGAATGCGCTTCTCGGCCCCCTGCCTGCGACCCACCATGGCCAGGGCGCCTCTCAGGTAGCCCTTGCTGATGTCGTCATCCGGGGCCATGGCGAGGATCTTCTCGCAGTCCGCGATAGCCTGAGCCGGCTTTTTCATCATCAGGAAAGCATATGCCCGGCGCTGTCGAGCCAGGAAATTGTCAGGCTCGGTTTTCAAGATCAGATCGAGATCCGGCATGGCTTTCTCCGGCTCTTTCACGCTCAGGTAGGCAAAGGCTCGCTCGGATCTGTAGAAGGGCGCCGGGTCGGCGGCGATTGCCTGGTCGAGACGTTTGATGGCAGCCCGGTATTGTCTCAGGGTGACGAGGAGAAGACCCCGGCTGGTGGTCTGCTTCAATGTGGCGACCGTTCTCTTGTGCTTGCCGGGAGCCGCTCCGGCAAAGCCAATCCCGGAGCCGAGAAGGAACAGGGTGCAGATGGCAATAGCAAGCTTTGGCGGAGACATTCGGTGCAGTATAAACTAGAATGTGCTCTCTTACCTGGAAATTAGAGAGATGAGCACCCAGATCAAAACCTACAACGATGTCTCTATACCGTGCTTCATGTACGGGACGGCCTGGAAGAAGGAGCGTACCGCACCGCTGGTGGAGCTGGCTGTGGAGACGGGATTCACCGCCATTGATACCGCCAATCAGATTATCCACTATGACGAGGCCCGGGTCGGCGAGGCCCTCGCGTCTCTCTACAAACGCGGGATAGAGCGGTCCGGCCTTTTCCTGCAGACCAAATTCACTCCGGTCAACGGTCAGGATCACCGCACGCCCTACGATGCCGGTGCCGATCTCACCGCCCAGGTCAATCAGTCCATGGCAAGCTCCCTGGAGCACCTGGGTACCGACTATGTCGACTCCTATGTCCTGCACGGTCCTTACAGCCGTCACGGCTGGACGGCTTCGGACGCCGAGGTGTGGAAGACCATGGAGGATCTCTTTGATGAGAAGAAAACCAGGATGATAGGGATCAGCAATGTATCTTCCGGACAGCTCAAGATTCTGGTGGAGAGCGCCCGGGTCAAGCCCATGGTGGTGCAGAATCGTTGTTATGCAGTGCTCGGCTGGGACAGGGAGGTCAGAGAAATCTGCCGGCAGCATGGGATCATCTATCAGGGCTTCTCGCTTCTGACAGCCAATAACGGGGCCCTCAACGATCCGGAATTGCTCTCCATAGCCAGGCGGCTCGGGGCTACGCCGGCCCAGACCGTATTCGCTTTCGCCCTTTCGGTGGGCATGCTGCCCCTGACGGGGACGTGCAGCCGGGAGCATATGGAAGAGGACATGGCTTCGGTCGATTTCGATCTCAGCTCCGGGGATGTCGATACCCTGGAGAACATCGCCGGCTGAGGACACCCTCGCTCACTGATTGCCGCTTCAGTCCGAGCGACCTTGCCGCCTCTTTTCCTGCTCTCTGTATTCCTGTTTTCTGTACTCTTGCTCGATGAGCCCGGCGTTTTTCGAGATCTTGTGATTGGGCTTGTTCGTGAAAAATACAAAGCTCGGTAGTTTCACACCAAAGAGCCTGTCTGTTTCGACCAGCTCCGTAGCACGGGGACGCAGGGCGGAAAAGCGCCAGTAGCTGTGGTCTTTGCCGGACACCGTGGCCTGGGCCAGATCTTGAATCAGAAGAATCGCCCCCTGACCAACCGGATCTTCGATCAGATCGGACAGCCCTTTCTCGTCGCAGTCGAAACGGCTCACCGCCTCTTGCTTGTGAGGAATATCGTCTTGGTCGAAGAGATAGACGAAGACCACCGACCAGGGCAGACCGCAGGACCCGGTGGCGAGCCGCATGACGATATCTTCTCTGCCATTGCGGTCCAGGTCCGCCGCGTAAATAGAAGCTCCGAGAAATTCGCCGAGATCCTCCCTGATGCTCCAGTCTTTGCCGGCAGCGTCCCTTCCCGAAATCGTCAGATAGCCTTCGGCTGTCCTGGCGGTCACGCCCGGTCTTATCTCTTTGCTCCATTTGTCGTTCGGAATCTCGGTGGCGACGGTTCTCTGGGTATAGCGCTTGATTCTGCCTTGCATGGGCGCGGGCAGATAGTCGTCATAATAGGCCTGTGCCGCCGGCATCGGAATGAGAGCGGCGGCAACGGCAACTGCGGCCATCGCCATTGTGTTCATGAATCTCATGCTTTTCATGATTCTCATACAGGTACCGGTCGACTTTTAGGAATATCCTACTGAAACACACCGGTAATCTCGGTCATGCCGGCGCCGCCGTTCTGGGGATTGTGGGACCAGGAGGGCGGGTCGCTGTCGATAACGGTATAGAAGCCCGGCTTGATCACTAGATCCACCGGACAGTCCCAGTAGACTTCCGGGGCGCCGGCCTGACCCGACCGGCCGTTCGCCTGCCAGGGACCGTATCTGGTGCCGTCCGAGTGCAGCAGGGTTATCCTGCCCGGCACTCTGCCGCGACCGTTGTTCCAGTGATAATTGGTGATCTTCGTTATCAAGGCCGGTCTGTCTATGCTGAAATTGGTGGGCCTGAGCGGATTATTCAGGCAGCCGTAGATATTGCCGTTGTTATAGATGGCGGTCTCGGGGCTCCGCTTGAGCTCTCCGGACCGGTCCGGATGGCTGGTAGTGACCAGGGGCGCCACTCTCACCCTGGCGAATCCGGCGCCGCGGGAACCCTCGTTCTGCGCCCAGGTAGAGGGATCGCTGTCGATTATCGTATAGGTGCCGGCGGGCAGCCGGACCAATGGCTCGCACTCCCAGTAGGCGTTGGGGACATTTCCCTGACCGGCTTTGCCGGTGGTCTTGAAAGGTCCGTAGATATAGCCCTTTTCACTCTTCAGGCTGATGGTGCCTGGTCTTGCTCCCCGGGCGTCGTTCCAGTGATAAGTGAACATATAGGTAAGGAGCCCCGGATAATTGATATTGAAAGTGGTGGCGCGGCTGGGCTTGCTATAGACCCTGTAGATATTGCCGTTGTCGAGCACGATCACAGGCGGAATCGCCGGCAAGCTCTCGATGCCCGAGTCGCCTTCCACCGCGGACCATGTCCTGGTGCTGGTCGGGGCTGTCGAGGGAGGCAGTTTTGCCTCCAGATTCTCGCTGGTCAGATTATCGTTAGTAAGATCCAGGGGCTTTACCGGAACCGGCACGATCTCGGGCATGCCTTTGCGCGGGCTCACCGGCGGTGCCGCCAGGGCGATGGTCTGACCCTGCCATTCGCTCTTGAGCTCGGGGGTCTGGAGAATGCCCCGGTCCCGGAGCACCTCTTCCTGAATGCCTGCTCTCATGCTCTCGAATGCGTCACCGATGGTGGTGGCAGCTCCTTTTTCCTTGAGGGCTTTGAGCAGGTGATAGGTGAACACGCTGTTGGCATATTGCTTTCCTTCCCAGGAGACCTGGTCCGGGCTGCTGGAGGCGATGACGAGCTGTCCGGTGCTGGAGGCCAGCCGGGCGGCGTCCACATTGGCGGCTCTATAGAGCCCTTTGGCTTCCGGGCTGGCCGCGCCGCTATGACAGGCGTCCAGAATAAGGATGATCCGGCTTGCGAGAACCCGGCTCTTGACGATCCGCATAAGCTCCTGCAGAGGTATGGCGGTGGCGTAGAGACAGTCGCGACTGGTGTCATGCGCGACTATATAGTTGAGACCGCCAACGTCCATGTCGGCGGGGCTGCCGTGACTGGAGATATAAACGACCACAAGGTCGTCGGGGCGAGCCAGGTGGGGAAGCCATTTGTCTCCCAGGGCGGAGAGTATCCTGATTCTGGTGGCTTCCTCGTCGGTGAGGAGGACCACATGATCTTTCTTGAAATTGCCCTCGTTGACCAGATAGTCGTAAAAATCCCGGGCATCCTTGGCAGGGTAGCGCAGGTTGATCTTGCTGTCGGCGAAACGGCTGACGCCAACCACCACCGCCCATTTGTCCTTGATCGGCCGGGTGGCCTCGGGCTTGCCCGTGGGTGATTCAGCCAGTGCCGGAACCGGGCAGAGAGCCGTCAGAGAAAAGGCTATGAGAAGACATCTGGCAATCGCTGGCAAGTCGGGTTTCCTGTCAGGTCATCCTATTAGTTGTTAATTCTAGAAGAGGGCTCTCCACCGTCCATCGTCCCGGAGGAGGGTCTGGCGATCAGGGCAAGGACCATGGCGCATACGGATGATACGGCAAGTACCACCAGGGAAGCTGCAAAGCCCTGGCTGCCGGCTTTGACCAGTCCCACGAGATAAGGACCGGCGAATCCGCCGAGATTGCCCACTGAATTGATCACCGCGATGCCTGTGGCATGATCGCATTGCGGCAGGCTCTCTCTGGTGAGAGCCCAGAACGGTCCCACGGATCCCCAGATGCCGAAGGCTGCCAGGCAGAGCCCGACCATCTGGACGATGTTGTGGCTGCTTGTCATGGAAAGAAGGAGACCGGCGAAAGTACAGGCGGCAGCGGCCACCACGTGGAGACGGCGCTCTCCTCGCCGGTCGGAGCTCCGGGCTATGACAAGCATGCCCAGGGCCTGGAAAACAGCCGGAATAGCGGCAAGAAGAGCCGTGGTGGTGTCATCCAGACCCCGGGAATGGGATCCTGAGGCTTTGATTATCTGGGGGAGCCAGAGCTGGAAGCCATACATGCTCACGGTCAGTGAAAAATAGAGCGCCGCCGAGCGCCAGACCAGAGGATTGCTCAGGGTGTGGAGAAAGCCTGTCTTGCTTCCGTCTTTTTGAGGCTGAGTCTCTTTCTCGCGGCTGGAACTCGATGCCTTCTCGATGATTTCGACTTCTTCGGGGCTTAAAAAAGAGGCTGTGGCCGGTCTGTCCGGAAGCAATACCAGAACCAGGAATCCGCACACTATCGCCGGTGCGCCGGTGACCAGAAAAAGCCATTTCCAGCCTGCCAGACCGGCTGCGCCAGACATCGAAAGGGCGGCCGCGGCGATGGCGCTGCCGGCAATCCCCGATATCGGAATAGCGGTCATGAAGCGCGCCACTGCCGAGCCGTAGTATTTGCCCGGAAACCAGTAGGTCAGATAGAGCAGCATTCCCGGGAAGAATCCCGCCTCGGCTATGCCCAGTAGAAGCCTCAGGGCGCAGAACTGGAAGGGGGTTCTCACAAGGCAGAAAAGCAGGGTGAGGAAACCCCAGACCACCATGATCCCGGCTATCCAGCGCCGGGCTCCCAGGCGCTCGATGACCAGATTGCTCGGTATCCCGAAGATGCAATAGCCGATGAAGAAAATACCCGCGCCCAGCCCGAAATCGGCGTCGGAGAATCCCAGGTCCTGGTTCATGGCCAGGGCGGCGAAGGAGACGTTGATCCGATCCAGATAAGAGATCACATAGAGAGCCAGCATGAACGGGATGAGCCGCAGGGTTATCCTGGCCAGCAGCTTGCTCTCGTAGGCGTCGGTTTCCATCCTCCATATCGTACATCTCTTTCGGCGCAGTTACACATGGGTTGCAAGTGGGCTCTATCTTGGGACCTACAGTCGCAGTCGCAGTTGCCTGCAAGCGTTTTTCAAAGGAGATTCGACCATGAAGGAATTAGTAGACGTCAATGATGGTGGCAAGAACAACGAAGTGTTCGGTCAGGCCGGTGGTCTTGTTACCCCTGAGGACTGGGCGCGATACAGCGACAAGCTATTTGCCGGCCGCAAGGGCAGTGACCAGGATCTGGGCGCAAAGCCGGGTCCCTCCGGCTATCTCGATCTACCCAGCCCCTTTGACTACTCGGATGACAAGATCCGGATGGACAAGAAAGACATGGAGCTCAAAGGACCCAAGTGTGTCGATCTCAACGGCTCCCATTCTGATACCGACAGTGATTCATCTCAGGGCAGCCACAGCCAGGAGTATCTGGACGAGCAGCTCGGAAACGGGCCTGTGAAAGACGGCATGAAAAAAGGCATCGAAGGCGGACCCAAAGACATGAAGAACGACTTCTTCGATGCGGACCGGAGCCGCTCGGTGAAGCCCGATATCTTCCCGGGACCGACATTCGATCCGGACAAGCCTGCCATCGAGCTCGATGGCGGCCCCAAAACGCCGCTTGCTTCGCCAGAGGTCGAGCTCGCGCCGGAGACTATCTACAATATAAGCGATATGAGCGGTATGAGCGATACCGTTGCCATCAATAACAATACCGTTAGAGCAACTGCGAGACCGGCTCCGATTCTCACCCAGCCTTTCACCGTCAACCGGGACGGCTCGATCAGCCGCGGCACCACCCGCTCGGCTCCCCTGGGCAAGTAGACTTTCCTCAAGACCATACGGACGCACAGGCAGCGGGATGGGCGCCGGCGATGAGATCGCCGGCGTCCTTTCATATGAATCTCATGATTCAAGTATGGTGATTTTCGTCTCCAGGGGGAGCGAGCGGGACGGTGAAGGCGAAACGGCTTCCCGCATCCTCGACGCTGGTCACCCAGATTCTTCCGCCGTGCAGCTCGACGATGGACTTGCAGATAGTGAGACCGAGTCCGGAGCCGGTGCGGGAGTCCTCCCTCGTGTCGACCTGGCTGTAGCGATCGAAGATCGTTTCGATCTGATCCGCCGGTATACCTCGCCCTTCATCTTTTACAGAGATCTCGACAAAACCATCGGTGATGGCAGCCTCTATCTCGATAGCGGTAAGGGGCGTGGCGAACTTGAGAGCATTGCCGACCAGGTTCTGGAGGACCCGGGCAATCCGCTCCTCGTCGATGAAGGCGTTGCAGCCGGCGGCGCCGGTGCGGATTTCGATCCCCTTCTCTTCGGCGGTGACCGAGTTGTTCTCCACAACGGATGCGAAGAGTTTGTCTACGGCAACCGGCTTCCGGTCGAGGGTCATCATGCCGCTTCCCATCTTGTCTATATCGAGGAGATCGTTGATCAGGAAAATCATGGAGCGGGTGTTGCGGGCGGCCGAGCGCACGAATTTTTTGCCCTTCTCCTCGAAGGTGGCATAGAGACCGCGCTCGAAAAAGTCCAGGACATTGGAGATGGTCATGAGCGGGCTCCTGAGATCGTGGGAGACCATGGCCATGAGCTCCCGGCGCAGGTCCTCGGCGCGGCGTCTCTCGGTGACATCATGGAGGACAAGGAAAAATGCTTTCTCTGAAGGAGACCACTGGCCCGACCAGAGAGTGCAGCGCGCTTCTCCGGAAGCGTGCCGGAGGCGAAGCTCGCGGTTTGCAGCCGAGTCTGTCTCTTTGAGCTCGGCTAGATAGTCGAGCATGCAGTTGGTGTCGTCGGCGATCACCAGGTCCACAATATACCTGCCTAGAAGAGCATCGCTCTCGAGGCCGAGAAGGCTTTCGCTTGCCGGGTTGGCGCTGGTGATCCTGCCGTTCTCGTCCAGGGAGCAAATCAGGTCGCCGGCATTGGTGAGAATGGCGCGCTCTTTCTCTCTGGAGCGCTCGAGCTCGGCAGCCATACGGTGAAACTCGGCATCGAGTCTGGCTATCTCGTCATCGCCCTCAAGGGGCGGATGGAGGGGGGCGTTGCTGGCCAGGCGCAGGGTGTTGTCGCACATCCTCTCCAGGCGCTCGGTGACAGTCCGGATGAAGATCAGGGCGGCGCCCAGAGCCAGAAGAAGATCGAAAACCGCGGTGGCGATGAGCACCTGCTGGGACTTCTGCCTGAGAGCCGCCTGGATCTCCGGGCTTCTCTCGGAGAGTTTTTTCTGCTCCTCACCGACATAGACAAGCTCTTCCTTGAGGACATCTTTTATTGACGCCCTGATCCTTTTCCAGAGACCCTTTTGCAGCGCGCGCTCGCTCAGCCCGGCGGTCTCCTGGGACTCTTTGACGGCCATGAGATTTCTCAGGGTCTCTTCGGAGGTCTTGCGCGAGTCTTTTGCTATGGCGAGCAATTTCGGGTCGTCCCTGACCAGGGACTCCAGGCGATCGTAATCATTGTCCATGCGGCTCTTGAATATGCCGAACAAGGGATCGTCCACGGTCAGGTGCTTGATGGCGTCGGGATCGCCTCCGAATGATGCCACTATGTCAAGGGCGTCTTTCGAGAGGGTATTGATGGCATCGGCGATATTGCGAGCCCTGGTGGAGCGCCTGAGCTCCAGCTCGGCTTCGTGATTGAGATTGGCGACGCAGACGAGCAGACCGATCTGGACGATGGAAGGGATTGCCACGAAGGCCAGAACCTTTCTCGATAGAGACATCTTTTCGGCTCGACCGCCTGTGTGCGGGGGAATCTGATACTCGACTATAATACTATGACTCGATCAGCTATTAACGGCGGGGGAGGCTCCGGGGATGGCCAAACTTCTCCTGGTGGATGACAACCGGGACCTTGCAGACACAATCGAAGCGGAGCTGGTCCTGGAAGGGCATACCGTGGACACGTTCTATGCCGGCGACGATGCCCGGGAGGCTCTCCGCTCTTTTGTCTACGATGCGGTCATTCTGGACTGGGACCTTCCCGGCAAGAGCGGTATCGATATCCTGGCGGAGTTTCGCGCCGGAGGCGGTCTGACACCTGTGATAATGCTTACAGGTAAGGACTCGGTGGCGGAGAAGCTCACCGGGCTCGATACCGGTGCCGACGATTATCTGACCAAACCCTTCAATCTCAAAGAGCTTGTCGCCCGGGTACGATCGCTTCTTCGCCGTCCGCCCCAGTTGCGTCCCGACACCCTGGAGCATGCCGGCATCAAGCTCGATCCGGCAAATTTCAGCGCCATCATAGATGGTGCGGCCCTGCGCTTGCAACCCCGGGACTTCGCGCTTCTGGAGTTTTTCTTCAGGCATCCCGGCGAGATTTTCGACACCGAGGCTCTCATGTCACGGGTATGGAGCTACGACTCGGCTTGCTCACCTGCGGCGGTGCGCATGGCGATTACCCGCCTGCGCAAGACCCTCGATGAAGATGGGAAGCCTTCCATCATCGAGAATGTGCCGCGGGTAGGTTATAAGCTGAAAGACTAGGAGCTGGCTCGAGATCGATATCTTTCATCCCAGGGCGTCTTTGAGGGCCGTGCGTGCCGCCAGGCTCTTGATGGCGACATCGATAAGCTCCTTTTCGGCTTCCAGGCGTTTGCAAGTATCGTCCATCTCCAGTATTCTCTGTTGCTCCGAAGAAGAGCCGTAGAGCGATGCCGGGACCATGAAAGAGAGCTCCCGGGGAGACTGGGGCCAGATATCGCCTATCTCCAGGTCTTTGTCCAGAAGCTTGGAGGAGAGACGGAAGAGATCCCCGAGCATCTCTCTGAGCTCTCTGGCTTTCGAGTAAGCCTCCGCCTCCGGCTCGCGCTCGTCAATCATCTCCACCAGGGCCGACATGAAAGGCTTTATCTGTTGGAGATTTCTGACCCGGAAACGCTCCACTCCTCGCGCGTCGATATTGAGCCTCCCGTCATCGTAGCGGGTCACATCGACGACCCGGGCGAGACAGCCGATGGAAGCCATCTGCCTGTCCTCATCGAGGTTGAGCACACCGAAGAGACCGTCGCCGGAGAGTACGGCGGCGAACATAAGCCTGTAGCGCTCCTCGAAGATGTGAAGCGGCAGCTTGCCCCCCGGAAAGAGTACTACCTGCAGGGGGAAGATCGGGATGGTCAGTTCTCGGGTGCTGCTGCTCATGAAGTTATTATGGATTCGGCAGGGGTACAGAAGGTGAACGCATGGGTATACTGGAAAACAATGAAATACCTTTGGCTCACCTGTCGCATACCGATGGCTCTCTGCCTCGCAATCTTCGCCTGCCAGCCTCTCCAGGCTCGTCATGGCTTTGCGGCCTCTCCTCCCCCGGTCATTGCCGGGCATGTGCCGGAGCTTCCCGATACAAGCGAGATCACCGACGCGATAGGCGAGATCGAGAGCGCTCTGCCGGCAAACAAGCTCGATACCGAGCTGTCTGCTCTGGATGCTGCTATCGAGAAGTCCCCGGAGAGCGCTGAGCTTCTCATGCGGCGAGGCCAGCTTCGGGTCAAGAAGAGCAAAGAGAGAAGTGTCAGTATCACCGATGATGCCAGGCTCTCTCTTCTCAAAGGCGGCCTTGCTGATATGGAGTCCGCTCGCAAGCTCGGTATCGAGCCCGTCGCGGTCTGTCTCAATATGGGTCTTGCCGAGCTCACCATGGGCGGTTTTCTGCACCGCACAGGTGCCGGAGAGAAAGAGGTAAACTCTCATTATAAGAGAGCCCGCGGCTATTTCCAGGAGATCTTGAGCAAAGCCGGCAAAGTCGAGGGTAATCCGGTGAAGATCTTGATCTCCCGCACTTTCGTCCTCGAGGGCAAATTCCAGGAAGCTCTGGGCATGCTGGATGAGGATGTGGAGACCATGTCCTACGCCGCTCGGCGGGAAGCGTATTATGTGAGAGCTTATGCACTCAGCAAGCTGGGTAGAGCCGATCAGTCCCGGGCCGCCATAGCTGAAGCCGAGAAGCTCGGTCTCACCATGCCGACCTATGACCGGGCTCTCAAGGACGAGCCTCTGGGTGCCACCGGCGACAAAGCCGCTGCCATCGAGAAGGCCTTCGCGCCCCTGATCGAGAAAGCCCGGGCCATGCTGCCCTCGGTGAAAGAGCGTTTTCTCCTGGGTCTTCCCAGGGGCGAGCGGCTTTTCGTGACGGTCAAGCTCAGCGATTGCCCGGGCAAATACGAGCAGGTGTTCGTGCAGGTCCTGAGCTGGAAAGGGGATAACATCCGGGGGCGTCTGGACAGTGACGTGCAGATCCTCAAAAGCTACAAGCGAGGCTACGAGCTCGATATCCCGAGCACCGATGTGGTGGACTGGACCATCGTCAAACCGGACGGCAGCGAAGAAGGCAATCTAATCGGCAAATATATAGATGAGATGCGAGCGAGAGAAGAGAAGAAGTAGCCGGCTCCGTCCCTTTTCAGCACTGCTTCCGAATTTCCTCAGAAAGTCAAAAACAAGTTACCTTCGGCACTTACTGTGAAGGAGTCGGTCCTGAGGCGAGACGAACCACAAGAGGCTCAGTCCCTGGCAAGGAGAGAAATAGCATGGAATTCTCATTTCACGGACAATCCGTATCAGACACCACAGGAGACCTGCCGGTAAGACCCAACCTTTTAATGCCGGATTTCCAGGAATACCAGAGAGCAATACCTTTGATGAGCCCGAATATTGGCGAGCAGAGCAGCAATCCGGGGCAAGGCTCGTCAGCCGGTGACCAGACGGTACCGCCTGCGACACCACCTGATACGGAAGCTCCCGTAAATCCCCCGGAACAAGAGGGCGCCCGCTTCTGGGCAGACAAGCTTGAGTAAATGGGTATCACCCGTTAGTCCTTGATTTCATCAGCTGATACGAGAGGTATTCGACCTTCAAAATAGATTTTCTCCTGGATTCTCCTTGGTCAGCGAAACGCAAAGAAGCTCATCGAGCTTCTTTGCGCATTTCGCTACCTGAATCTGCATGAATCAGCAAGGGAAATGGTTTGTCAAAAACAAGTTAACTTGGGGACTTACCTTGAATGTATCGGCGCTGGCATCGACAAAAGCCAACTAGCCGGCTCTAAAGGAGAGAAAAGAATGGAAAGCATGCGATTTGAAAACATTGATACTAAAGGCGCTCAAATGAACCCGCCTGGTTTTTCCGTCAAGGATCTCGAAACGTACCAGAATATTCAGGAATCCCTCCTGAATAAGGCAGGTAAGCTGGCGAAAAAAATTCTGCCCAGCATCGAGATTGATTTCGATACTGTCAAGACAATTGACTCTAACGATCTTGACAGGAATGGACACGAAGACAATTCCTCTACAAGACAGCTGGATAACAACGAGCATAGCAGGCACGAGGACAACTCTACTACAAGAGATCCTGGTAAAAACGACCATAACGGGTCCGAAGGCAACCGGTCAAGTATTGGAGGCAATTTGGGCAGCATTTTTGGTGGCAGGCAGGGTTTCTCGACCGACAGGTTTCGTGGGACCACGGACCATAGCTCACAGCCTGAGTTTGATGCGGACAGAACGGACTGCGGATTCGGCCCTGGTGAGCCTGGCGTTTCCGAACAGAAGAAGTCCAGAGGAGGCTCGCTCGATACCTCGACCGAAGCACCCTACAGGACTGTAGACGACCTCGACAGAGGTGGCCGCGAAAACGAGCATCAGAATCAGGAGTCGAACCCGGGCAGGCTACCGGAAAGCTCTCCGACTGTAGACTCGGGTGACCAGCAGAGTAACGCTCCCAACTATCTGTGGAAAGATGCTCTGGAAAAGGTCCAGAAAGAAGGACAGTATGCCCCGTCCGACAAGCCGGCGATTTGCGAGGTGTTTGACAACTGCGAGGAGGCTCAGTAAGTCTCTCCCGTTGCATACATGAGGTCTCGAGTAACTCAAGAGGCATCCTGCTGTAAAGAAGCTCAGTCAGCCCTTGACTGAGCTTCTTGGTCTGACTGCCGGTGACCGCGACTAGTGTATGCTTTCTCGAAGAGAATTCAGCTCCGTGCTTCAGGCTATCGAATGTCAAACTTCTCTATATCGAAAAAAGTCTCGCTTCTCGTTCTGACTCCCCTGGTCTTTCAATTGCTGTTCGTGGCAGCGCTGGTCTTTTCTCAACAGCAGCTCGAGAAAGCCTATTCGGACGAGCTCAAAGCCAGGTCCATCATCGCCGAGATTAGCAAAGCTCAGAACATCATGCTGGAGGCGGTGTCCTACACATTGATGGAAAAGTCCATTTCTCTGGACAAGATGAACATCGCGATCGAGCAGCCGGAGAGATGGAAGATGGTGGCTCCTCTTGTCTACGGCGAGCGACAGCAGTGGAAGAAGAGAAGCGTAAAAAACCTCAGGGAGGCGGCTGATGTCTGGTCGAACCTGGTGAACCTGGTAGGCAGCGGGAGCAAGATCAAGTCCAGGGTCCTGGGATTGAATGCCACTCTCCGTGAGGTGGAGAGAAAATGCCAGATTATCGAAGAAGCTGATACACCGGTGATGGTGCAGCAGAAGCTGATGCTCGAGGTCTTTCTGAGGCTTCGAAAAGTAATGCCTGTATTCGACCAGGTGATAGAGGATCAGGGGGTAATCGTCGAGAAAGAAGAGAGGAACAAGCAGAATGCGAGAGAGACATTGAGGCTCGTGGTCGCGCTTGGTGTAGCCATCAATTTGATTATGGTCTGGCTTCTTACGTCCAATTTCAACAGGAGCACTATCTGGCGCCTTTCGACCCTGATGAAAAATCTCAAGAGACTGCCCGCAGGAGAGGAGTTGTTGCCCGAGGTCGGGGGAAACGATGAGATCAGCAACCTGGACAATGCCTTCCACAAGATGGCGGCTGAATTGAAGGAAGCCCGCCAGAGGGAGACTGCAATCATTTCCAATTCCGCAGACGTGATTTTCTCCCTGGATGGAGAGCTGGAGTTCACATTCGTCAGCAAAGCCAGCGAGCGACTCTGGGGCTACGAGTATTCCAGCCTCCAGAAGACGCCAGTGATGGCGATACTGCCGACGGAGCATCATGCGGAGTTCAGGAGCGCGCTACTCGAGATGTCTCGAGAAGTCCCTCTCAAGGCTCTCGAGTTTCCTGTCCAGCGCAGTGATGGGACGTTGCTCCAGACTCTCTGGTCGATCTGCAAGTCAGAGACAGAGGAATCCTGGTTCTGCGTGGCGCATGATATCAGCGAGAGACACGGGCTGGCTCGGATGAGATCCGAGTTCATCTCCATGCTCACCCACGATATCCGCACTCCGGTAGCTTCAGTGCTACTTACTTACGAGCTCCTGCTGGAAGGGCATCTAGGGAGCCTCAACAAGCGAGGCGAGCAGCTCGTATCTGGTGGCATCTCTTCGATTAAGCATGTGGTCGGGCTCATATCCGACCTGCTGGATCTGGAGAAGCTGGAAGAAGGCATGTTGTCTGTGGAGGTGGTGGAGATAGAAGGAGAAGACCTGATAGATAGGGCTCTGAATGCGGTGCAATCACAACTTGATGGTAAGCGCCTGCAACTGGTCAGAAATATCGAGCCCGGCAAGCTTCAAGCAGACCCTGATCTGATTATCAGAGTACTGATCAATTTGCTTGGCAATGCCATCAAGTATTCAGCGGAAGAGAGCACAGTCACAATCGGTGTTCATCATGTCGAGGATGGTATTGAGTTCGCAGTCGCGGATCAGGGCGCAGGTATTCCCTCCGAACAACTCGACCTTGTTTTCGAGCGCTATCATCAGGTGCAAAGATCCGATGCTGTTGCTGCCGGTGGTGCCGGACTCGGTCTGACGATATGCAAGTCTATCGTAGAGGCTCATAATGGTATCATCGGTGTTGACAGCGGTGCTGGAAATGGCAGCCGGTTCTGGTTTCGTCTTCCTCTCAGGCAAGATAGCACAAACGATGAATGTCATATAGAATAATCGGGTTCCGTTTTCTCAGCAGGACTCGAGACCTCACAGGCGATGGCCAAGATTCTAGTAGTCGAGGATGACCAGGTGATGGGGCTGGCAGTAAAGACAGCCCTGGAGTCGCGAAAGCACACTGTCGAGCTCGTGGGAGACGGGTTGGACGCTATCGGCCGCCTGGAGATGTTCGGATACGACATTGTGGTCCTCGACTGGGCTGTTCCAGGGATATCGGGCATCGAGGTCCTGAAGAAGTACAGACAGCGGAAAGGGCACGCCAGCATTCTTATGCTGACCGGAAAGGGCCACATAGAGGACAAACAGGAGGGCTTCGAAACGGGGGCGGATGACTATCTAACCAAACCATTCGATCTCCGGGAACTTATCGCGAGAGTCGATGCGCTTCTCCGCCGGGGCCGCACATTCCAGGATGAGATCTTGCGCTTTAAGAATGTCGAGCTCAACGTGAAAAGCCGGGTTGCTTACATAGACGGCGTGGACATAGCCCTGAGCTCAACCGAGTTTTCTCTGCTCGAGTTTCTCATGAGGCGCCCGAGCAGATACTTCACCGTCAATGACCTTCTCGACCAGGTGTGGAGTGGCGAGTCGGAAGTGTCCGAGCATGCGGTCAGGCAATGCATCTCTCGTTTGCGCGGCAAGCTCGAGAGTACCGGTTGTGAATCAATCTTGAAGACCGCGAAAGGACTTGGCTACCGGGTGGGAGAATAGGGACCTGGTGCCGGCGGTTTCTCCGGGACAGGCTCTACTTGGGATGGAGTCGGCTGGGGTAGTTTCGTCTAAACAATGTTCTGGCAGGAACAGCTTTGTATCGCTCAGCGCCGGCGATCTGGCTCTCTTCGGTCTGGACGGTGCATGGATGGAGGAATGAGGTAATATTGGCTCTGATTTACCGGGAGGCTTGTCATGCAGCGGGGTGTGATTCCCAGAGATATCATCCGGCTGGCCGAGGCAAGGGGATCTCTTGGCGGAGATGAAGTAGTCCGCGTTGTGAGAGACTGCATAAACGGTCTGGCCAGACCGCCGGCGAAGGTGCTTCTCGTCCCGCCCGATATTACCAGGCTCCATTCCGGTGCCGGTCCAGTCGCCTGCACGTTCTACGAGGCTCTGAAGGAGACCGCCGAGGTCAGGTTGCTGCCCGCCCTGGGCACGCATACGCCCATGACCGAGAAGGAGGCGGCTGATATGTATCCATCCGTCCCCTTCGAATGTTTCATACATCATGACTGGCGGGACGGGGTCGAGAGCGTGGGCGCCATTCCGGCTGGTTTGATGGCTGAGCTCAGTGGCGGCTATATCCGGGAGGAATTGCCGGTAAAGATCAACAGGCGTCTCCTCGAGCCCTGGGACCTGATCGTCTCGATCGGTCAGGTGGTGCCGCATGAAGTGGCTGGTCTGGCAAACTACACGAAAAACATTGTCATCGGTTGTGGTGGCAAAGAAGTTATCGACAGGTCTCACATTGTGAGCGCCTTATTCGGGATCGAGAAGACTCTGGGCGAGCCTGACACCCCGGTCAGGACCCTGCTCGACTATGCCCAGGAGAACCTGCTCGGCGGGCTTCCTCTTCTCTATGTCCTTACTGTCACCGGGACCGATGAGGGAAGCAGGGGCGGACTTGCCGGTATCTTTGCCGGCACCACCCGGTCGGTGTTCGAGAAGGCCGCCGACCTCTGCCGGCGGGAGAGTATCCATTATGTCCGGGAGCCCCTTGAGAAAGTGGTGGTTTATCTTGATCCGAGAAAGTTCAAGACCACCTGGCTCGGTAACAAGGCTATCTATAGAACCCGCATGGCCCTTGCCGAGGGTGCCGAGCTTCTGGTCATGGCTCCCGGTGTGAGGCGCTTCGGTGAGGATGGGCGAAATGACGAGCTGATTAGAAGGTATGGATATAAGGGCACCCGAGAAGTCCTGGAGCTGCTGGAGAAGAACGCCGATCTCAAGGAGAATCTCGGTGTGGCGGCTCATCTCATTCATGGCTCGTCGGAAGGACGGTTCACCGTGCGCTATGCCGTGCGTGATCTGACAGAAGACGAGATCGAGAGCGTCGGCTATGAGCACGCATTCTTCGATGAGCTTTCCGGGGACTTCGACATCGAGGGCTGGACCGATGGTTTCAAGACCACTGCCTCCGGGGAGTCCGTCTATTATATTGCCGATCCGGCGGTGGCCCTCTGGAAAGCATCAAAGGGAGGGGGCGCATGAGGCTTGTCACTCCGGGAAGCAAGGGCAGAGAGTACAGGCTCTCTTTGTTGGTGGAGGATGGCAGCAGGCTTGGCGGCGGCGATCCTGTGGTCCTCACCGGCCCTTCAGGCGAAAGCTTTTCGATCTGGCCTCTCGAGGCTGATTTGATTCGGGTCTGCCACCGTTATTCGAGCAGACCGCAGCTCGAGCGCACCTGGATGATTGTGGACGAGAATGGCGAGATGCCTTACGAAGGCCGGTTGCGGGATGACGTCAGCCGGTTCGCCTGCCCTGATTACGCCGTCTCTGCCGATCAAGAACTGGATCGGCTAAGCATCGACACCGGTGCTCTTCGCATAGATATGTCGGTCTCGTCGCCGGCTCTCTCCTGGTTCGATTCCAGGGGAAATTGTTTTGCCGAGGATCTGGAGGAGCGGGCTTATGCTTTCGATCGTTCCGGGAGCGTTTTCCACTATATGAAACGCAGCCCCGAGATGCGCTTCTACGGCTTCGGGGAGAAGGCGGGACCGATCAACAAGCACGGTCGCCGGATGCGCATGTTCAATCTGGATGCCGGCCGCTATAACGCCGAGCTCAGCGATCCTCTCTACAAGCACTTCCCTTTCTATATCACCTACCTGCCCGGAAGCCGTTGCGCTTACGGGCTCTTCTACGACAATCTCGCCACCACTATTTTCGATATGGGCTGCGAGCACCACAATTTCTTCCCTGCTTATCGCTACTACCAGGCCGAGGAGGGCGATCTTGATTATTACATGCTCTACGGCCCGAGCATAGAAGCAGTGCTTTCCAGGCTCGTATTCCTAACCGGCAGGATGAGCCTGCCGCCGCGCTGGTCTCTGGGCTATCTGGGCTCGACCATGCAGTACACCGAAGCCGATAACGCCCAGGAAGAGCTTGCTCGTTTCTCCCGGCTATGCCAAGAGCACGAGATCCCCTGCGATATGTTCCATCTATCTTCGGGCTATTGCAAGAGCGAGGACGGCAAGCGCTATGTCTTCGAATGGAATCGCAAGCGAGTGCCTGAGCCAGGGCAAACGGTGCGCTCGTTTCATGACCATGGCATCAAGCTCGTGGCCAATGTGAAGCCGTCCCTGCTCACCAGCCATCCTCGTTTCGGCCAGGTGAAGGCTCTCGGAGGTTTTGTCGAGTCTGCCGATAGCGCCGGACCCCGGCTGGATAGATTCTGGGATGGAGACGGCGCTCATCTGGACTTCACCACAGACAGTGCTTACCGGTGGTGGAAGGAAAATCTCAAAGAGCACATACTCGGCTGGGGTATAGATGGCGTCTGGAATGATAACAACGAGTACAGCATCTGGGATGATGACGCCTTGAATGCTGGCTTCGGCGAGCCTCTGCGAGTCGGACTTGCCGGACGTCCCCTGCAGACTCTGCTCATGGCCAGAGCCAGTCATGAGGCTCTTGTCGAGCACAATCCAGGGCGCCGTCCATATGTGCTCACCCGCTCCGCCTGCCCGGGCATCCAGCGCTATGCCCATACCTGGACCGGTGACAACGACTGCAACTGGCATACTCTGAAGTTCAATATCCCCATGGGTCTGGGACTGTCACTTTCGGGGATGCCCACTGTGGGGCATGATGTCGGGGGATTTTTCGGCAACAAGCCCGAGCCCGAACTCTTTGCCCGCTGGGTGGCAAACGGGATCTTTCATCCACGCTTCACAATCCACTCCTGGCACGATGACGGCTCGGTGAACGAGCCCTGGATGTATCCCGAGATCCTGCCTGCGATACGAGATCTGATTCGCTTCCGCTACAGAATGATCCCTTACCTTTACAGTCTCGTCTTCGAGGCGGCAAGAAGCGGCCGCCCGGTGATCCGTCCTCTGGTCTATGAGTTCGGGGAGGACGGCCGCTGTCTCGACGAGTCCTTCGACTTTCTGCTCGGCTCGCACTGGCTGGTGGCATCGGTTCTGGAGCCAGGCTTGCGCTGCCGGGAGGTCTATCTGCCCGCCGGCGCCTTTTGGTGCGATTTCGTCAACGGCGCCTGGCACGGGGGCGGCGGCACAGTCACTCTGGAGGCGCCCCTTTCGCGCATCCCGACCCTGGTGAGAGATGGAGGTCTGATACCACTTGCTCTGGATGAGAAGCGCCAGGTCCTGGCCTTCCCGGGCCCCGGAGAGGGCTATGGCCGTTTCAGCCTGATCGAGGACGACGGCGAGAGCATGGCTTACAAGGAAGGCGGCTACAGCGAGATCGAGCTTTTCATGGACTATACGAAAGACCGAGTGGATATCGGAGCAAGCTTTCTCTCGAGCGGCTACGCGCCCGCATACACTGAGCTCGATTGGGTTTTTCCACCTGGCGAGAGTCGGACGATCGAAGGAGCAGACAGAGTCTTTGAGGATGAGAGCGGCAGGCTGCACGCCTGTCTGGAACTCGACAGGCTGTTTCGGAGGGGGTAGGGTGAACAGACAGGACTGGCTGGCAGGCAATTATCACTTCGAGGACGAGGTGGCGGTCATCACCGGTGGTGCTGGCGGTCTCGGCATTGTCATGGCCGAGGCCCTTCTTGCCATGGGCGCGAAGGTGGCGGTGCTCGCCCGGACTCCCGCAAGGGCTTCGAGGCTTGCGAGGAGCGACAGGCTTCTGGTCCTCGAATCGGACGTGCTCGACACGACCGTTCTCGAAAAGAACCGGGAGCAGATCAACTCCGAGCTGGGCGAAGCCACTGTTCTCGTAAATGTAGCCGGTGGCAATTTCCCCGGAGCCGTCACCACCCCTGAGCAGTCTTTCTTCGAATTGAATCCGGTGGAAATACATCGTGTCCTGTCTCTCAACCTGGAGGGAACGATTTTTGCCTGCCAGACCTTCGGGCGGGATATGGCGAAGCAGGGACGCGGCTGTATCGTCAATATCTCCTCTATGGCGGCGGATAGACCCCTCACCGGCGTTCCCGCCTATTCGGCCTCGAAAGCCGCCATAGACAATTTCACCGCCTGGCTCGCCGTGCATATGGCCATGGAATATGGTGCCGGGATCAGGGTGAATGCCATCGCGCCGGGATTCTTCATCACCGAGCTCAATCGTTATCTGCTCATCGACCGGGAAACCGGCGATTATTCTCCCCGGGGTAAGAACGTAGTGGCACATACTCCCATGGGTCGCATGGGCGAGCCTGAGGAACTTGTCGGAGCGCTTCTCTTTCTTGTCTCGCCTTCAGCGTGCTTCGTCACCGGTATCGTCATTCCAGTGGACGGCGGCTTCTCCGCCTACGCCGGGGTCTGAGAACGGAGCTTTTATAGCATCCACGCCATGAAATTAGATTTTGAAGGCGTTAATGGCGTATTTTTCGCCGTTTTTTACGCAAGAAAAGCATATTCGGGCGAACTTCCATTGGAAACAAAACCCGTACTCTATATAGAGGCGGCGACCCGGTTTTTTTCGGTTTGCCCGGCTCCGACCATGGGCAGGCGTGGATCTTTGCTGTCCCAGGTCTCTTTCACCCACTTGTAAGCAGGGTCGTCGCTGCATGCCAGAGACTGGTGCGAGCCTGCCAGGAAATTGAGGTAATAGCAGTCATAGCCGTCCGGGGCGCTGACCGGATGATAACCTTCTCTGACCAGAACGATGTCGTTGTTGTGGGGCACCGCTACCTCGTCCAGGCTGCGGTCGTCGTTATAGATACGCTGGAGAGCGAAGCCTTCCGGGCGGCGGAATTTATAGAAATAGATCTCCTCCAGCTCCGCCTCGATGATCCTGCCGTTCTCCTCGATGATGGTGTCATGCTTGTGGGGCGGGTAGCTTGACCAGTTGCCGCCGGGTGTATAGGCTTCGCAGGCGACCAGGCGGTGGCAGTCGAAGCCTGGTGGAATGATGGTATTGATCTGGCGGGTGGCGCTGCCGCCGCCCCTTATCTCAGGCACTATGTCCTCCGGCGTGATTGCTCTTTCCTGGTGTCTCTGATCGCTGGGCACGAAGCAGTAAGCGATCTCGACGCCGTCCTCATGGGCGAGCAGCTCGAACTGCGTGCCGGTAGAGAGGTACAATGCGTATGGGAGCCCGCCGAAAACATCCGGAGACCGTCCGAGATTCTCGTACTTGCCCTGACTCGACTTGACCGAGAAGCGTCCTCCCAGCGATACGATAACCGCCTCGTTCGATCCGGTGTCCGATTCAAAACAGTCGCCTTCGAGCAGACGTCTCACTTCCAGATTCAGGTATCGCCAGCCTGCCGAAGTGGCTTTAACGCCTGCGATCAGCCCGCGATCCGGAGATGGACTTTCTGCTTTTACTAGAATTGACTTGCTGCTCAATCGATTTACCTGCCTGTCGATGATTCGATTCATTAGGTCGACTGGAGCCCTTATTATAGTCGACCAGTTCACCCCCGAGTCACCTGTTCGCTCTAGACTCGATCACATTATGACTACGTGCCTATTGATCAATCTCTTCTCTACCTTTTTCATGACCGGGCTTATCTGGTTCGTCCAGATCGTGCACTATCCGCTTTTCACGAAAATAGGGAGCCGGGGTTTCACTCAGTACGCCGAGAGCCACCGTCATCTGACATCACTAGTGGTGGTACCGATCATGCTCCTGGAGCTCATTGCAGCCGCCCTCCTTCCTCTCTGTATAGACACTCTATCCAAGCGGTTACTGTCCTGGCTTGCTCTTGCACTGCTCATAGGTGTGTGGCTCGCTACAGCTATCCTTCAGGTCCCGCTTCATGAGAAGCTGGGCAATGGCTATTCCGATGAGGATGCAGAGAAACTGGCGTCCACTAACTGGGTGCGGACCATACTCTGGACGGCGCGGTCTTTCGTATTGCTGGCCATTCTTGTCATGTTCATAAATTAAATCGCTCCGCGCATTGAACTTTTTGAGCGAATCCGTCGTATTCAAAAGCGTGTGTGATTCGGAGAACTCATGATGTCGAACAAGAAAAGACCTGTGTTGCTTGCTGCACTATCGGTATCGGTTACTTTACTATCGACCCTCGCCGTTACCTGTCCTGACGCCGATGCCCGGGGCGGTCGCGGAGGCGGGCGTGGCGGCGGCAGAGCTGCCGGTCCCGGTCGTACGCGTGCCACCGGCCTGGGGGGACGCATTCAGGGTCAGGGCAATCGAGCCGGCAGCTTCGGTAACAATTCCGGATTCGGGGGTCGGGGCGGCCAGCACGAGAGCAACTGGACCAGGTCGAACAACTCCATGCAGGCGGAGCGGTCTGCCAAGATCAAGCAGTTCCAGGAGAGCAGGAGCAAGCTCCGGAATGGAGACTTCTCCGGGCTCTCCGGGAACTGGCGCGGCGGTTCAGGAGGCGAGGGCTCCGGACGGCAGGCTACGGCAGCCAGCTCGGGACCCGGTTCGTCTCTTGATTCTCATAACAAAGGAGTCTGGCAGTCGCAACAACAGGGGACTACCCGTCGCGGTGGTGAATATGACCGGAGCAAGACAGTAACAGCCGGTCAGGGCGAAGGCTTCAGCAAGCAGGTCAATACCACAGGCACCACAGCCAACGGCGGCCAGTACGACCGGAGCAAGACAGTAACAGCCGGTCAGGGCGAAGGCTTCAGCAAGCAGGTCAATACCACAGGCACGACAGCCAAGGGCGGCCAGTACGACCGGAGCAAGACAGTGACAGCCGGTCAGGGCGAAGGCTTCAGCAAGCAGGTCGATATGACCGGCACCACAGCCAGCGGCGGCCAGTACGACCGGAGCAAGACAGTGACAGCGGGTCAGGGCGA
>Ga0226835_1000358_pt1 | contig 60346 bp, 41 predicted proteins | sample LAC_MetaG_1_FD_163627 | JGI IMG/M metagenome (GOLD analysis project Ga0226835, IMG submission 163627) | Anaerobic ammonium oxidizing microbial communities from anammox membrane bioreactor (MBR) in UC Berkley, California, United States -... | ecosystem: Engineered > Bioreactor > Anaerobic >...
TGGTCATGCCGAGCATGGAATAGGCTCTGACTTGCTTAGACAGAGTCTCGATGAGCTTGTCATAGTTCTCGTGGTCGTCACCGAGATGGCGTGCATCCGCTACTGCCCAGTCCAGAACTGGGAGAGCGGCGGTGTACTGCTTGTTCTTGATGAGCCAGTCCGAGATCGACATCAATGTCTGCCACTTGAGTTTGGCCAGGGGTGTTCCGGGATCCTCGGCGGGTCCCGGGTAGAATGCCAGGAAAGAGAAGACCACCAGAATCGCCACTGTCGAAAAGGCGCCGAGGACGCGGCTGTAGTTTTTGAGCCTGTACTTGCTCCGGCGCGCAGGCCCTCTCTTCTGGGTAGCTCCAGTCACCCTCGGAATCTCGCCGGTGACTATGTCGGCCAGGCGCATGGCGATGGTGCCGCCATCGGTGACTGCCGGTTTGATTTCGTGAGGCTCCGGGAGGTTTTCCAGAAGCTCTGCCACCGACTGGAAGCGGTCCCTGGCTTTTTTCTGGAGGCAGGTCATGATCGCTTCTTCAGTTCGTTTGGAGATTGTGAATCCGGAGATCGACTCGTTGATCGGAAGCGGTTCCTCGTTGACATGCATCGACATAGTCTCCACCGGGTTTGCCCCCAGCAGTGGTGGCATACCCGAGAGCACCTCGTACATGACACAGCCAAGCGAATAGATGTCCGAGCGCTGATCGAGCTTTTCGGCGGCGCATTGCTCGGGGCTCATATATATCGGACTGCCGAAGACCTCCCCGGTCTGCGTGAGAGCTTGCGAGACTTCGCCGTCCAGGGGCATGATCTTGGCGATTCCGAAATCGACGATCTTGACGAGGATGGATGAGTCTTCGTCGGATGTCAAAACCAGATTTCGAGGCTTCAGATCGCGGTGGATGACGTTCTTCTTGTGAGCGTGCATCAGCCCTTTGCAGATCTGCCGGAAGATCTCCAGGGCCTCGTGTTCGCTTACCGCCCCGCTCGAGTCGAGAATCTCGCCCAGGGTTATGCCTTCGAGATAATCCATGACCAGGAACGCTTTGTTGTCCCTGGTGATGCCGAAGTCGTGGACAGTGATGATATTGGGATGAGACAGGCAGGAAGCCAGCTTCGATTCGTGCTGGAAGCGCTGGAGACTCGTCGGATCCGTGAGGAGATGCGGATGCAGCACCTTGACGGCGACTATTCGATCCATGTAGGTGTGGAGGGCCTTGTAGACCGTGCTCATACCTCCGTGACCGATCACGGATATAATCTTGTAGCGCTCGGCGAACTCCTGACCGACCAGAGCATCTCTTTCGGCATCAGCCTGACGTTGTCGCTTCTGGTCCGGATCGGGATCCGTGGTGCTGTGCATACCGCTCCTCGAAAACTTGAGGTATATGACCTTTTGTACCACGCGGACAGTACAGGACATCTCTTCGATGAAGTCTTATAGGACTATGAGAGCAATCGAATTCTTCTCGGGGCTCGGCGCCTTCTCGGAAGCGGCTGGCGGGTATGATCTGGACGTGGTGGCTGCCTTCGATCAGAACAGCCACGCTAATCGTGTGTTCTTCGAGAACTTCTCGAGGAAACCGTCGAGCATGAATCTCGAGTCGATAAACGCCGATATGATCCCCGAATCCTCTCTCTGGTGGATGAGCCCTCCCTGCCAGCCCTACACGAGAAGAGGTAACCGGCGGGACAGTCGCGATCCCAGGGCTCGCTCCTTGCTCAATCTCATCGATCTCATCCCCGGCTGCCTTCCTGCTCACTTGATCGTCGAGAATGTCGAGGGTTTCGAGCTCGGCGAAGTCTTTGCCGGTCTCTCCGAAACTCTGCGAGCTTGCGGTTACGAATTCAGGCTCGAGCATATTTGCTCCTCCGAATTCGGCGTTCCCATGCTGAGACCGCGAGTTTTTGTGCTGGCTTCGCGTTCCGGACCAATCGCTCCGCTGGAGCCCCATCGATTTCGCGACGGCAGGCGGCTTGTCGAGTATCTGATCGATGACGGCGATCCGTCGCTTGTTCTTGCTCCGGACATTCTGGAGCGGTTTTATCCGGTTCTCAATATAGTCGACCCCTCAGAGGAGGACTCGAGCCGTCTGATCTGCTTCACCAGGGGGTATTACAAATGCCGGAAAGCAAGCGGTTCTTTGATTCGCCTTCCGGATGGCCAGGTGCGTTTCGTGAGTCCCGGTGAAATTCTGGCACTCCTGGGTTTTTCCAGAGGTTATTCCTTCCCGGAAGATCTGTCCCTCTCGCTTCAGTACCGGCTGGCTGGCAATTCGGTGGATGTCCGGGCAGTGAGAATGCTTCTTGCCAGTCTGGGCATATCCCTGAATGAGGGGTGAGAAGGAGGACTGCCCTTTGGACCTGGATCGTGATGGCAACTGGATCTCGTCGTTGCGGCGCAGCCTCGACGAGGTCAGTCGTGAGATCAGCGATGTGGGACAGGCCTCCGCCGTCGCTGCCTGCCTTCAGGAAGTGGCGGCAAGACCGCTCTCGCTTACTCCGGAGCAAGCCCGGCGACTGGGGCGCGGATTTTCGCAGGAGAAAGTCCTCCATGCTTTCGGCGCCGAGTTCGTGATCACGGCTCTCATAGCTCTTGCTGCCGTGGCCAGGCACCGACCGGAATCTCAAGAAGAGAGCGATCACTCCGAGATCGATCTGGAGGCTCTCGCGGCGAAAATCGCCGAAACCAGTGGTGGTGCCAGCGGCTCTCTCTCCGAATATATGTTCGCCGGCACGGGCAAGCGTCCTACTATCATTATCGGGCTGGCAGACACACTGGTCGCCATCGCCGAGGCTCTCTTTCACGATGCACGAGTCGCATGGCTCATCGCCGATCTCAACAAGGGGACCACCAAACAGTACCTCAAGGACGGCAAGCGGATAGTCGAGGTGCGGGCCCGGGAGACCCTGATATTGCCTGTATGGGAGGACATCGTCGAGTTCTGCCAGAACATGCCTGTCGACGCATGCCGCAAGCCTCTTATCACTATCGTCAGGGAAACTTCATCGAACCGGGAGATCCTCGAGGAGCATCTCGGGAACGTCGTTTCGCCCGCCGGACGAGCGGTACAGTCGCTTCTTCAAGAATGGCCGGAGCTTCTTGCCCTCAATTTTCTGGTCACCTCCGGTAATACCGCCTTCGAGCCCGATGAGCTGGCTAGAAATGTGCAGAGACGGAGGAAAAAGATGGCTGCGACGATCCTGACCGGAATCAGGCTCGATCGGGGCCTGGGTCTTTGATCTGTGCTAATATTCCGCCATGGAAAATCTTCCGGATAAGCCTCCTCAGCAGCAAAAAGAGAATACGGCGGTCGGCATTGCCAAGATCTGCGGGCTCGTATGCGTGAGCCCGCTTCTGATCATATTCGGCTCTGCCACCATAATCGCTCTTGCCGCCATTCTTTTCGGCACAATGCACGAAGTGGCGCCCTGGATCATTCTGGCCATTTGTGTTTCCAGTCTCATGCCTGCCGTTCGCGATCGAATCTCGGGAAAGAAAGAGCTGCAAGCCATGCAGATTGAGCTCGATGCCCTGCGTGCCGAGCTCGCCGAGACCAGGCTTCAAATGCTGGAGCTGGAGGAAGGACACAAGTTCGATCGAAGCCTCAAGACCAGCTCGACGGAGAGCAGTCCTGCTCTGGAGATGAATAGCGAAAGCTAGCAAAAAAATGAAATGCGCCGCAGTTGTCAAGATGTTGCGCTAGAACAGTAGAATCGGGTGTTTTGCCATTGCCCTCCCGATCCGGCTCAAGGAGGCGACTATGGAAAATTTCGTATGGCTCGAAAGAGTCGGGCTTTTTGCCGTGCTCGTACTGCTCGAGATCGCGCTCTCGGTGGACAACATGGAAGGACTCCGGGAAGCTTTTGCCGGTCTGAGAAGCAAGAAAGCGCGAAAAACTGCCGAGTATCAGCAGGGTTTCCTGGAGGCGGTGTCTGTCTGGATCAGCCTTGGGATAAAGATATCTTGCTTGATCGCAATCGTTCAGTTCTTGCACGTGTTCGATCCCTGGCTTGCAGGTTCGATTTTCGGATCGAGCCGTCACTTCCTCCTTACTTTCGGAGGTTTGTTTCTGATCGCCTGTGGCGTCAGCGAGATCAGATCCCACTTCGATGAGGGCCGGATCACAAGGAAGATCTCCTGGTCATCCACTCCCGGCATACTGCTTGTCCAGGTTCTGGCTGTCGATTTCATGCTGTCGGTGGACTCGATCGTGGTGGCGATATCGGTGTCGAGCAACCTGGTCGTGATAGCGGTGGCGATGCTGGTGGCACAGGTAATTGTCAGCCTGACAGGCGATCGGATCGAGCAATTCTTCAAGGACCACAGAGGATTCATGACCGTGATCATGGCTTTCATAGTGATGATCGGAGTAGTCTCGGTGGTGAGAGGGCTCGGTCTCGCACTGGCCGAGGAGTGCTTGCTCGCTGCTCTGATTTTCGGCTTTACCGTGGAGTGGTTGAATCAACTGCGAGATAAGAGGGAAAAGTCCTCCGACGTTGCTTCTTCCGGTGCGGGGCTGGCGATCTCGGTTCCCGTTTCGGATACGCCGCCTGCTCGGCCTCGTCTTCTCGAAACAGTCGAGGAGCCAGGCGTCTTCGACGAGCATCACTGCAGGCAGTGCCACATTCCTACCGCCAGTGTCTTTCCTTTCTGCCTCCATTGCGGACATGATCAGGGCGAGTCGGGACCGGCCTGGTGCTACAGTTACTTCTTCGAAAGGAGTATATTGTAGGGACAATCAAAGCTCCGCCCTAACTGGGATCTCTCCGGAGAAACGTGTGCACAAAAGAATCAAGCTAGACATTTCCGGACTTGGGGTAATTATCTACTCTCCATTTGCAGTAGCTCACATTTTGGAGAACGAGGACTATCTCAGCCGGAATTATCTTGAGCCAGGCGATGTAGCGCGCCACGTCAATGCGGGCGATCTCATTTGTTTCTGCACAGGGTCTCCAGGCACATATATTCTGGAATGCCACGACACTGAAGCTTGCCCAACAGCCGTTCACAATGCGGCATTCAAATTGCGTCTCGGAATTAAGGTACGCGACGGAGTTTTCTTTCGCGATGTACATGATCTGATGCAATGGTCTCAAGGCTTGCCGCACGAGGCTTGTATTTCACTTGCCGACGGTTGGTACAGGGTGACAGTCTACACGTCACCTCCAGAAAGCGGAATCATTGGCGACAATCAAAGAATTTTCATTCACTTTGTCTCGACTATCGACAAGCCATCCTTCAGCTGGGAGGGTGTTCCGAATCTCTGTTGATTTGCTGTGCTGGAAGCCTTCTCAGTTTTCGTCCGGGCTGTAGTCGAAATCTTCCTCGATCCACTCCCAGGTCTGCTCGTCCAGTTCCGGTAGCTCATCGATGTCCACCAGCCCCCGGCGCAGGGCCTCGCATACTATGCGGGTGCGAGGGTTGAAAATCTCCATGCCTACCGATTCGCGCAGATGACTCTCATGGCCTCTGACCAGTTTGCCGAGCAGCATGGAAAGACGGTTCTGGACGCCACGCACGCTTATATGCCTGCGTCTGGCAATGGCCCGGTCCGTTAGACCCACCGCCACATCCATCAGGGTCTCATACTCCGAATCGCTCAAGGATTGATCTCTGGACTTGAGTCGCTTCTGAATTCCCTGGACCACCGGATCGATATAAGGATCACCGTTCAAAAGCACCGATCTGACCGCTTCGGCGAGCTTGCTGTCCGACTCGCCTTTAAGGAGATAGCCGTGAATAGCTTCATCGGGGACGATTTTTCCCAGGCTTCTCACATAAGTCTCGCGGTGATACTGGGACCAGAACAGAATCCTTGCTCGATCGTTTGTGGACCAGATCTCCTCGGCTGCCTTGATACCATTGAGCTCGGGCATGGAAATGTCCATGATGATCAGGTCCGGGCTCGAGCCGCAGGCTATCCGCATGCCTTCGGCGCCATTTGCGGCCTCGGAAAGCTCCAGATCTTCCCCGAATTCTCCGGTCAGCACCTCCCGGGCATACTCGCGCAGGGCCGGCATGTCTTCGACGATCAGGATGCTGACCATGAGACTCAGACGACTACGGCTTCGACGTCGCTTGCCGAGAGGACCAGTTGCAGAGTCTCGGCTTCCTTCTTGAGCTCTTCGAGATTGGCGATCAGGGAGGCGATGGAATATTGATCGAGAAACAGGCTCAAAGATTTCTCCTCACCCGCCTGTCTATAGGATATGGTCAGGAGGCTACTGATAAGCCCTGTTATCGACTGGCTCTCCAGATCCGTCCTCTCCTCGTCGGTATCGATCTCCACCGGTGTCATGCTCGTCTGGAACTGGCATCCCGAAAAGACCCGCTCGCGCTTGTCCAGGGCCAGTTGTGCATGGGCGCAGAACCACAGGGGATAGCAAGCGGTGAGCTCGTTGAGACGACGCTCGATCTTCTTGAAATTGGTCTTGCCGAATTCCTCGTTGAGGATCTCGTAAGTCTCGACAATGGCTCTGACTGCATCCTCGGTTTCGATCTCCTGCCTGAAGCTGTAGACGTGCAGGTTGATCACCAGATAGGTTAGCTCGGCCATATACTGAGCCGGTCGTTTGCCGTTCATGTCGGGATCGATCAGCCTGGCAGCGATCAGATCGGGATCCGCCGACATATCCATGGCTTCCAGGTCGCTTATCAATAGACGGAAGTCCGGGTCGCCCATGCTGTCCAGCAGGGCGATGGATTCGATCTGGGCGTCCGAAATCTCTTGGCTGTACATGAAAACTGATTCCAGGAAAGGGGTAAGAGGAGGCGATCATAGCACTGCAGCTCGTCTCTTCCCAAAAAAATGCCGCCCCTGGTAAAGGGCGGCTAGTATGCCCCAGTGCTGGTGGTTCAACCGCCGGGCCATTAACACGAACCTATTCAGTTGTCAGTAGAAGTATCATTCCCGGGGAAATCGACAAACTAACAGCGTTTCTGTAAGCCAGCCAACAGAATGGCCCTTGACTTTAAGAGATATCTGCGATGTTTGAAACATCTATGCGTTGAATATTCGATCGATATGCAGCGCATGTAATTCTCGGCGTATGCAAGTCTTCATCAGTGGTTCAGTTGCCGTTTAATGTATTCGACATGTTCAACGTGCGTATAAATGGCACCCTTGGCAATACCATGTCGGCAACACTTAAATGTCTATTGGGGTACTTCTCGGCGGCGAAAAACTTGCTAGACTGTTCATTGTTAACGGTGAGTGCACACGAGTTGAGCACTTCGAGCCGAGGGGCCTTGCGGAAACGCCAGGTGGCGCTATCCGGAAACGGTAGCAAGCGAGCCCGCGCTACGTTGAATTCTGATTACGGCGTGGCGAGATACTTGGTTCATGCGAATGAACCTGTCAGAAAGTAGCAAATACACCGCTCGAGAGCAATCTGAGTGGTGTTTTTGTTTGTCATCGCATATGGTGACATGGGCAGGGAGTGTCGCATAAGATAAGTATTTTGCAGTGCCACTACCGGTGGTGTAGACTCATACTGTCATGAGTCTCCGGAAGGGCGCAATACACATGTCTAGAAATCACCAGCAACGGCTGTCCGAGTTACTCGCCTTCGATCGATCGGCCCTCGCCAATGGTGGCAGTCCGGAGAGCTCCGAAGGCATTCAACTCAAGCTCTTCGATCGGGGCTATCGACTCGCAGTCGGTGTCGATGAGGTCGGCCGCGGATGTCTTGCCGGACCGGTAATGGCGGCTGCGGTCGTTCTCCCCCTGATGACCCCGGCCATCGAAGAGTCGCTTGTCGGTCTCGACGACTCCAAGCGTCTGGGCGCCGGTATGCGGACGCGCCTCGACGGCGTCCTGCGGAGCGTCGCCTGGTATGCCTTCGGTCAGGCGAGTCACCACGAGATCGACAGGGTCAATATCCTCAATGCCAGCTTGCTGGCGATGCAGCGGGCCGTGATCAACCTCTGCCGGAAATACGATCTACCGGTGGAGTCCACCCTGGTTATCGTGGACGGTAAAAAGCCCCTCCCGGAGCTGCCCTACTCGCAGCTTCCGGTAGTGGCAGGCGATCGCCACTCGGCGGCTACCGCGGCAGCCTCGGTGGTAGCAAAAGTCGAAAGAGATTCGTATATGCAAATTCTATCCGGCGCATATCCTGGATACTTCTTTGACAAGAACAAGGGATATCCATCGCCGGTACACATCAAAAGCCTGGGCGCGCTCGGCCCATCGCCGGTGCACCGCTTGAGCTTTTGCCGGGGGACTTAAATTAGCCCTTGCTTCCGACCAGGATGATATTGGCGCCTAGCTGGTAAGCCAGTCCATTGTCTGGATTTTTCACTTTACCGTTGGCGTAGAATCCCCTGGAGCCGGTCTTGAATTCTTTTTCGTCGGCTCGGATCGTTCCCCAGACCTTGCCGTCTGAGGTTTTTATTTCGATCGTCAGGAATTTCGGGGCGGCATCGTCTACGGTCTTGGCCACGACAGGTTTCTCCTTGTAAGTCGACACCCTAGTCTACAGGAAAAGACCGGATGGAGAAAATAGCCTGAGCATTTTCGGTTGCCGACTGCTCGGTCAGTCGTCGCCTTCCTGCTGACCGGGCAGGAAGAAATCGGAAGCTTTGACATCCTTGATGAAATCTTTGAACTCGTCATCATCTTCGGATTTTTCGAGCTCGATGGGAACGGCGTTCTCGGTGATGATTTCCAGGGAGGCGTAGATAGGCACCCTTGCCTTGACAGCCAGGGCGATGGCGTCCGATGGACGGGCGTCGATGGTCCTGACTATGGTCTCGCCGCTCTTGTCGTCGCTCACCTTCTGGCATTCGAGGTTGATCGCCGCCCGGTAGTCACCATCAACGGTGTCGTTAATCTCCACGTGCCGGACGTTGTAGTTGAGGTCCTCGATGACATTGAGCATGAGATCGTGGGTCATCGGTCTGGGCATCTCCAGCTCCTGGAGCGCCCGGACTATGGCGTTGGCGTCCGCCGAGTCTATCCAGATGATCAACACTTTGTTGATGGTCGGCTCTTTGAGAAGAACCAGGGGCTTTCCCGACCGGCTCTCGACTCCGATCCCGACCACGGATAACTCTCTCATAATCATCTGCCCGAGCCTCCGCTGACGGATCTTCTATCTCTTAGTGTATCTCATTTGAGCGTCTCTGTTTCCATTCTCAAAGGCAGATGTCGACTACCGTGCCGGTGCCCTTCTCGGGTGGACGGAGGGAGACCCGGGCACCCAGAATGCTGGCCCGCTGTTGCATATACTCGAGTCCCCGGGAGCCCGTTCCGACTGCATCGCCGCCGATTCCCACGCCGTCGTCGGCGATTGTGATATGGATGTGACCGTCCCGGCGTCCAATCAGGCAGCGTACTTTCGCCGCCCGGGCATGCTTGCGGATGTTGTTCACCGACTCCTGAACGATGCGATAAATCAGGGTCAGCTCGGTGGCGGAGAGATGGTTGAAATCTTCCGGGCCGAGGTCGCTCTTGAACCGGACTTTGTAGCCTGATCTTTCCGCTCCCTTTCGCAGGATATCCTCCACTGCCTCGATAAAGCCCAGGTGCTCCAGAACTGCCGGGCTGAGATTGTCCATCACGTCTCGTATACCGGTCATGCTGGCGGACAGGAGCTCATCCAGCTCGGCGGCCAGTCTGTCTTTGCCTGCCGTGTCCGCCGCGTCCCGGAGGCTCTGGAGTTTCTGTCTCACCGCCTTGAGGTCATTGAGGACCTGGTCGTGGAGGTCTCCTGCCAGAACCCGCCTTTCGATCTCGTCTTCTCTGATCAGCTGGAGCTGTGACCGGATCAACTCTTCGTTTCTAATGGCAATCTCCTGGCTCTGGCTCTCCATACGCACCAGGGCGTCCCGGTACCAGCGCAGAGCCGCACCCGCTGCGACACCGGAGGCGACAGCCAGGCACAGCGAGGCCGGCGAGGCTGCCAGGGCTAGAAAGTGCAGGCAGAGAAACTGGAGGAAAATCGAGATGACCATGATCTGGACGCCGGCAATCCAGCGGGCTTTTCCCTCGAGCTTGAGGCCGACGAAAATAGCGCCAGCCGCAAAGACTATGTCCAGGAGCAGGCGGATCCAACCATTTCCGCTTGCCGTTCCTGTCTCTGGCGGCATGTATCCCGAGGTAGACGAAAGAATAGAGGTCAGCCTTTCGTCGAAGACCGCCAGGCTCTCGCCGGTGAGCCATGCCAGGGCTGTCACCAGGCTCAGGCTGCAGAGGGCAAGAGTCAGTACGGAGCGCTGCTTCAGAAGATCCACCTCAGTTCGAGTTGAACTTGAAGAGAAGCAGATAGACTCCTGTAGCCAGAACCAGACCGTGCAGGCTATTGCCTTCGCCCTCTTCGTCTTTGCGGCTGAGCAACTCGGCGAAGGCATGAACACCCGCGGCAGCGCCGTTCTCTCCCTTGACTATCGTCTCGAAGAGATCTTTCGAGAGCTCGCTCAGAACGCTCCCGACCTCTTTCAGGGTCTCATGGGCGGCGTCGTGGTGGACGACAATACTACCGGTCTTGTGATTGTAAGTGACGTCGCGAACGCCTTTTACCTTTTTCAGGTGGCTGCTCACATGGTCCATGTATTCCTGATTAGCCTGATGCTCGTGGACCTTGAAACGGGTACGTCCATGAGTGTGGTGCACCAGACCCGGATCCGCCGGAGGCTTGATCGAGCGGCGCATGAGATCGATGGCTCCGGTCAGGAGAATGCCGCCGAGAAAGAGAATCTCAGCCACTTCCACCTCTTCGGCTTCCACCACCAGCTCGAGCATCTCGGTGGCGAGCTGACCGGTGAGACCGGTGATGGAGTTGAGCATCTCGGGATGGTCGCCGTGCTCGATGACCATAGAGCCGGTGCGATCGTTGAAGTGCACTCTGTCCACGCCGGGAAGCCGGCTCAGCTCTTCATGGACCCGGCTGCCGTGGCCGGCGCGGGCATGGGCTTTGTGAAGACGGAGGCGAGTGCGGCCCGGCACGTGATGCTCTATCTCGATAGGCCTGGTGGGCTTCTTTCGAAGTGAAGGCAAGTTCGGCCCTCCTGAACGACTGTTCTTTAATGGTAACAGGGCTGTAAATTCTCTTTCAAGCGGTTGTGCCGCTCAGCACCGCATTCAATGCTTATCGAGAGCTCTGGCTATCCAGTATTCGAGGCTGGTCTTGTCCCCGTATCGTCTCACCCAGGCGAAACTTTCCCTGGCTTTGGCGGCAGCTCCGCCGTATTGCTGGGAAAGGGCGAGAAAACACCGCGCCTGTGTGGTTTCGTAGTCACTGTCTTTGGCGCTCTCGAGCATCTGGTCCGCCTTCTTCTTGCCATCGAGATAGAGCAGGAAGGGATACGGCCACTCGAGACGATTGACTCGTTTGATCGATCTGGCCAGAAGCTCCGATTCCTCTTTCTTCTGACCTGCCTGCCTGCGGTTCAGTATGGCCAGAACGGCAGCATGCCCCGTATAGCGGTTCTTCCAGGATACTTTTTCAAGCCAGCTTTCGAGCCTGGCGGCTCCTCGATCTCCCTGACCGGCGCAGAGCGCGGCGCCTCCGTAATTGAGGTTGGCATAGGGATCAAGCGGTGTCAGCTCGATGGCTTTGTTGAAGTCTTTGAGAGCGAGCGCTGCCCTGCCCGAGCGAAAATACGAGACGCCGCGGTTGTTGTAGGCCAGGCTGCTCTTGCTGTCGGCTTTGATGGCGCCGGTCAGATCCACTATGGCTCGGTCGTAATCTTTGAGCTGGTTATAGGCTGTGCCGCGCTCTATAAGAGCCAGGCTGTTTCCAGGTGAGAGCTTGATGGCTTTGCTCAACTCTCGGACTGCGTTTTCGTAGCCGCCCCTGACCAGATATTCTTTGCCGATATCGAGATGGGTTTCGAAGGCTCCTTCGGCTGTCGAGCCTCGCTGGTTGAAAAGCGTCAGGCTCGCTGCCGCGATGAGCGCCAGGATGGCTGTTAATCGTTTGTTTTGAGCTGCTGATAACATTGTCTGTCTCCTGGCATATTTTAGTCGTCGAGATTCCCTGGATGCCTGTTTGTAACATTCTGCTCACAAGAACTTCGGACACTCGTGTGTGTATTTTTTTCGGAAGGGAATATCGTAAATAGCGTCCATATGGCTTTTGAGACGGTTCTCCAGCGAACAGAGACCTTCTTGCCGGCAGACCGGAAAGCCAGATGGGGAGCCAGGGATGAGTCCCGGAGAATAATCATGCAAGGGAGCAGCGGGGCCCCGCAAGACAATACGGAAAAACGCATCAGTGACGATGCTGCCAAGACTCTGCAGAACATCCTGAACGCGGTCAGGACTTCTCTGGAAGACGAGTTCGCTATTCAGCAGATGGAGTATGACGAGGTTTACGGCGTCGAGTCCGAAGAATTCGAGCGTTACCAGGTCCAGGTGGCTGACTGGCTCCGGGAAAACAAACTCGTGGATGCCGTGGTCGACATGCTCCCACTCTCTTGTTTCATGAATTCACCGGCTCCGGCACAGCAGGCATCGCCAGATCCCCAGAGTCAAGAGCCGGATCAGCAACAGCCCCAGTACCAGGAGCCGCAGTACCAGGAGCCCCAGTACCAGGAGCCGCAGTATCAAGATCCGCAATATCAAGAAGCCCAGCCAGAGCCGGCGCCGCTCCAGGCGCCGGTGCACTCTTATGACGAGCAATCCACCTCTTACGTCAATATGCAGCCGCCGCCGACTTCAGCCGAAGCACCGATACCGCCAGCCTTCGCGCCACCGCCCCCGCCGGAGCCACAGCCCGCTGCTGCTGTCGAGCAGAGTGCTGGTTGGCCGGAGCAGCCCTGGGGACCGCCGCCCGGGAGACCGCCAGAGCCCGAGCAGCAGGGCTCGCAAGGCAATCCCTGGGCTCAGTCTGACGACGATTCGGGCTGGTACACTGGTGCCGCGCCTGGCGAGACGACCCATACCCAGGATGCGGTCCAGTCTGATGGAGCTTCGCAATGGACTCAGCCTCAGTGGAATTCTTCCGTAGAGGCTTCCGACAGCAGGGAAGGTGGTTTCGAGAGCGGTGGCTGGGCGGCTGTTCAGGAAGAGTCCGCGCCGGAGCCGGAGCTGGCCCCGGTTCAATACGCCGAGACAGCTTCTCCTTTTGCTGCTCCTGCCCCTGTATCAGAGCCGGCAGCCGCGCCTGCACCTGCGCCTGCACCTGCGCAACCACCGGCAACTGGCTGGGCTGCTCTCGAGCCGGCTCAAGATCCTTCCCCAGCACCGGCACAGGCGTCGGGCTGGGCAGCCCCTGAATCGGCACCTGTATCAGCACCAGCACCAGCACCAGCGCAGGCATCTGGCTGGGCAGCTCCTGAGTCGGCATCAGCGCAGGAACCGGCTCCCACTCCGACCTGGCCCGCCGCTCCTGAATCGGAGCCAGCGCCATCCTGGCCCCCGGCCCCTGAGCCCGCCCCTGTTCCGGAACCTCAACCGGAGACGGCACCGGTATTTCAGTCCATTCCGGCTCCCGATCAGTCTGTGCAGCAGCAACCTGCCCCAGCACCGGTACCCGATCCCAGGAAGCGTGAAGAGTCAGAAGAGGACTACACCTACGATCCAACCACAGCCTGGGGTTAGAGAGACATTGCCGTCCGGCACTGATTGATCGCTTGTCTCAAGTCGGCCATTGATGCGAAACGGTTGCGCGGGTCCTTCTCCAGAGCCTTGAAGATCATTTGCTCGACCAGCACGGGCAGGCGTATCTCCGGTCTGACCACCGAGATTGGCTCAGGCCGTACGTTGATATGCTTGAAGATTGTTTTTACGGCATTCTCGGCGGTCAGGGGAGGTTGGCCGGTGATCGCCTCGTACATGACGCAGCCGAGTGAGTATATGTCGGTGCGGGCATCGAGAACCTCGCCCATGCACTGCTCGGGGCTCATATAAAGTGGGCTTCCGATGAGGTCCCCGGTCTGGGTGAGCTCCTGGCTGCCCAGATCTTGAGATGCCACCACTTTGGCTATTCCGAAGTCCACTACTTTGACGAAGTCGTTGCCTTCATCGCTTCTGGTGAGCAGAATATTGCTCGGCTTGATGTCTCTGTGTATTACTCCCTTACGGTGAGCGTGGTCCAGTGCGTCGCAGACTTGTTGGAAGATCGCGAAAAACCTCTGTGGTGCGAGGCCTCCTTTGCCGAATTCCTCCCTGAGGGTTTTGCCTTCGATGAGCTCCATGACCAGGTACGGTACTTCATCCGGTGTCACACCATAATCGTGGACGACTACCAGATTGGGATGCTTGAGTTTTGACGCCGCCTGGGCCTCTCTCTCGAATCGCTGGAGGTTGTTCTCTTTGGCAGCGACATGCGGGTGCAGTATCTTGATTGCCACCATAGCATTGGTGCCTTTGTGACGCCCCTTGTAGATTGCGCCCATACCACCGATGCTGATTCTGGAAACTAGCTGATAGTGCTCGGGAAGCCGGAGCTTGGTGGTGGTCAGCGGCTGGCCATCCATATCTTCGTCGGAGAGCTGGTCGGTGACGAACTGAATCGTACCGTCGCTGCTCATCGCTTCTAGAATCCTGGCCATCTTGGGAGGTGAGTGGTAATTGATCAGGCTCTGAGATACGATCGCCAGGGCCATGCTGGCATTCGGATCGTCGGGGAGGGCGTGCCGTCTGAAATTGGCATAGGCCATTCTTCGGCGATCGAGCAGAAAATCCCAGAGCCCGGCCAGACCCTCGGACATCTCCCGACGTTTGGGCAGTCTGAATTGAGATGCTTTGAGGCTCCATCTCATGATCATCCAGGCATCGAAGAGCACAGAGCCTGCCACCGCAGCCAGGAAGAGAAAGACGCTGACATTGCCCCGGGCGGTGAAGAGTCGAACACTGTTGGCGACGAAAGCATTGATCGAATTGAAATTGAGGGAGGCATAGTGATCGTAGACCACCCAGGCAAAACCGGCCACGGCGATTACTGCTGCAATCTGCTTCCTCTGGCGGAGCAGAAGAGCTATGCCGAGCATCACCGAGACAAGCGCCGTCCAGACCGCATGCCCTACGACCAGGAAGGAAGAGTGAACCAGGTCGGCGGTGGGAAGCCACTGAATCTGGTGGTGCCACTGACGAGACTCGTGCAGGAAGGCGTCGTTGACTACGCCGAACCCGGCACCGACGGCGGCACCGATGATAAGCATATCGGTCAAGCCGAAAGTGTACTGCGAGAATCGTCTGGTTCGCCAGAGAAAATAGGCGATAGGAGCAAGCTTGACCAGCTCTTCGATAAAGGGTACCAGAGTTGAGCGTGCCGGGACCAGAAACCCGATCAAGAAGATTTTCTCGATTAGAAGCGCCAGTCCCATGGCGCCTCCACCAGCGAAAAACATCATGAATACAGTTCTCAGCGGGACGCTTCTCGTGAAGCAACTGATAAGTATCAGACCGATTAAAAGGGACATATTGAAGGCGAAGGCTGTAATGCCCTCCGGGCCTGTGCTGATCAGAGTCATACCGAGCCAACCCGCAAAGCCAAGCCACAGTACTATCCAGCGAACGGGAACGAGGGTGGATCCGACCGGAATGCTTCCCCAGCTCTTCAACGTATGTGATTTTTTCTCGAGCTTCACTCGGTAAGCTTGCCCCCGGGAAAGAAGAGCGACTGGGTTGCGTTGGTGAAAGCTTCGGTGGCCATGGTCATGCCCTGATCCTGATCGTGAGGAGCGATTTTGGCATTCTGGCATTCATAGAGAACGGTAAGAGCAACATCGTATTTCAAGCGGGGGCCTGAGTAACCGTCCACGAACGAGGCCCGGAGCTCGTCCAGACTCAATCCCGACCGGGTGTCGCTGAGCTGGCTCTGGGCCAGACCATCGGCCAATCCCGTGTTACTGGACACTACGGTCTTCTCGAGTTCGGCATCTTCTCCCCCGGCTGTTTTTGCTTTGCCAGGCTTGCGTGAATTCCTGACTTTAGGCGCATCGCCCAGCTCCACGGATAGAGAGAGCCAGGACATGACCGCGAAAAGGGCGGTCAGGAATCCTATGTCACCAACTGTCAGTCCGACATCCATTTTGACTTGTGCTTGCGGGTCTTATACTCTTGGCTCTCTAATATAACTACCCAGTTCCTGGAGTCTAACATGCCTGTATCCACCGACTCGAATGCCCGCTACGGCATCCTCGAAAGTCTTGACTTGAAGGGCGAGAAGGAGGGTCCCCTGACGGGCACTACATTCGTGGTCAAGGATCTTTTCGATGTCACGGGCTTTCGGACCGGCGTCGGTAACCCCAGGTGGCTCCGGACCCATGAGGAGGCTTCTGATACAGCCCCGGCGGTCTCCTCTATACTCGATGCCGGCGCCCGTCTCCTTGGCAAAACTCTGACTGACGAGTTCGCCTGCAGTCTCGACGGAATTAATGAGCACTTTCCGGTTCCCTTGAATTCTCTCTATCCGGATCGGATCCCGGGCGGCTCCTCGAGCGGCTCTGCTTCCTGCGTCGCCGCCTCGATAGCCGATTTCGCCCTGGGAACCGACACCGTCGGTTCGATCAGGGTTCCGGCTGCTTATTGTGGAGTCTTCGGCTTTCGACCCACTCATTCGGTGGTGCCACTAAATGGAGTGCGTCCTCTGGGCCCGAGCTTCGACACTGTTTCCTGGCTGGCGCGCCGGGCAGAGCTTCTCGAACGCGTCGGGTCGGTGCTTCTTCCCGAAGCCCCCGCTGCCTCCGGTATCAAGAAAATTGTCTTTCTAGAATCGGCTTTCGAGCTCGTCGATGAGGAGCTCAGGGGCAAGACCAGGAACTCGGCCCACGCCTGCGCTGCCGGTCTGGAAATCGAGCCCGGCACCAGAATAGACTGTAATCTCCTTGATATCTGGGCCTCGGTCTTCAGTCTGATCCGCGGGCGGGAAGCCTGGCAGATTTATGGCGACTGGTTGGGCGCGAACTCCTCGTCGGTAAGTCCATCGATTCTGGAGCGGCTGACGGTGGGAGCCATGGTGAGCCTGGACGAGGAGGATCTTGCCCGCGGCATCATCGATGTCTCGAGAAACCTGGTCGACAATCTCCTCCGGGAAGGGAGAGTGGTCTGTTTGCCCACTATCACACGTATACCACCCCGGCTCGATGCCAGCGTCTCTACCCTGGCTGCCAATCGGAAGGACAATATAAGACTGACTGTGATTGCTTCGATCTTCGGTCTCCCTCAGGTAACCCTTCCGATAAAGTTGGACTGCGGCACTGTATTCTCTGTTTCATTTCTCGCTTCCCCGGGCCGCGATAGAGACCTCCTGGCGCTTGCCAGCAGGCTGGAGGAGGAGGGTCTCTGCCATTCCGGAGAAGCCATATCTTGAGGCATGTCAACAAACGTCCGGTCAATTTGCAGTGCCCGGGGGACGGCCGGGAATAATGCCATATAATTGCCTCGACAGTTATAAAAGGTCACGCCGATGAAGTACTTGAACAGACTGCTACTCCTGCTGCCGGTTCTCCTGGTAAGCGCAACTGAGGCGATCTGCAAAGGATCAGAGAAGATCGAGCGTGTGGAGGAGATCTATTCGTGGAAAGCGGAGCCCAATCCTCTTCTCGATAGTATCTTTGTTGGTTTCAATATCGTGACCGTAGTCGCCATTGTAGTAATGGTCGTCTGTGGCGGGATCTGGCTCTACCAGAAATATGTTCTCAAGAAAGAGAGACCAGCCGGACCCGCGGCTGCCGCTGCCAAAGGTCCTGAGAAATCTGAAAAATCCGAACCCGAAGCGAACAAGTCGGATGAGCCTGAAGGCCAGGAAGAAGCCGGCGAGTCGAAGGACGAAAATCAGGACGAATCTGATGACAACGAAGAATCTGCAGCCGAAGAGAAAAAAGACGAAGAAGGATAAGATAGCGGTTCTCGCGGCTCTCTTTCTGGTTGCACCCTGTCTGGTATCATGCTCGGGTTTACCGGGAGGCGGGGAGTCTGCCGGGAGTCAGTACACCAGCAAGGAATGGCAGGCGCAGAGCGACTGGTGGGAATCCCAAGAGGATGGAGACTTCCTGGTCTATGTGCGCCGCTTCGATAAGGCCGAAGACGTGCTGAAAGTGGCCGTCGCCAGGGCGGAAAAATTCGGAAAGAGCGATCCTAGACTGGCCCGGAGCATGCGGTCCCTGGCCAGAGTCTATCTCGAGCGCAATGACTACGAAAAGGCGGTTTCGCTTCTGGAGAGTTCCCTGGCAATAAAAGAGAAGGCCGTCGGCCGCTCCAGCTCCGAGGTTGCCGACATCAAGACTGATCTGGCACTTGCTTTCGCATTGCAGGGAAGACCGGAGGAGGCGCGAAAGCAGTTCGACGAGGCTTTTGCTATACGGCAGCTCTACGATAACAATCTGGACATGGCCGAGACTATTTATGTGGAGGCAATCTTGCTTGCCCAAACAGGCGACAGGACCGGTGCCGAGAAGAAGTACGATAAGGTTATCGAGATTCTCTCCGAGCAAATGAAGAGTGCTGACTCGGTCCCGTCCACCGCCCTGATCAATAAGCTCAGATCGGCTCTCATGAGCGAGGTCGATATTCTCAAAGAGATGGGCAAGACCGAAAAGAGCAGGCAGCGCAAGGAGCAGTACGATCGTGTTCAGCTCTGGCTTGCAACTCTTGGAGAGACCGGTTCCTAAGCTGTTGGTACTATCGAAATTCTGACATGCTCACCGCTGGGGCTCGGAAAGGTCAAGACACTCATTGAGGCGGCTCGACCATAGTCGCTGGTGTGGAATGTAGTCGTCTGCGAGATGCTCGATTCTGCCGGATTCAGGCCGGCGATTGCTTTGTAGGACGCTACGATATTGGGCTCGATCTCTTTCGGGAAAGTAATGTCTGCCAGCACTTCGCCGCCGGACAGATATTTGAGGACGAGTCCGTCAGTGGTCGGCTCGAAGTGGATGTCCGAGCATCCGAGCTCCACGGCTTTGCTGATTATGTCACGGGCCAGGGTGATAGTCGACTCGTCCAGGGGCGGTGGTGCTGGAGCTGCTTGTGCCACCGGCTGTGGGGCGGCTGCCGGAGTCGGTTCGTAAACCGGCTGAGGAGGCGGTGCAGGCTGTTCTTGCACGATGGGTTGAGGAACTGGAGCAGGAACAGGAACAGGAGCAGGAGCAGGAGCCGGTTCGTAAACCGGCTGAGGAGGCGGTGCAGGCTGTTCTTGCACGATGGGTTGTGGAACTGGAGCGGGAACAGGAACAGGAGCAGGAGCCGGTTCGTAAACCGGCTGAGGAGGCGGTGCAGGCTGTTCCTGCACGATGGGTCGAGGAACTGGAGCGGGAACAGGAACAGGAGCGGGTGCCGGTTCGTAAACCGGTTGAGGAGGCGGTGCAGGCTGTTCCTGCACGACTGGCTGAGGAACAGGAACAGGAGCAGGAGCAGGAGCAGGTTCGTATACCGGTTGAGGAGGCAGTTCTGGCTCTGGTTCTGGTTCTGGTTCTGGTTCAAAGACGGGCTCTGGCTTGGATACTGCAACTGGTGTCCCGGCGCGGGTGAGCTCCAGTTCTGCCGGCGTCAATTCTGGCAGTTCCTGCGATGTTTCTGGGAAAGGCAGGGAAGTCTCCTCATCTCCCCACTCGCCGACATCAGTCGCGAGGTCGAGATCGCTCTCAAAAGCGTCTCCGGCAACTGCTTCTTCAGCCACCAGCTCAGGCTCCTGAATACCGATCTGATCGTCGGCGAGATTCAGCTCGGATTCGACGATCTCTTCCAGAAAAGCGAATTGAGAGCTTTGCTCCGCCAGATCTTCAGGCTTTTCTTCGACGATTTCGAGAGTGAGATTGGCCACCATCTCATCTACCTCGGACTCGGATGAAGGCTCGAAACTCTCGAAAACAACTGAATCTAAATCCAGTTCCGCATTTACCACCTCGACCTGCTCTTCAGTTCTCAGACCGGGAACCGGTCCCTCTTTCGATACCACCGGAACTTCATTGGTGGCGGAGAGTACTGGAGCCATCTCTTCTTCCTCTGGCTCGAATTCTGGTTCCGGCTCCGGTTCTGGTTCTGGCTCCGGTTCTGGCTCTGGTTCTGGTTCTGGTTCTGGTTCTGGCTCCGGTTCCGGTTCCGGCTCAACTTGCTCGGCCAGCAAATTGTCCAGCCTGGAAGACAGTCCTATATTGAGCTCCTCTGTGGCGGGTCTTTCCGATACCGAGTGATCGCCGAATTCATCTTCCGGTGTTTCTTCTGCAGCGGACAGCAGCTCTTCACGGTATACCTCGGTGTCAGACTCACCGTCGACAGCTTCCATCAATCGTGCGGCAAGGCTGCTCGGCTCACGCTCTTCGGCTTCCTTCGCGGAGGGGACCTCGATATCTTCCTCATCGTCAAAGGCTTCGAAAAGCCGTGACTTGAGGGCGCTCAGATCATCTTCTCCTGTTTCTGCAAGAGTCGCCTCTTCCTCCTCTTCTTCTTCAAAAGCCTCAAGAAGACGAGCTTTGAGAGGACCGAGGTCGTCTTGTTCCGTTTCTGAAGGTGCTTCTTCGAGCGGCTCGGTGAATGTTACAAGAGCCTCTGCGGGAGACTCTTCCTCCTCGTCTTCTTCAAAAGCTTCAAGAAGACGAGCTTTGAGAGAACCGAGGTCGTCTTGTTCCGTTTCTGAAGGTGCTTCTTCGAGCGGCTCGGTGAATTTTACAAGAGCCTCTGCGGGAGACTCTTCCTCCTCGTCTTCTTCAAAAGCTTCGAGAAGACGAGCTTTGAGAGAACCGAGGTCGTCTTGTTCCGTTTCTGAAGGTGCTTCTTCGAGCGGCTCGGTGAATGTTGCAAGAGCCTCTGCCGGAGCCTCGACCTGCTCATCTTCCTCAAAAGCTTCGATGAGTCGAGCTTTTAGGGCACCAAGGTCGTCTTCGTGAGCTGTATCGTCCTCGGTATGTACCGGCGCGAAATCCTCATCTTCATCGTCGTCGGCGAATAAGCTGGTGGGGGACGGGCTCGGAACCTCTTCCTCGGCAGCTACCGGCGCGAAATCCTCATCTTCATCGTCATCGGCGAACAGGCTGGCAGTGGATGGGCTGGGGACATCCGGCTCGGCTGCTGCAGGTACGAAATCCTCATCTTCATCGTCGTCGGCGAACAGGCTGGCAGTGGATGGGCTCGGGACATCCGGCTCGGCTGCTACAGCGGTGAAATCCTCATCTTCATCGTCATCGGCGAACAGGCTGGCAGTGGATGGGCTGGGGACATCCGGCTCGGCTGCTGCAGGTACGAAATCCTCATCTTCATCGTCGTCGGCGAACAGGCTGGCAGTGGATGGGCTGGGGACATCCGGCTCGGCTGCTGCAGGTACGAAATCCTCATCTTCATCGTCGTCGGCGAACAGGCTGGCCGTGGACGGGCTGGGGATATCCGGCTCGGCTGCTGCAGGTACGAAATCCTCATCTTCATCTTCGTCGGCGAAGAGGCTGGCGGTGGATGGGCTGGGGACATCCGGCTCGGCGCCTACAGCGGCAAAATCCTCATCTTCGTCGTCGTCGGCGAAAAGTCTGGAAGGAGAAGGGCTCGGAATCTCATCGGCAGCAACGGCGGCAAAATCCTCATCGTCGTCGTCATCGGCGAAAAGGCTGGAAGGAGAAGGACTGGGAAGTTCAGCTTCGGGAGCAACGGGAGTGAAGTCCTCGTCTTCGTCGTCATCGAAGAGACCGGCCCCGAAACTGCTCGATTGTGTAACCGCTTCTGCGATCTCGGACATCTCCTCCGGATCTATCGGTCTTGTCTGCACCGTCTCTTCTGTGTCTTCCACGACCGGATGACTGAGACCGGCGAGGTCCTCGTCATCATCGTCTGCGCCACCAAAGAGAGAATCTATGGTACTCGGACCAGGGTGCTCGGGAGCGATTGTTTCCTCGAGTGCGGATGCCAAACCACTACCGGCAGTGTCAGGGGCTTCTTCCTCTTCTTCCTCGAAGAGCGAACCGAAGGGGCGGGAAGAATCCCCGATGACGTTGTCTATCACATCCTTTTCGGAGAATTTCTCGAGAGGCTCTTCCAGTCCTGGATCAGGAGGAATGGTATCTTCCTCTTTGAAAGCTTCTTCAGCGTTCTTGCCCTTTTTCCCGAAGAGCGAACCGAATGCTGCCCTGAGTTTGTTGGCACCGCCCTTGATCGATTCAACCGGGGTCCTGGAGGCTTCGGACAAATCTTCCAGTTGCTCAGTTTCGGGCTCAGCATCGATCTCCGCGGGCGGAGCCGACTCGAGACCGGCAAGCATGCTTTCGATGGGATTGAGGTTTGGGTCTGTGTCCGTCTCGCCTTCGGAGCTTTCAAACATCATGCTCTCGCCGGTGTCAGGACCGCCGTTGGACGATTCCTCTTCCAGCGGAGCTGCATCGTAAGTCGATCGCATCAAATATTCGAAATCGTCTGCTGTGCAAACAAGCTTTTTGAAATTTGAGGAGCTCAGGTGGCTCTTGATGGCGTCTGCGGCGATGACGTCGTCCGGGTCCACCATAGCCACAGAGTACTGTTCTCCTTGCTTGGCCACTGGCACGCACAGGAATTTACGCTCCACATCTTCGGGAATTAGCCTGATAAGCGCGTCTTCCGGGGGCGTCGAAGCAAGATTGATGTAATTGACGCCGTACTGAAGCTCGAGAGCGTCTTTGAGCTGTCGCTCGCTCACCAGTCCCATTCGGGAAAGCACCAGGGTGATTCGATCGCCGGACCTCTCTTGCTCTTCCATGGCGCTGGTGAGGTCTTCGGTCGTGATAAGACCGAGATCGATTAAAAGCTCGCCAAGTTCGTTTCCGGTTACGGACATCCGTATTTCACCAGTCTGTTTCTGCTTCAGCTTGAGTCCGAGAGGGCCACTCGAGGCAAAAACGGCTCCAGCGGCTGGACGACTGCAGAATTTGTGCCCCTGCTCCTGCCTGTCTAAACATTGTCATTGCCCACCCTATCGCTATTTCGGGCTCCGACCTTCTTGAGATCCGGCGTCGACCGCGGCTTCCGCGGTCACTTTCCGCCCCCAGCATAGTTAAACCCAAATATTCACCTGTATATGTTACTTGATATCAATTTATGAGTTTATAGACAGCAGCATTCTTTATGAGACGCCTGCTATCCTCTTCAGAATGAAGGAACTAAAAGCCGTAATCTTTGACTATGGAAACGTTCTCAGCCTGGAGCCCGATCCGGAGGACGCTCGGTCCATGGCCGGGCTCCTCGACCTCGAGGTGGAGGTCTTCAGCGAGCTCTACTGGCGTTTCAGAGAGGATTATGACCGGGGCACCAGTCCTGCTCATGACTACTGGGGAAAAATCGCCGGGGCTGCCCGGCGCGAAATCGACGCCGCTAGTCTGACCGAGCTGGTCAGGATCGATGTCGAGAGCTGGAGCCGCCCGCGTCCGGAAATGATCGCCTGGCTGGCCTCAATCCAGGAGCTGGGGATCAAAGTTGGACTCCTCTCGAACATGCCGGTGGATCTGAAAGATAATCTCCGCGGGAGCTGTCACTGGTTTCCCCGATTCGACCATGCCACATTCTCCTGTGACGAGAAGAGTGTCAAGCCGGAGGAAGCGGTTTACCGCTGCTCGATCTCAGGAATCGATGAGTACGAGGAGGAGATCCTCTTTCTCGATGATCGTCAGATCAATGTCGAAGCTGCCATCAAATGCGGTATTCATTCCCTGCTCTTCTCGTTCACTCCCGAGTTCTTTCAAGAGGCTGAAGCACGCTACGGTCTGCCTTCCCTGACGTGAGATCGCCGTTGAAAGAAACAGCCCGGTCTCAGACCGGGCTGTTTCGATTATCAGGTTCATTTATCTCTACTGGACGCCCAGAAGCTCCACTTCGAAGACCAGGGTGGCTCCGGGCGGGATCACTCCGGCAGCTCCTCGATCGCCATAAGCGAGATTAGCAGGGATAGTGAGTTTGCGTTTGCCGCCGACTTTCATGGTGGCAACCCCTTCGTCCCAGCCTTTAATCACTTGGCCTCGGCCGATTGAGAACTGGAATGGCTGTCCCCGGTCTACCGAGCTGTCGAACTTGGTGCCGTCGGTGAGCCAGCCGGTGTAATGAACCGAGACTGTCTGGCCGTTCTGCGGGCTGGCACCGTTACCGACAGTGATTTCTTCGATCTGCAGACCGCTGGGAGTGGTTGTTGCATTGGACATTGGTTGAGTCTCTCCTTGTTGATTCTCTTCCGGTTTTTTTTCTTGCGCCTGTGCCGCTTGCTCTCCGCCCGATTGGCTGTTAGCTTCCGGCATTTCAGTTGATGCCTGCTGGCTTGAGCATCCGGGCAGGCAGAACATCATGGCGAGAAAAGATCCACAAATTGCAAGAGTTTTGAAGAAAGCCAGGCTGAGCCGATTATCGCGCCCCCCGACCGGGAGTCTATGCAATTGTCCTGCGCTGAAATTCATTCTGGTTCTCCATCTAGCTCGATATTGTTTGTGAATGTGCCATGATAACGCATGTTGGCCGATTCTTTATTAAGCCGAGCAGAAGATCGTCAGATGGTCCCCAGTATTGAGCCCGCGCAATGGATAGCCGATCGAATCATGCAACTCGTCAGAGAGCGCTCCGGCAAGCAGCTCGATTCGCCCAGGCTCATTCTGGGCATCGCCGGTCCTCCAGGGGCGGGTAAGAGCACTGTCAGCAGGCGGGTCCGGGAGCTGCTAGAACCGGTGCTCTCTGAGAAGACCGTGGTGGTACCCATGGATGGATATCATTTCGAGGACGGTTACCTCAGAGATATTGGATTGCACCATCTCAAGGGGGTGCCCGAAACGTTCGACGCCGAAAGCTTCGTGAGTCTTGTCGCCAGGCTGCATGACAATAGCGACGAGCCGGCGCGCTTTCCTGTTTTCGACCGAGCTATCGAGTCGTCCATAGCCGATGCCGGTCTGGTGGCACCGGAGCACACGATTGTGCTGGTGGAAGGCAATTATCTTCTGCTCGAGCGCGAGCCCTGGCACCGATTACGGTATTATTTCGACGAGGTCTACTATCTGGACGTCCCTCTCGATATCTTGCGAGAGCGGCTGATAGCCAGGCATATGGAGGGAGGCAGAGACAGATCGGGAGCGGAGTCCAAGGTCGAGGGAACCGATATGCCCAATGCCGCTCTGGCGGCGGGAAGCGCGCATCTGAGCCAGAAGATTCTCGAAAACTACTGATCGATTGCTTTCAACCCACCGCGTCTTTGATCGATGCCCGGGCAGCGAGGTTTTTACGAGTGGCGTCGAGAACCTCAAGCTCTTCCTCCAGGCGAGTCTTCGTACAGTCCATCTCCAGGAGCTCTTGCTGGTCGCCGGCGAATCCGTAGAAATTCGAGGCGATCCAGAAAGAGAGCTCTTGCGGGTCCGATGGTATCTCGTTTTCCAGAGACACCTCTTTGTCCACCAGGCGCGATGAGAGATGCAGAATGTGTTCCAGAACCGCGTGCAGCTCTTTGACGAGGTTTTTGCATCCGCGTTTCTTGACTCTGTCGTCGAAGTACTCGACATGGGCTACCAGATACGGTTTGCGCTTGACCACCGCCAGCACCCGGAAGCGCCTTTCGCCCAGAGTGAGTATATTCATCCGTCCGCCCGGCAGCCGTGCCAACCTGGTTATTCTGGTACTGCATCCGGTTTCGGCATAGTCGCTGGAGTCTCGATCGCAGTAGACGATGCCGAAGGGCTCGTCAGCCTCGATGGCATCATTGATCATTGCCTTGTAGCGCTCCTCGAAAATGTGCAGGGGAAGAAATGCGTTGGGAAACTGCACCACAGGCAACGGAAAGAGAGAGAGCGTGTCCATAAGATCTATTTATACACCACCAGGGAAAAGGGCTGCATTTCTGCAGCCCTTACAATCAATTTCTTTCTTTGACCAGCTTCGCAATCTCTCCTTCGTCCGGGAATCTACCCAGTTTTGCTTTGGAGAAGATCAGGGTGCCGTTCAACTCGATCTCGAATACTCCACCTGATGATTTGATCAATTCGGATTCTGCGTTGAAAGCGCGCTTCAATTCGTCCGCCAAACTGACGGCTCGAGCTTGATACCCTCAAGCTCCGCAGTATGTGATTTTTACCTTGGTATCGGATTTAGTCTGCTGCATGGGACCTCCTTCAGCTTAATCTCGAAAGCCCCTTATTCTAGCGCATTTAGCGCCAAAATCTCACTTCTAGGGATTTCCCGGGGGCTCCGGTCTCGGCCGGGAGAAGGGAATGGACTCGCCGAATAGTTTTACATGCTCTCTGTAGGCTCTTTCCCATTCCAGGACATCTTCCCGGTATTTCTTCCGGAGGCGGCCCTCCGGAGAGCTCTGGAGCTTGAGCTGGCGGTCGCAGAGATTGGTGAGGGTCTGCTTGAGAGTGATCATTTTCTCAGCCCTGTCGGCCGGGCGCACCGGGTAGGCAGGATCGATGACCCGCTGGTGAGCCGGGATCCGGTCGTAGTCCTGGGGGATCCCGTGGACACGCTCCGGGAGGACCATGGCGCGGAGGAGGACCGAGGTCTCAATGCCGTTCAGACCTGCGTCGATCTGGCGCCCCCAGAAGCTCTGGCAGAAGAACTGCTTGTTTTCCCCGTGGCAGATGGCGGTGATCATATGGAGATCGTGACCGTTCGAAGGATAAGATGCATTAAAGAGATTGTTGGCAAAAACTACTACCTGTGCCGGTCTTTTCGTCCTGGCGTAATACTCAGTGACAGCCGCCTCCAGCTCCGCTTCAGTTTCAATGCCGGGGTATGGTCCGGCCACGGAGGTATGGAGGACAACACCGCTATAGTCGCCGTCGGTGATCTGGCTGAGAAGAAGCGCCTCTCCTGGACCCAGGCAGGGTCCTTCATATACCGGCTCCTGGCGTCCGCCCACCTGATTGTCCAGCCGGTAGAGCTTCTCGCCGGTAGCCTGGGTGTCGCGATCAGGCAGTTCTTCCTGGTGGAAGCGGTAACTATAACGCGGATTCTGGTGCTGATTCAGGTGCTGGTGCTGGTCCTGGCGTCGGGACCAGACCGCCTGGGTGTAGAGCAGGTCGAAGAGCTGCCCGGCGGCGTCCCGGAGCCCCATGGTAATGATCGTCTCGTCACTGGCCAGCCGGGCTTCCAGGTCGAGCTTGAGGCTCGCCGGCTCGACCTCGATGAGCTCTCCTCCCACCCGGGCCTTTCCTGTGGTGACCAGATCCGAGAGTGTCTCCGCCACGCCTGCCGGGTCTGTCTCCAGAATCTGGCGCATCTTGGACTGGGTCACCGAGGTATTGTGGAAGCCCTGATTGACGAAGCTGGAAGGCTCCGCCGCGCGCCGGGCTATTGACTCGCTGATCTTGACCAGGTCCTCGCCCTCGAAGACTTTCTCCTCGCCGATCCAGCCGTCGAAACAGAGAATCCGCTCCACCGCCCGGGCAATCCTGTCTACGGATGAAACCGGGTCCATGGGGCTGTGCTGGTTGATGTCGAGGTTAATCTGGTTCAAACTGCCTTCAGGTCAAACTGCTGAGCCGGTCGCCGACCATACCCATACGATTCTCGAAGCTGGACCTGTTGCCTGCCGGAAGGAGATTCTTGGCTCTGTCCACCGAAGCGGTCATTTGCTCTTCGGTGACAGCCGGGACTGTGGCTGTCTCAGTCTGCTCGCTGACTACCTCGATCTGAGGAAGGTCTCTTTCAGGGTTGACGCTGAAAGCCGCTGGCTCCGCAGCAGGCAGTTCGGAATTCGCTGCTCTGCTCTCCTCCCCCCTGTCCACCAGATCGTTGAAATCGCTATCCGAGCGTGGTCCGAATCCGGCCAGGTCCCGGGCCAGCTTCAGGTCGGCATCAGCAGGCCCGCTGCTCAGACCGTCGAGGAGATCATCCGAGAGGTCGAGCTCGGAGACATTCTCGAAATTGTTGTCGACTTCGTTGAAGGCATCGAAAACAGTCAACCCGGACTGCGCGGCAGGTCCCGGGGCACTACTTTTCCCTTTGTCAGTCCTAGCTTCGATTCCCATTGTCACCAGCTCCGTAAGAGTTATGTTCCCACATTTACTCTTCTTTCTTCTCGATTGATCCAAATTTAGTTTTAAAAAGAGGCCCGAAGATCAGAGCCGCCCCGGTCAACCCGCTGAGCAGCGCCAGGGGCCAGTATGACACCAGCACGGACTCGGAGCCGCCTCTCGTGACCGCCACCGCCGTGGCATTGTTGAGCAGGTGGATGAGCATGGCTGGAAAGATCGAGCCGCTGGCCAGGGTCACGGCGGAGAGTACCATGCCCAGGGCGGCGGTGGGCAGGATCCGGAAGATACTGGTGTGGAAGAGACCGAATAGAAGACCTACTGTGATGCAGGACGCCACAGGACCGAGCCGGCGCCGAACCAGACCCAGGACAGTGCCCCGGAAGAGGATCTCCTCGCCGATGGCCGGAGCGGCAGCCAGCCCCATGATGACCATCCAGAGGGGTTTGTCCGACTGGTCGATCATTTTCTTGAAGAGAGTCTCGAAGAGCTCCGGTGCCGGCACCAGTTTGCTCTGCAGCTCGAAGATGACGATCGAGGCGAGGACGCACAGGGGCGTGAGCAGAAGCGCTCCGGCAAACTGGGATGGAGAGGGCATCTTCAATCGCCAGGTGGAGATTATCGGTTCCCGGACGATCTTCAAGAAAAGAAATGCAGGCAGGGCGATCACGAGGATCTGAGTCAGTATCGTGCCATAGGTCATATCCCAGATTTGCAGGCTCTGACCGCCGTAGAACATGAGCAGGAAAATCAGGACCAGGAGGAACAGGAGCTCTCTGAGAAAGTCGCCGTCGCGCCATCTGATGCTTCTGGGCTTCTCGAGTCCGAAAAGAAGCTCCTCGCGGTCGAGCATCCCCGTGGCCACCCGGCACACTAGAAGCGCAAAGACGATGGAGACCGCAAAAGTGACCGCAACCCAGGGCCAGTCCGCTGATCCGCTCAGGACCTCTTTCATGCAGAGCGCGGTATTGACGATGGGTATGAAAGCGATGCCGCTGCTCAGCTTGAGATCCGGCATGCTGCAAACCCCCGAGGCTGCGATGCCGACGATCAGGAATGGCGTGAAATAGCCCTGACCCTGCTGGAAAGTCTTGCACAGGGAGGCGAGCAGTAGCCCCATGGCCGACATCGAGACCACCAGTGGTGTCACAATCAAGATGCAGAACAGAAATCCCAGAGGCGAGAAGGTGAAATCCATCTCCGAGTGTGCGGATGACATATAGCTCAAGACCAGAAAGAGGCTGGTCAGACCGAGCACCATGGTGGTGAAGGAGCAGGCTGATATGACCAGAAGCTTGCCGAGTACTATGCTCTGTCGGGATACGGGCGAGACCAGCAGAAGGGTGAGGCTGTTGCGCTCCCTCTCTCCGGTGACAATGTCTATGGCCGGATAGACCACTGCCAGAATGATCATGGCGAAGAAGAAGAAAGGCACCACAGTGCGGATGGGCTGGGAGAGAAGAGTGCCCTCCTGTTTGACCTTCACGTCTTTGACGGAAATGTCGTAGATCTCGGGAGGCTTATAGTGAAGGCTTGCGGAGCGCTCCTCTACGACGCTCTTCCGGAATTCTCCCAGGGTCATGCGCACCGAGGCGATGGAAAGCGCCATCTTCGGATCTTTTGGATTGAAGACGATGACCACTCTGGGCTTCGCCTTGAAGTCGCCGGCAATCGTCCTGGAGAAGTCCGGCGGAAAACGGACGATCAGATCGATTTCTTTCTTCTCCAGGGCGCGCAGGGCATTTTCCGGGCTCTGATAGCTCACCACTTTGAGCTTCTTCTCTTTGCGAAAGAATTTCTCGGCGCTCTTATAATCCCCTTCGAGGACCACGGACTTGCGGTCCTGCTGCATGTCCCTCTTCATGTAGTCCACCATGATTACCGGCAGGACGAGGCTCAGGGGGTAGATGATCACCGGAAAGACGATCATGATGAGCAGCGTGCGATAGTCGCGCAGAACCTCGGTCAGGTCTTTGCGGAAAACAGTGGCGATCTCGGTTCGATCAAACCGTCTCACTGACGTCCTCCTGGACGATGCTCAGGAATATGTCCTCGAGGTAGTGCTTTCCTGTCTTGTCGCGAAGCTCGTCGAGGGTGCCGATGGCATGGAGTTTGCCACCATGGATGATTCCGATCCGGTCGCAGAGCTTTTCGGCTTCACTCATGATGTGCGTCGAGAATAGAATGCACTTGTCGAGACTGCGGCAATTCTGGATGAAGCCGTGCAGCATGTTGCTGGTTATGACATCGAGTCCGGTAGTTGGCTCGTCGAGGATGAGAACCGGTGGATCATGAACCAGGGCTCGGGCCAGGGAGACTTTCTGCCGCATCCCTGTGGAGAGTTTCTCGCAGCGTGTATCGAGAAAAGAGTCCATCTGGAGAGTTGCCGACAGCTCTTTGATCCGCCCGGCGATCTTCTCGGCCGGATAGCGGGAAAGGCGGGCGAAATAGTCGAGAATCTCTCGTGGCGTCAGGCGCTCGTAGAGACCTGTGTCGGTGGAGGCAAAGCCGATCTGGGCCCGCACCGCGAGAGGATCCTTGAGCACGTCGAAGCCGTTGATTGTGGCACGGCCGCTGGTGGGCTTGATGATTGTGGTGAGCATCCTCAAAGTGGTGGTCTTGCCCGCTCCGTTAGGGCCCAGAAGACCGAATATCTCGCCTTTTCCGCAGGAGAATGAGAGATCGTCCACAGCCAGAAATTCGCCTCGTTTGGCGTCGTAGTATTTTCTGGTAAGGTGCGAGGCTTCGAGTCCCATTGTCACTCCGTTGGCAAAAATCAAGTGGCGTTCTTCGACAGGTTGGTGGGCTCCAGACCCCAGAAGGCGAGCTGGCTGAGATAAATCAATACCGCGGAGACGGCTACAGTCTCGACACAGACAGCGATCAGGGGCAGGGTGGAGAGATTGCCGGTAAAGATCTCTTTGCAGGCAAGCACCACATTCAATATCGGCACTAAAGCGGTCGTCCAGTTGAGAGTCCAGCCGGGCAGTATGGCGATCACCGGGGTGGCCATGCTCAGCACCATGACGAAAGAAGAGGTATTCTGGGCTTCTTTGAAACTCTTGGCCACGGAGCCGACCAGGCAGTAGATCGAGGCTGTGAATGCCACCGAGACCAGGTAGAGCAGAGCGAGAATGCCCAGGCTCTGCCATGATAGACCGTCCGTCGAGGGAATCAGGCTGGTCTGATCCAGGGGCAGGCGGTGCAGGAGGTAAGCCACCACCACCGCCAGGCTGGCGATGTTCAGGAGACCGGAGCAGGTGGCCATGATGAAGACCGAGACGAATTTACCGGCTACCACCACCCATTTTTCCACGGGCAGGAGGCGGGTGGTGCTGCGAGTCTTTTTCTCCAGCTCTTCGGTGAAAGCGGTGAGGGCCGGATAGATCGCACCGGCCTGCACCACCATCAGAGTGTAGATGGCGATGCCGGCGGAGATCAGGCTGGTGGCAAGCATGGTGTCTTCCATGTCCTTCATGGATTTGCCTTTGCCGGTGAGGGACTCCACCGACTCGGTCTCGATGGAGAGCACGTTGAGGAAATCGCCGGTGAGCCCGGCGCGCTTGAGCTCTTTCTCGCCGGCTTTCGAGCGAGCATAGCTGGCCAGATAACGGATCTGGAGCCCGGCTTCGGTGTGCCTGTCGCTGCTGGGATTGACATAGGCGATGGTCTTGCCCCGGGGCTCCTGGACTTTGATATAGCCCTCGATCTTCTGCTCGGCCAGGCTTTTCATGGGATCCGGCACATTTACCAGGCGGGCGGTCTTCGAATCTTTGATCTCGGCAATGAGCTCCGGAACCCTGGCTTGACTATTCAAATCCACGGCGATTCGAAGAGGGCTCTTTTCGGAGAGACCCTGTCTCCAGAGGGCGAATTCAGAAATCCCGATAAAAGTCACCGGGTAGAAAATCACCGGGATGATCACCGAATAGACCAGGACATGTCCGTCCCGGCTGCAGTGGCGCAACTCTTTTTTAGCGACGATAAGGAGATCGTGAAGCACGTATTTCACTTCGACAACTTCCCCGCTCTAAAAAGAAACAAAACCTTCTCCTTGCTATGATCTCTAGCTGTAGCTATTTTCCGGAGTCACAGATCTGATAAAGAAATTTTTGGTCTTTGCCTGCTTCGCAATGGCCTCTTTACTGCCGGTTTCAGCCGGCCAGGCATTTTCCATCGAGCCGCTGCCCGGCGGTCTCAATAAGCGGCCCGTGGTGAACAGCAACAGCCCCGAGGTGGTGAGCGAAGAAGGCATTCTGCTCTCCACTTTTCCAAAAGAGGGCCGGGCCCATCTGGACCGGGAAGTGGAGGGCGAGTTCGAGATTTTCGCGCATCACATCGCCAATGCCGTGAAAAGCGGCAACCTCGAGGATCTCTATATCGGCGTGCTCCTAGGGAATAGCGGCGCAAGAACTGTGCGTGTGGAGTTATTGCAGGGTGCCAGCTATCTTTCTCAGCCGGATGCGCCTTTCATCGAGCTGCCCGGTCTCGTGAAGGGCAAAGAGACTTTCGCCGGTCCAGGGGATCGGGTTTGTACCGAGGTCCTCCTGGGCAAGGACTGGTCGGGCAATCCCGGCCCCCTCATTCTCGAGCCCGGCGAAAAAAGGGTTTTTGCCAGGCTTCCCATACCGGTTGCCAGTCTCAGCCCGCCCATCAACGGTCGCAATCTTCTTTTCCGGCTCCGGAGCGACGGACCTGTGCGGGTCGCCACCCTGGCCCTCTACGGCTCGAAAGAGGGTGCTCCATCGGAGAAGCGTTTCCTCGAGCTTCTTCAAAAGGGTGACCTTGCCGGTCCCCGGGAAGGGACCCCCAGTGATCCCGAAAAGCCAGGTCCAATCAGGTACGGACGCGTGGCTGGCGTTGCCGCCGGTTCGGTCTGGGAGGGACGGAGCGCCGTGGCGATCACCGCCGATGATACGACCACCTGCTTTCCCATCGCTTCACTGAGAGGAGGAACTTTCGGTACAGGACAGGTGCAATCCGCACCTCTGATGGTGCGATACCCTGATACTGCATATGCTGCCCATGGCAATTACGGAGTGCTCTACAAGATCACCCTGGTTCTGAGCAATGAGAGCAATATTGCAAGAGCCGTTACCCTCCGTCTGGATTGTCCGGTGAAGACCGATTCGAAGCGGATCGATTTTCTCGACCCGCCGGCGCCGAACGTCTTTTTCAGGGGCTCTTTGAAGGTGGACGGCGAGCTCTTCCATGTGGTGCTTCACCGGGGCGAGAAAGGCCCGGCTCTCTCGACTTTCGAGTTGGCTCCGGGCAAAAAACGGCCGATAGAGGTGGAGCTGATTTATCCGGCTGACGCCACGCCGCCGCAAATGCTCAGCATCACCAGTTGTCCAGTGTCTTCCTGACAGTGTAATATTTCAGGCTTATGCAAAGGAAACCCATACTGATTGTTTTCGACCTCGATGAGACTCTCATTCATTCTCGGGTCGAGCCTCTTGATAAGGAGCCTGACTTCCGGATTGATCCGCTCCAGGTCTATTTGAGACCCAATGCCACCGAGCTCATCGCTGCTGCTGCCGCACGTTTCGACATAGCCGTCTGGTCGGCGGGATCGCCGGCCTATGTGGACAGGATAGTCGAGAAGATCGTGCCTGACGGGATCAATCCGATTTTCGTCTGGAACCGGGAAGACTGTGTCCGCAAGTTCGAGTACTTCCCTTTCCAGGTGATCTTTGCCAAAGACCTGAAACGCACCGAAGAGTTCGGTTACGATCTCTCCACCACCCTGATCATCGAGGACGACCCTTTCAAGATCCAGGACTTCAAGGACAACGCCATAATCGTCAGTCAGTTCTTCGGGGACAATGACGATGGCAGTCTGAGCCGGCTCATACCTTTCATCGAGACCATGGAAGAGATGGATGTCAGGGAGCTGGACAAGAGCAACTGGGCATTCAGAAAGGACTGAACCAGGGTATATAGCTCTGGTGTTGACCAGAAAAACATTCCTGGCGGTATTTATTCCGGCGTTTACAATCGCCGGGCTCTATTTCTCCAGTCTCGCCTTTGCTCATATCGACTCCCTGCCAGCCAGGTTGCACCTGCCCTGGGATTATGCCTATGCCGTGGTGGTGGCTTTCGGCGATATGGGAGTTGCTACCGGTCTCGCCTGCCTGCTGGTTGCAAGTGTTATATTGAAGCTCAAATTCTGGGTGGAGGCGAGATGGTTCGGGAAGGCGAGACAGCAAGAGTAGTCCCTTTTCTATTCCTTCGTTTCCTGTCATTGATTTATTGTCTGGCTTTCATCTCCTGCGCCGTTCAGATGCAGGGGCTTTACGGCTCGGATGGCATAATTCCGGTGGCGGAGCTCCTGGGGGGAGGCCGGCCGGTCGATATCAGTATCGCCCTCAGCCATCCCAGCATATTCTGGCTGGCAAGCGATGACACCGCTCTCAACCTGGTGCCCTGGCTGGGAGCTCTTCTCTCTTCCCTGGCTCTTCTGGGAATTCTCGAGGGACCTCTGCTTCTCGGATCATGGTTTCTCTATCTTTCGATCATCACAGTCGGCCAGACCTTCATGTCCTTCCAGTGGGACGCGCTTCTTCTGGAGACCGGATTCCTGGCGATTTTTCTGGCCTCCTGGCGTCCCCTGGCATTTTTCTGGTCCCTGATTCTCAAGGGCGAGAGCAAGCTCATCGATACCGGCCAGCCTTCTTTCGTGGTCATTTATCTCTTTCGTTTTCTGCTCTTCAAGCTCATGCTGATGTCCGGTCTGGTCAAGATCTTGAGCAACGATCCGACCTGGAGCAGTCTCACCGCCATGCAGTTTCACTATTTCACCCAGCCCCTGCCCACGCCTCTGGCCTATTTTGCCGACAAGCTCCCGGGCTGGTTCCAGATCGCCTCCTGCGCCGGTGTTTTCTTCATCGAGTTGCTGGTGCCGTTCGGAATGCTCTTCCCTTATCTCCGCTTGCGCCTGATCACTTTCATCCTGACGGTAGCGCTCCAGGTCCTCATTCTGCTAACCGGCAATTATTGCTTTTTCAATCTGCTCACAATCGCTATCTGCTTCATGCTCCTCGATGACAGCTTCTTTCTCGAGCGCATGAAAGTCTCTCTGGGAGACAAGATCACCAGGGGGGCAGACGAGTTCAAGCCTTCTCGATTGCGTCCGGTCTATCTGGCGCCATTGCTTGCCCTTCTCGTCTTTCTCAATGCCGTGGAGTTCGATCAGGCACTACTGGGAGGCGGGGTTATGCCACCTTTGATGGTGGCGCTTTCTTCGCCCCTGGTGCCTTATCGCATAGTCAACAATTACGGTCTTTTCGCCAGGATGACCACGACCCGACCGGAGATCATTCTCGAGGGAAGTCCGGACGGGAGCAACTGGGAGCCCTATCTCTTCCGGTACAAGGCCGGTCCCCTGGAGCGCGCACTGCCGGTGGTGGCCCCATATCAGCCCCGACTGGACTGGCAGATGTGGTTCGCCGCCCTTTCTCCTGTCCAGTACAATCCCTGGTTCGTGCGCTTCAGCAAGTCTCTGCTCACCGGCTCCCGCTCCGTAAGCGGTCTCCTTCAGTCCAATCCCTTCCCGGATCCGGACAAACCCCCGGTATATCTGCGGGCGAAACTCTACGAATATCGTTTCAGCTCGATGAGCGAGCTTATCGAGAAGGGTCGGTGGTGGACCAGAACATATAAAGAGGATTACATCCCTCAATTTTCTCTTGCCGATATCAGTGACAGGCGTGATTAACCGGGGGAAGGACAGGGCATAGAATTATCTGACTGTAGTCTCCGATCCCACATGATCAGGTCTAGAAAAGCCACCTCTTACCAGTGATATAAATTTTGACCGACCGGACAGGGGTGCCGGGCGGTCCTTCGCATTGTCTGGTGATTCTTGTGTTATGGACAGTTGGACGAAAGAAGGAGTCCAGAATGAATAATCCAATCCAGGTCGTCTTCAGGAATATGGAACGCTCGGATAGAATCGAGAAGATTATCAACGAGAGAGCCGAGAAGCTCAATCGCTTTTACGATCGAATAACAAGCCTGCGGGTGACGGTGGAGCTTCCTCACCGTCATCACAAGCAGGGCAACAGCTTTCAAGTCTCAATCGATATGGTGGTCCCGGACAAGGAGATTGTCGTCACCAGAGATACGAACGGGCACGGCGATTCGCACGAGGCCATCGCGGCTGCTGTGCGGGAGGCTTTCGACGCCGCCCGGCGGCAGCTCGAGGACTATGCCCGCAAACGCCGGGGCGAGGTGAAAAGCCACGACGGTGCGCCCTCAGGCAAGATTTCCCAGATCTTCGAGGATTACGGATTCGTCGAGACCATCGACGGTCGCGAGATCTATTTCCACTCCAACAGCCTGGTCAACGAGAAGTTCGACCGGCTCGAAGTGGGGACCGAGGTCACGTTCGTGGAGCGCCAGGGCAACGAGGGACCCATGGCCAGCACCGTGCGTCTCAAGTAGTCACTGGCTCAAGAGCACCGCTCTTACCGGACGTCCCGGTTCCTGGCCGATAACCAGGGGAGCGGCCATGAGAATGCCCTGGGCGGCGGCGCCCAGGTCGTTCATGTTGAGATTGATCAGGACCGAAATCCCGTTCTGGAGCACTTTTTGTTCCATTACTCTCGTCGTCGCCTGAGGGTCGCTGACCGTGGAGGAGTCCAGACCGATGAGCTTGATCCCTCTGGATACAAGGAACTCCAGGGCGTTGTCGCTGAGATAGCGAAATGATCCAGAATAGCCGGCAGTCTTGAAAAGCAGCCTGGGAGGAAGCGTCTCGCTCATGGATAGACCCCGCAGGCGGGCCTCGTAGTGGGGGGTCAGACCGACGAAAGCATTCTCGAGCTCGTCTTTCAAGATACTCCGGTTTGTGGAAGCGGAAAGATCGAGAATCAGGCAGCGGCCCACAAACGGCTCCAGATCCTCGTCCGGTGAGGATGTGCCGGCGGAGAAAGCCAGGGTCCAGGTCGGCTCGTTCCTGGTCAGATCGATGAGACGATTTGCCGAATAAGTCATCTATTTCTATCCCTGGCTCTTGCCTTTGACGAGCACAGCCCGCACTGGAGCCGGTCCGGTCATGCCCCTGTCTACCGGGGCCGCCAGAAGCATGCCGCCCTGGATTCCCTTGAAAGCGCCCAGGTCTAGACCGACAAGCCAGATTATGCCCCGGAGGCGGAAGTGATGGCTGTTGCTCGCTCCGGTGTCCCGGGGGTGATCCGGACCCGGTGTGTCGAGACCCACCAGGGTGACTCCCTCACGATAGAGCAGGTCGATGGACTGCGGTGTCAGATGTGGAAAAACAGACCCTGCCGGGTCGAAACTTGTTTTCAGAAGCATCCTGCTGGGCAGCTGGATATGCTGCGGATTAGCCCCGTGGGCTACTTTCGTCTTCAGGCTATCGAGTTTTTCGCTGAGTTCCGCCACGCCGATGGAGCCGTCTGCAGAGGCACTGACCTCGATTATCGTGGACGGACCGATATAGGGCTTGAGGGGGTGATAGCGGAGTTCGCCCAGAATATCGGCTTCGACGTCCCGGCGCCTGTCTTCCGGATGGGAGGCGATCAGGTCCCGGAGGTCCGCTTCGGAATATCTGATGGTGACGGTGCCGCGGTATGGAGGACCGCCCGCCACTTCATCGAAGCCGCCCGTGGTGGACCTCGTTAGGTCGAAAATGCGGATACCGTCTCCTTGCAACCGGGTCGATCTCCTGACTACGCTTCATAGTTCCGAGCCCCCATTCTAGCTGGAATGGGCCGGTTTGAAAATTTAGACTGGCTTTTGATATTGAGGGTCTGCCGGCGCAGCTGTCCGGGAAGCTTTGCCAGGTCGTGATCTTTCTCATGAGAACCTGACAATATCACTTCTGATGGTCGTATACGGGAGGGTATATAAAACAAGGCGACCCGTTTCTTTCCCTTCATAGCAACAAATCATGGCCGACCGTAGCGAGCCCGATCCTCCAATCGAGAAGCAGGATCCCCATCGCGACCTACCTGAGTCCGCTTCGGAAAATGCCGCAAGAGATGCGGATGTATCCGAGCGCGGCAATGGCAACGGTAGAAAAGACGAGAGGGATGATTCATCGCCTCTGAAGACCGTCGATGTGAAGCCGGGCAATATGGAGTCCCCGGAGGTGGATGCGCTTCAGGAGCTCATAGCCAGGGCGCGAGAAAAGGACGGGGAGAGTCCGCCGGCATCGAGCCGACCTCCCCAGAGCCGCTCCGGTCACGACAGCGAGATAGGCGAGTTCCAGGGCTCCCGTATCGAGCGCTCTCCTTTCGGACCCTATACCAGAGATTATGGGGAAAGCGGCTCCCGAATCCAGTTCGAAGATGCTCAGCTGGCGCCCCGCATAGACGGCAAAGCCGTGGCCGGAATCACTTATCATCCCGGCAAGCCCGCCAGCGTGCGTTTTGCCGATGGCACCAGCAGCCAGATGGAAGGTGAGCTCTACAGTATCAACGATTCCCAGGGCAATCGCCTGGCGGTGATGAGCGATGCCAGCAAAGTGATCACTGCCGGAGACGGCAGCACCGGCACCGAAACTATATTCGCTGAAGACGATGCACATGGGAGAGTTTCCTCCTCCTCCAGAGATGGTGTTACCCAGACAAGATTCAAGGACGATACTCTCAGGGTCGAGTTCGAGCCGGCTCGGGATGAGGACGGTCTGAGAGAGCTGACCACCAGGGCGGACGGATCGTTTACGGCTACTTACCGGAAAGAGACAGGCACCTTCACCATCGATTCAAGAGAAGGCAGTCGTACCGAGACGACCCGGCGTGATGACGGCACTTTCGAGAGCCGGCGTTTCGACCTCGAGTCCGGTCGTATCGAATTGAGCGGCAAAGATGAGCGCGGTGTCTACAATTCCGGGTTCCAACTGGATGAAAGCACTGCTCAGCGAACCTATGAGGACGGTACCGTGGTGACCAGCTTCAGCGGTTCCCGAAGAGGTCCTCTGGGCGCTGACCGGATCGTTCAGAAGCCCGGTGAGAAGCCGCGATTTTTCAGCGGCGGCGATGAGATTCAGGCCGGCGAGACCGGTGATAATGCCGTTCCGGTTGCTGAGCTGACGCTCAGGGATGGTGGCACACGCACTGTCATGAGCGACGGCACTCTCTCGGAGCAGGCCATGCCCCGGGACGAGGGGGAGCATCTCGAGCACCGCGATTATCAAGCCGACACTCCCGGAGGTCTGGCCGGGGAAGACATCTATTCCTCACAGAATGGCGGTCAGAGGATCGAGCGTCGCTTCGACGGAACCGACGGAAAGACCTACGAGACCGAAGAGGTGGACGGCGATGGCCGGCGTCTTTCCATCACCAGGGATGGGAGAGACGAAAAGGGTCGGTTCGTAGAGCGGGCCGATTCCACAACCGGTCTGACCGAACGCCGCTGGGAGGATGGAAGCTTCTCGGTCAGCGACGCTTCCGGAAAGGTGGTGAGCTGCGGTCGCAGCCAGAGCTTCGAGAACGGTGCCGAGAAAGGCCGGGTCGATATCGACGAGAGCACCGGTCAGGTAGTGGGCATCCACTTCGACGAAGGACCTCGCAAGGGTCAGGAGTTGCGCATCACCCGCGGTGCTGACGGATCGGTCTCGGGGGTATCTGTGAATGGTCCCGAGGGGAACGCCAGTATCAAGAAGGAAGGGGACGGCTGGGTCCCTCCCGATGCGAAGATTCCGGGTCTGGAGCTGCAGGTCGAAGATGGTCATATACAAGGCAAGTTCGTTTTCAACGAGAAGGGCGACATCATCTACGGCGTCGGCGACAAGAGCACTCAGGTACTGAAAGCCGGAGGCGCCCGGGAAGTCTACGACTTCAATGAATACTCCCGCAAAGAGATCGTCGACGGTGTCGAAAAGACTACTTACTGGGACGGATACAAGTGGCGTGAAGCGGAACAGGTAAGCAAAGAGGGCGGCAAGACCACGGTGACCTTCAAGCCGGACGGCAGCGATGGTCCCACCTCCATGACCAGGGATCACGAGAACAATTCTTTTACAGTGGACCTGGCCAACGGCACCAGATTCGAGGCTCACTGGAATGAGCAGCGTATGGTCCGGCAACAGGGCGAGAACCGCACAGAGATTTTCAACACCGGTCAGGTCGATGAGTCAGGCAAACCTCTCTGGCGAGAAGGAGAGAAGATCGATCGGGGCGACGGCGCATTCGACGTTCGTTTCAAACCCCTCTCCGCGGCAGAGCAGAAAAGCCAGGTGGATGTAACCACACCCTATGCCGTCACCATCGACGGCAAGTCGGGCAAGGTCTATTCGCGGTTCATGAACGGCACCACTGTAGCCGGTGACGGCCGTGGTCATGTCGACGGTATCACTTATGCAAACGGCAAGTCCTACCAGTTCGAGCGCAGCGAGGATGGACGGCTCCAGCGCGTGGTGGACGCCGACGGCAAGATCTACGAGCGCACCGGCGACGATCACTATACGGTCTTCGAAGGCGGCAAGAAGACCGGTGAGGTCGACGCCAGTTTCACTATCGGAGCCGATGGCAGTGTCAAGATGCTCGAGTCCAACGGCGATGCGGTGGTGACCGAGCCGAACGGCAGGACGACCACATACGGCGAAGGCATCATAACGAGTGTCACCGACAGCAAAGGTCAGCTCTGGAGACCGGATAGTGCTTCGGACAGCGTTCCCGGTCCGAAGAACCTCGGGTCTACAGTGTGGCGGGTCATGGGTGACGACCGCTCTCTGACCGGCGAGGCTGTTTTCCGCCCGGACGGAACTATGGCGGTGAAGACCGAGGAGGGTATCTTCTCGCGCAATCCGGATCGCTCCACATCTCGCTTCAACGAACGAGATGTCGAGGTGGAGCGGGTCTATGACAATGGTGCTTTCATCAAGCGCAACGATGACGGGCTCCTGACCCAGACCCGCAGCAAGCAGGGCGATGTCCGTGATTTCAAATACGAGGCCGGACCCGATGGAGTCATGCGGGTGAGCGAGGTGGCCCTTACCAGAGAAGGAGAGAGCCAGAGCGAGGTAGTGGAGCGTCTTCAAGAAGGAGTCCTGCGCGAGGTGGCGGCGGGAGCCGACGGCAAACCAGGAAAGCTGGTCTCCTACGATCCGAGAAACGGTGCTCGCAATTCTCTTGATAATGATGGCAGTACCATCGACTACAGCGATCTGCACGGAAGCAGTCAGACTCTCGATCGCCAGGGCAATGTCCTGCAAGGCGAGCTGGCCAATGCAAGAGACGACTCGAAAATGATCTTTGCCGATGGCCGGCTCCAGTCCATGGTAAGCGCCGACGGCAAGACCAGGAGAACTTTCCGTTACGACCAGGAGCACAAAGACGTCCCGGTCGAGATTCTCGAATCCGTAGACGGCGAATCGGAGCCGCGCAGCCTGGGTACCCTCAAGGGGCTCGATCGTGGTGGCAACGCCGTATACGAGAATCCGGAGAGCGGCGCCGTCACGGTATATGACCGGGGCATACACAGCCTCGCATTCGCTCGCCGCACCGCTGAAGGTGTCTCCGGCTGGCAGGTGGATTATCCCGGTGGTCGTACCGAGATCACCGGCCTCTCGAGAAGCGATATCAGTATGGTTCTGCAGGATGGCCAGATCGAGAAGACCGTGGACAGCCAGGGACGAGTTCGCGATTTCATCCGGGAGGACGGCAAGCTCGTTCGAGTGGACCTCACCACCCCCGGTGATCCGCCTGTCACCACTGTAAGCGAGAGAGCCGATGCCGGAAAAGAGAATCGCCTGGTCGATGCCGATGGCAAGATCGTGGAATACGACCCGGTCACCGGCGCCAGGAAAGCAATCGAGGTCGACGAGAGCGGCGCGCCGGCAGGAAGCGCCGAGACCTCTCTTGCCGGAATCGTCACTCTGCGGGACGGAGCAGGCACCGTTACCGGTATCGAGCGTCCGGACGGCTCGGTGGATCGGTTCGAGAACGGCAAGCTGGTCGGAAGAGAGTTCGAGGATGGTTCCCGGCTGGGCTTCGACCCGGAGACAGGTGAGCTGGTCTCTTCCCGGGATGTTTATGGCAACGAGCGCAGTTTCAAGTATACGGGCTCGGGGGATAGCCGACGCTTGAGCGAGGTCTGGCTCAAGGGAGCGGGGGACAGCGAGGCCAAGCTCGCCGAGTCCCTGGCCGGCGGCATCCTGAGGGTTCATACAAACGACAAGCCCGATGGCGATCCGGTTGTATATGATATGGCCACCGGCACCAGGCGTCAGGTGCATGGATTCAAAGAAGGACGTCCTGAGAGTTTTACCGATACTTTTCTGGACGGAAGCACGGTGGATGTCGGTCCCGGCGGCGAGTTCAAGAGGTCCAACAAATACGAAGAGACCGCAGAGACCGAGGGGAGATCTTCAGGGGATTCCACAACTGGCTCGGCATCCGGTTTCGAGCCCGGTCGCTTCGCCCGTGACGCCATAGCAGCCCAACCTCAACCCGAAGGCGAATTGCTTCCGGATGGCTCCGCCAGGCTGACTTACCGCTATGCTGACGGCACTTCCAGGGTGGAGACCTATGACCCGGCCAGTAAGAGCCTGACTGTTACCATGCTCGACAGGGACGGTAAGGAGTCAGGCGAATCGCTTGTAACCGAAAACCCTTCGAGCAGTCATTTCGATCAGGCTCGATTCATGGAAACAGCCAGGCAGAGGCAGCCCCTGCCCGATCGCTGGCAAAACCCCGACGGCACTGCCACCAGACGATTTCAGTTTGCCGACGGCAGCTCCCGACTCGATACTCTCGATCCCAAGAGCGGTGCCCTCTCTGTTGCCAGATTGGATAGCGACGGCAAAGAGATAGGGGAGGCGACAGCCGCTAAGACTCTCGACAAAGCCGCTATAGACGAATTTCTCCTGGGTCCGTCATCCCTTGCCGGAGAGCCGTTCGGCAGGATCAATGCCGACGGCACCGCCACTATATTCAACCGCTTCGAGTCCGGATTGAACCGGGTGATCACGGTCGATCCCGAATCCGGCAATGTCACCACCGCCTTTTTCAATGCCGACGGTGCTCCGGTAAGTGAGCCCCAGGTCAAGCACGAGCCGGATCTGATTTCGACTTATCTGGCTTCGGCAGCGGGCAATCCGGCACAAGCAGTGAAGGCCACCAGTCCTGCCGATCTCACTATCGAAGTACGGCGTGATTTTCCTGACAACACATTCAGGATCGAGCGTCTCAATAATATGACCGGCAAGGTGGCTGTACAGGACTTCAACAGCGACGGCACACCCCGGGGCGAAGCCAGGGAGCATCAGGGCTCTCAGGAGGAGAGACGCCGGATAGAGAACGATTATCTGCGACTCAATGTCGCCAATCGCCAGTCGAGAGTCCTGGCGGACGGCACAATGCAGGAGATGGTCAAGCATAACGACGGCAGTATCGAGGTGCAGACCCTCGACACCGTATCCAATACCGTGCTGGTGGAGAGCTTCGACGCCGACGGCCAGCCTGCCGGTGGCAGCCGCAGCTACAGTCTCGACGCGGGCACCATGGAACACCGGGCAAACGATATCAGGAGCCGTCACGAGAATTACGAAGGGCGCATCTATCCGGACGGCTCGGCCGAAAAGCGCTGGGTCTATCCGGACGGTAGCAGCCGTATCGATCGATTCGATTCCGAGAGAGCCAGTATAGTCTCCACATCATATGACAGTGCCGGCGATCCGGCAGGCGAGCCGGTGGTGCTCGGGGGGCAGGCGGAGTCCGGCGCTTTCATGGCTTCGGTGCGGGCGCATTTGCCGAGCCCGGAAGGGACCGTCTATCCTGACGGCCGTCTGGAGCTCCTCTCCACCTATGCCGATGGGCGCCGGCTTCAGTCGGTACTGGATCCCGAGACGGGCAAGCTCACGGTCAGCCTGTTGAATGCAGAGGGCAAGCCCCTGGGCGAGCCGGTGGTGAGCGAGCCCGGTGCCGCTCAGATTCTCGCTTTCTCAGACCATGTGAGAGCCAAGCAACCACCTGTGGAAGGCAAAGTCTATCCGGACGGCAGGGTGGAGCAGACCAGACGGTATGCTGACGGCAGGTCTCGTGTGGATTCTTTCGACCCCGCCACCGGTGTCATGAGGAGCCGCCTTGTCGATGCCGGGGGAGCTGAACTCGCCCCCTCGACGGAGCAACATTCGCCTGCGCAGAATGGCAGACCCGCCGAGACCCAGCTTGTCCGTGTGGCTGATGTGATCAAAGAGATAGTCTACAACAACGGCGAGATAAGTCCCTCATGCAGGGAGCATCTCGAGTCCCTGCTCGAGGATGCCGGTAATGAAGGCTGCCGCGATTCGGTGGAAACGGCTCTTCGAGATGGACTGGCAGCTACCTCTTCCTATCGCCTTCAGATCAGCGATCCCGATGACTACAGCAATTTCGCCAGCACCGGCGGCATGCAGGAAAATCTCGTCTCAGGCGGCTTCGACTTCGCTGTCACCAGAAGCAGGTTCGCCTTGGAGGCGGAGACAGTTGCCGATTCTTCTGCATCGGCAGCCGGCGACGCCATAAGCCTGACCTCCAGCCGTCCGGTAGGACAACCCGGCGCCGGCCAGTTCGACCAGGCCAGAGACGCCCTCGATGAGATCGCCCGGGTGAAGGCCGATGATCCCGAAGCCGGAGCTAAAGTCAATACAGCATTCGATAAACTCGCCGAATCGGCTGCCCAGGGTAATCCCTATGCCCGGGAAGCCCTGCTCTCGATTCTGAGCAGCAGCGCCGAGCAAAGCGATGTCTACCGGCGCTCCCTGAAGATCAAGGCGGCCATGAATCTGGACTCGTCCATGGGACCTTCGGGCAAGCTCTCGGACGACGAAGCCCGGGCTCTCGGGGACGCTATTCTGGATGCCCGCCGCGCCGGTGACACCACCCAGGCGGCTCTCTATTCGAAGATAGTCGATCGTGCTTTCACCGGAGACGGGCACGAGCAGGCCACGGCACTTCTCACCAGACTCTCCGAGCATGGCGGCAGCATAGAAGATCGCGAAGACGGCCAAGCCGTCCTCGGCCCCGATGGCGAGCTGCGGGAGCTGAGGCTCGACAACGGCACCAGACAGTTTTTCGAAAATGGCTTGCTGAAGCGCTCAGTTGATGGTGACGGCCGGACCGCTCTTTATGATGATAAAGGCGGCCTCCAGACCGAGCGTCTGCCCGACGGCGAGGTAAGAAGCCATTCTCCGGACGGCACCGTCAGTCATTATGACCATCTCGGAAATCTCACCAGGGTTGATACCGCCAATCACCAGACACGAACTTTCGAGTGGAGCACCGCTGCCGACGGCAGTCTCTTCGTTTCCCGAATCGCCGAGTCAGGCGGCACCGAATGGACGTCCGCTGACGGCAGGACCTACAGGCAGTCCCAGAGCGATAATGCCGTCACCGGGCAATTCTTCTCCGAGGCCAGCGGCCGTTATGGCTTCGATATCCGGAAATCCGACGGCAGCACCGTCAGAGTACTTCGCGATCTGGACAACAGCAATGTCGTAATGTCCCGAGATGGCACTGAAGGTAGTTCCTGGCAGGAGAGCCTGAGGATCGGAGCCGACGGCTCTCGAATCGCAAGGGACAGCCAGGGACGCTTGCTCGAGACTGCCGATGCGGTCGGGCACCGAATGGAGTTCAAGCGAGACGACAATGACGTTATAAACGAGATCAGAGAAGCCGACGGCTCGGTCTGGAAGTCCGAAGACGGTGTTCATTTCGTCCATGAAACAGATCAAGGCAAGGTTACCAGAGAGCTCACGGTGGACGAGAAGGACGGCTCGATTACCGAAAATAACACGACCCGATTTCTGGACGGCTCGACCCTGGTGAGAGACGGGGAGAATCGCCCGGTTCTCATTCAAGACCGGTATCGCCATCGCACCGAGATCACCTATGACAGCGACGGCAAGATGACAGTCACCAGACATGGTGAGAAAGGCGTCTCCGTTTTCCAGAACAGCGCAGCCATGAAAGTGTCTCTGGATGATCGAGGCAACCTCACCGTCGAAGAGAAAGACAGGACGACGGTCTATCAAGCAGACGGCTGGCAGAAAGTCAGCAAGGACGGCGAGGTCCGCTACCGTGCCGAGCTCCCAAATGGTGCCACCGTCGAGAGAAACGAGAGCTTTCTTGTAACCAGCATCGCCCTGGCTAACGGCGAGACAAGGAGTTTCACCTACGACAGCGCCGGGGTGATGACCTCTTATACCGAGCCCGGCGGCAAGGTCTGGACAAGATCCCCGGACAAGCCCGGCACTTATGTGAGTGACAGAGGCGAAGAAAGAGAGTTTGCCGGTCAGGCTCTCGAGACCGGGATCTATCGTGAGAAGCTCGCTGACGGCAGCAATTTGATCTATAAGACCGACGGCTCCTCCATCGCTGCAACGGATGCCGGCCAGATAACCGGGGTGGTGGAGCCTGACAGATTCTACAGCCAGAAAGTCGAAAGTGGCGTCACCACCTTGAAGGCGGCTCTGGCGCGCACACCGGCTGATGCCGGGGCGGTGAAGGAAGTCTTCGAGGGACTTTCCAACGCCGAGCGCCGGGCGGTGAAAGAAGCCTTCGCCGGAGACGGAATGGATCTGGAGACCGAGCTCCGGAAATTCATCAAGGAGCCGGATCTGTCCGGATCTCTAGAAGCCCTCGACCGCGATCATCCGATCCGGTCAGTCCATACTTTCATTGCCGATGAGAAAGGCGATCTGGTCGAAGTGCACAGCATCACTCCTGATGGTGTCGAGGCCTACAGCCGGGTCACGGCCGGGGAGCCCATGTCGCAATGGAAAGGGCCGGACGGCAAAGTCTCGTCCATGAGCCTCCAGGTCCTCCCGGACGGATCTCTTCTGAGAGAGAGTCTGGATCAAGACGGCAAGCGTCATGGTGTCCTTCGCTCCACCAGCGGTGCCGAGCGGGTCTTGGAAGACGGTGCCGTGGTGTCCACCACAAGAGAAGACGGGGTCAAGATCAGCCGGGAGACTCTCGAGCTTCCGGAGGCCGGCGGCGGCTCCCGCGATGTCGAAGTGCAGGCTATACGCCAGCCGGACGGACAAACGATCTACCGGGATGTCAACAAGATTCCTCCGGCCGTGGTGGGCAAAAAATTCGCCGACGGCACCACGATGCTCTTCGACGGCGAGAGGGTTACTCAGATTCTCGATGCCGATGGCAAGGTGAAAGGCGAGTTCCAGTATGAGGTAGATGGCCAGGGCCAGCCCGGCAAGTTGAAGTCCTTCAAGCTCGCCGACGGGGTGACTCGACAGATCCCGCGCAGCCACGATGGTCAGGTCCGTTTCAGTATGGACGAGACAGGCAAATCGGTGGTTTCGCGGGTAGAGCTCACCGACATGTACAACCGCGACCGGGGCGACCTCATCCAGTATGGTCTCGACGGCACCAAGACCCTTCTCGACGGCAGCATGGGCAGACGTGTCTACGATCCAAATGGGCGTCTCATCGAGTCTTACAACGGCACGCAAAAGACCGGCTACCATTTCTCTTATGACTCGAGAGGCAATCTCAAGACTGTCCAGCGAGAAGGTGGCGAGGTCTGGACACGGACCCGGGCGGGCAGCGATACCTGGAAGAACAGCAAGGGCGAGATCTGGAAAGGCAAGGTCAGCCTCAATGAGACCACCGGTGTCTATGAAGAATCATCCGCCGACATCATGGGCACCCACCGCCGATTCAGCCCGAACCGGGACGAGCAGGTGGTCAAAGGTGCCGACCTGGCAGGCGATGTCGATGCCATAGAGCGAGCCTGCAACGGCGGTTTGCTCGGAATAGGCACCGACACGGATACCATCGAGAATGTCCTGCAAGATAAGAGCAAGCTCGCCCGGGAAGTGATGAACAGGCTCTATCAGGAAAGACACGGGCACAATTACGGCAAGAACTGGGATCTCTATCGCGAATTCGAAGATGAGCTCTCCGGCTCCACCCTGACGAAATTCCGGGGCATGCTCCGGGCGGACAATATTAACGATGACTATGTCGGCAGGTTGAGCACCGACCTGGTGGAGATAACCGAGACTCGCTTCCTGGGCATGGGTGCCCGGCAGAAGGAAGTTATCGAGCAGGAGATCAGGGACACCCTTCGAGACAGGACCAGAGCCGAGATCGTCGAGCTCGATCGCGAGTTCACAGAAAGCCAGAGCGTCCTCAATCCCGAATCGCCTTTCAGAAATCTCGAGGATGCGGTGGTCAATAACGACAACCTCACCGAGAAGACCCGGGCTTTCAACCGTATCTATATGAAAGGAGTGGAGAATCGGACCGACCAGGACTTTCTGAAGATGGCCCAGGTCGCCATCGATGCAGGCGATCTCCAGATGTTCCAGGAGACCTGGTCCCGGGCTCCGGAATCGGCCCGGGAGCTCTTCCGGGGCGAAGTCATCAGCGGCACCGGCGAGCGGGAAGGGGACCGCAAGATAAGAGAAGCTTTCGGCTCGATCTGGAGCAGCACCGATTTGATGCTGGCCCGGGATGCGCTTGAATATGGCGAGCGCAGCCTTGCCACCGGCGTCCATCAGAACACCAGCATTCTCGGAGACAGCGAATCGGAGATCGAGAAAATCGCCAGCAATCTCCCTCCGGAGCAGAGAGAGCTCTACAGGCGAGGAAGAGAGCTTGTGCTCGCCGGCAAGACCGACGCGGAAAGAAAAGAAGCCGGACCCAGAAGCGCTTCGGATCAGGTCTTGTACGATCGCGGCAGCTATCTGGCTGAGAATCCCGGCAATATGGTGGAGTTCCCCAATCCCGGAACACCGGATTTCGAGAAGTTCAGCGAGAGCCAGCAGAAAGATTATCTGCGCGGTCAGGAGCTAAGTCGCGCACTTACTAAGAATAATCCGGTGCCGGAGAGCAATCTTCTCGAGGAGGACAGCCGGGCCCTCTCTTTCTATCGGGAGGCTACAAGAGAAGCACGTCACGACAAAGAGTCCATCGACTATTACACAGCCCAGGAGCGTAGCGCCGATTTCGACAGCCGGGCGATTCGCTACTATCAAGAAGCCAGCGCCAGAATGAACGACGCTGCCGGTCAGTCGCTCGATCCTGCCGATCTCTTCACCTGGAGCCGGGAGTCCCAGGTCAATGAATATCTCAACTGGGATTCCCTGGCGGTTTCGGGAGGCGAGAATCTGCTCAGCAGCCTCAGCAAACACCGGGGCAATTTCTATGACTCATCCACCCACGAGGTGATGAGCTCTATAGAAAATATGAGCATCAGCGACTGGGAGCATCTCAGAAGAGACCGACAGAAATTCCTCGATTCAGGTGAGACCATGGAGCATGCCATGGCTCGTGCTGTCGGACCGGACGGCGAGATCCGAGGAACCGGCAATTATTATCTCGATACCGTCAGGACCCTGGCCACCTATGCCGACGGCAGCGCCGGGGCGAGCAAACTGGCTCCGCATCAGCGCGACGAGATGCGCAGGGCTATTGATTTGATTGACAAAAAGCTCGATAGCCAGCCCTTAACCGGGGACCAGGCGGCCATCGAGCGGGGCAGGAGGCTGGCGGAGTCCGGATTCGATCCAGGAGAAAGCAGTTCGAAAGAAGATATAGATGCATTCAAGCTCTATAACGAACATCAGCGATTCGAGAGGGGCCGGGAAGCTTTCGATTCCGGTCTCAGCATCGACAGCCTCGGTCCTGTTGAGAAGAAACAGCTCGCTCTTTTCAACAACAATCCCGGTTACGAGCATCCGCCTGCTTCTCTGCCCGAATCCATGAAAGACGACTGGGAAGCCGGAAGAAAAATCCAGGAGCGACTCGGCGATCTCGAATATTTCAAACAGCGATCTTTCGAGGCCAGCCGCACCAGCGGCAATCGCGATCTGGCAAGCGCTATCGAGGACAACCTGCGCTGGTACGACGACAAAGAGGACAACATCTACAAAGCCATCGAGAACATGACCGAGGAAGATCTGCGTGCCTGGCAGGCGGATGTCTCCGGAACCGGCATCAGAGAGACCGTCATGGACAGGCTCGAGCAGCGACTCTCGGCAGTGGAGCTGCGCGTGGCGGAACGACTCCTGGCTCAAGCATCCGAAGGCAAGCGTCCGAAGATGGATGTCATCGACAAGCTCAATCGTCACGCGACACACTGGGACACAGACGAAGCCCAGGTGGTCCGGGACTTGCAGGACGCTTTTCGGGAAGACCCGGGACTCAGGGACCGAATCAACTCTCCAAGAAGCGAGGAGCAGATCCGGGAAGCTTTCGAGACGTCTCTTAGATTGCGCGAGGATCAGCGCTATCTCCTGGGAGAGTCCAGGACGAACGGCACTTTCGATGCCGAGCTGGAGCGCCAGGCGAAAGATCTGGCAGTATCGCCCGAGGTGCTGCGCCAGGCGCTCTTCCTTCCCGAGAGCTATAAGAACAAACTGAGCGCCGCTCAGAAAGAGTCGCCGGAAGCATACGAGAAGACCCTGTCAGAGTTGTCGTCTCAGGAGCACAGCCTTTCCACCACGCTTCGCGAGCGGGCCAGAGAGGCGGTGGACGATTATGACTACAATCGTTATATCAAGCCACTTCTCGAGACCGGACGTCTCGATCTCGGCCGGGTCCAGGAGCTCAGCCAGGGAGTTTTCGATTTCGACGAGGTTGGCTCTTACGAGGACACCGCCAGGGCAGGGGCTGCGATGACGCCGGCGGAGCGCGAGCAGTTTGCCGCCTGCGGCAAGCTCGACAGGGCCCTTTTGAGGCTTACTCCTGCTGAAAGAGTGATTGCTCGCAATGCTTTCATGCAGGGCGAGATGCGTCCCGAGGACAAGCTTCGTGGCTATATGGTCGGTCTCGGCACCGCCGAGCAGGAGATCAAAGATGTCCTCCGCGGACTCAGGAACAGAGACACTGTCCTTGGGTCCATGCAAAGGGACAGCCGCTTTGCCGGTCAGGAGATCACCGAAGCCATGGTGACGAGCGAGATAAACTCGCGCATGGAAGAAGTAAAGCTGGCCTACTCACGGAAGTATGGCGCCAATCTCAATCTCGATTTCAACGCCGAGATGAGCGGTCAGGATCTCAGGGATAGCCTCCGGGGCATCAGGCATGAAGCAGAGACCGCCAGGGAAGCGGCTTTCATGACCGACCGCGAGGTCAATCAGGTCTATGGACTGGGCACGTATCTAACCGATGCCCTGGGCTGGGACGGCACCACCCAGACCATGCGCGACTATCATGAGCGCATGCATGGGCGGCTGGTGGAAGCAGCCATGAACCCAGACCGACCATTCACCGTGGAAGAAGCCCGGGATATAGCCAACCTGCGCTACGGAGCCGCGGATGCTTCTATCGATTCGCAGAACAAGCTGGTTGACACCGCTGTCGATGCCGCCATAACAGTAGCCGCTCTGCTTGCCGCGGTTCCATCCGGGGGCGGGTCCATGGTCGCCTGGGGCGCCAATATCCTCAGCAAGGTTCCTGCCGGCGCCAGAATCGTCGCTGCCACCACTCGGGCTGCCGAGCTGGTGAGACTGTCCAGCGCTGCCACCAGGGTCACCTATGGGCTGTCCAAGGTTCCCATGGGCACCAATATCGCCTGGGGTCTGGCAGGAGGCACCGCCAAGGTCACTGCCAAGCATCTCATCGTCGCTGATCATGACATGCTCTCAGAAGGTGTGCGCGACTTCGCCGATGGTGCCCTGAATGCGTTCTTCGTCTCTGATGTGGGAAGATTCTCTAAAGACGTCTCCCGCCGTGCAGCCGGCGAGATTCTCGAATCGGTGGGCCGCAAGGGTGCAGGCGAGCTGGTGGAAGCCGGCGAGCGCGGGCTCGTGGATGCGGCTCTGCGCAGTGCCGGGGGCAGTTTCCTCAAAGAAGGTGCCGGACATACTTTGAATGGAAAGACCCTGCAGAGACAGCTCACGAAATTCGCCGATGACGCCATCAAGAATCAGGACCCGGCAACCGTGTCGAAGATGCTCCAGCACCTGGCCTCGGATATGATCCGGGACGATATCCCGAAACAGGCGCGGGAGGCCCTGGTACGAGGTCTGACCCGACAACTCGATCGGGCACTGGAGCAGGCTGTCAGGCAGGAGATCGCGCAACTCGCCAGAGCCCCCATGCGCCTACTGCTTACCGAGGTCGCCTGGAACTCCAGGCAGGGCTTACTCGGCGGTAGCGCCGGCTCGCTTGCCCGCCTCGACGCCGACCAGGGGCTGGAAGCCAACCTCGAGACCATCGCCATGGGTGGCTTGATGGGAATGAGCATGGCTGGCTCCTTCACCATCGCCCTCAAAGGAGTCACCTCTCTCAAGGACCTCGCTTTCAAGCCCGGGGATGCGGGACCCCATACGGCTCCAGCAAACAGTTCGGGGATCAGGGAAAGCCTGGTGTCGGATCCCGGAAGCGTGCCCCCGAGTCTCACTCAAGATCCTTTTGCCGGCCGAATGCAGCGAGAATTCGGCGAATCCACGGCGGTCATCGGATTGAAAGTGGAGGCGGCTTCCGCCTCGGCCTCCCTTACTGGTCTCGCCTCTTCCATCGAGAATCTTCCGGCAACGGACCTGGTGGTGGATTTCCCGGCCAATCTCGAGACCGATCTGAGATCCTACATCCACGGCGATAGCGATGCTGCGACATTCGAGAAAGCGACCGGCACCGCCCCCGGTGATCCCATGCGCAAAGTCATCGATGCGGTACGAGAGAAAAATCGTCTGGCGAAGAGCGCCGGTAAGCCCGAGATGGAGCTTCATGCCGCCGGTAACGATGCCCCCTCCTACGCAGGTCAGACGACTCCGCCGGATGACCTGGGCAGACGGGCTGGCAACAGGCTCGCGGCTCTCGAGAAGCAGGACCCGAATTACAGGGCCCTTCTGGTGGCGGAGACCGATGCCCAGAGAGCCGCCGTGGAGAATCTTGCTGGAGCCGTCTCCAGTCCGGAGTCGCAGCTCTCGGCCCAGGATCTCATGGGCGGCTATTTCAAGGTGGCGGTGCCCCCCGGTCCTCACGAGGTCGCCTATCTCGAGGCTGTGAGAGCAAGCGGGGGAAGACCTCTCGAAAGAGCCGACCACCAGCCGGTGTCGATAATTCAAGACGGCAAGAGCGGCCTGGCCGATAGTCTCGACCGGTCTCGTCTCAATACCGTTGCCGTGGCTGCCGATGAGACCGCCACGGATGTGATCTATTTCCTGGCACGTACCGATCCGGAATTCGCCAGACAGATCCAGGGCGAGCGCGTGATTGCCGGCCACAACCGGATCGGCAGGGCGGCACAGGACTATAACGTAGTCAACTTCGCCGGTGATGGCACCGCCTCCATCGAAGTCACCCTCGATCATCTGCGTCTGGACGGCAGCATCGCCGGTCCTCTCGATTACAGGGTGGCGGTGCACGAGCTTGTCGGTCATCGTGGCTTCGACAACTTCATGCAGCAAGACCCGTCCCGGCTTGCCACCTTGAATGCCATAGAGGCTGAGTACAAGACTCGCAATATCAGCCTCACCGGCGACCGGACCGGTTACCACCAGGCGCCCTCCGAGCTTGCTGCCGAGCGCATAGCCAACGAGGCGGTGACGATCAAGCTCCAGAACCGGATCGACGATTTGATTCGAACCGGAAAGGAGATTCCGGCTGATCTGGCTGCCGAGATGAAGCGTCTGGAGATTTATCGCGCCGATCTCGAGCGCCAGATCAGCTACCGCCCTGATGATCCTGAAGTAGCAGAGAAATTCGATCGTTATTTCGCCGATATGCGCGAATATATGAAACAGACTTTTTCCAGCCCACAAACGAGGCTGGCTCCCCAGGCGCGCCTGAGAGTAAACGGCGATGTCCCGTCAGACGGTGTCTATGCCCCACATATCGAGCGACCAGGCGCTGCCGAGGTGGCCAGAATAGAAGCCGAGGTTCCTTCTCTCGGCACCGAGGCTGCTGACGATTTCAGCCGTCGTATGGCCGGGGTCCGGGAGCAGTTTAAAGAGGACCTGACCCCATCTCTGGCAAGAGCTCAGGACCTTAATCCTCAAATTCGCCAGGCCAGGCAGGATCTGGACGCCGAGATCGCCAGGCTCAAGAAAGCCGGTGCCGGCGACGCCGACATCGAAGCGGCTCGCAAAGATCATTTGAAGGGGCTCGACGCCCGCTGGAACGAGCGGGTACGAGAGCATGCCGACATCACCGCCCGAGCAAACGAAATCGCTCTGGAGCGAAGGGATCTGTTACAGCAAGGTCTCGATGATTTCGTAGCAGCTCGCAACAGCTCTGACCCTGCCAATCCGCTAGCACCGGTAACAGTGCAGATTGCCGAGCATATGCATGCAGCCGGAGGCTATGCTTTCGGTCAGGGCACGATTATTCTTCCCAGGGGGGATCTTCTCGGTGCCGGAGGCGCCCCGGGACTCTCGCGAACGACTTATCACGAGATGGTTCATGTCCAGCAAGACGTGGACATCATCCGCAACTCCATCCGTGCTACCGCCCGGGAAGGCAAAGCCATGGACGTGGCAGCGGTGAGAAAGCATTACAAAGATGCCACCGGTCTCGATCTCGATGAGAAATGGTTAGCCACAGTCGCCGATCTCGACCGGAGCGCGCCTCCCCTCGACGCGGCACAGATCGAAAGAGCCCAGCGTCTGGCCCGGGCTGTGCGCGAGTCGAAGCCCGTGGGGGCCCGCTCGAGCGAGCTCGGCAATGACGCACGCAGCATCGACTCGCGTTTGAAAGAGCTCAAAGATCCGTCCGATTCAACTGCTCTCAACAGGATGATCAGAGACCTGAGCGATCCAGATAGCGGCCCGGCTCTGGCAAGTAGATATTACGGCGAAGACGGCGTCCCTGCCGACGTGAAGGACCTCATGGACCAGTGGGCGAGCCTTCCGAAAGACGACATCGGTCTTGCTGTCGGATTCAAGCCTGGCGCCGACGCCCGGGCCGATGCCACGTCCACGCTCGAGTCCAGGCTGGACAGCGTCAATGGTGAGCACCGGCGGCTTATCGATGACTATGCCAGCTCGTCTATCGAAAAAGAAGCCTATGGTCTGGATGGCAATGTCAAAGAGCCCGGTGATATCGAACACGGTCATGCTCTGCCGACAAGCACACCGAGCCGCAGAAACCCGGATGGCATTTTAGACAATACCGGAGAACACCTCAGAGAGAGTCTGAATCCCTCTGCTGATGACTTCGAGAAAATGTCTCCCCAGCAGCGGCTCGATAATCTCAAGCAGAGAGTGGCCGAGGCTCCCGAGCCGATTCGCGAAGGTCTCGACAGGCTTCTCAAACTCGCCCGTCGGGACAAAGAAGCCCAGGACGTAATCGACAGGGTCTTGCGCCTTCCCGAGAGCGAAATGCCCGATTCTCTGAAAGGCATGCTCAGTCCCCAGCTCATCGATGCCATGGACAAGACCGAGGTCTTTTCCATGCTCAGGAATAATCTCGATAGCCTGCCGGAAGCGACCGGCACCACAGGCAGAGCCGCCGGACCGAACTGGGGCGAAGGCGACATTCCCCCTCTGGATGCCGACATGAGACCTTCCGATCCGCTTTACAGGAAGTGGATGGACAATGCCCTGGCCAGGCTCGAGCTCGATGCCGACGAGCTTGCTGCCTTCAACCAGGCTCTTCAAAACGGGGAGCTTCAGTTCTCGATCTTAGATCGCACCGCACTCGATAAGATAGACGGAGAGTACAGGCTCTTCTCCCTGGAGCAGGGCAATGAAGTGAAAAATCAGCCTTACTTCTCCGCCGGTGTCAGGAAAGTACCGCTCCAGAAAGCCGACGATTACGACCCGGCAGTCTGGCCGGCTGCCACCCTGGTGGTACGAACTCCGGGTCCCCGCGGTGCCGACAACTATTATGTGGTCAATGGCTGCCGGCGGGTTCATGTTTTCGGCTCCGAGACCTTGAATCCCGGTAACCGGCAGATTCCAGTGCTTCTCTTCGACTCACCCGAAACTTTCCAGCGTCTGCTCGGTCACGACCCCCGCAATGGTATCGCCGGCGCCACGCCATTCCGTTTCGAGCGCAATGACTGAAAAACAAGTCCGTATGAGCCCTCAGCTCAGGGTCTCGATTCCTGCTGCCGTCTTGCGTAGATGATCGAGGAGGGCTTCCTCGTCGCCGTAGCTGGCGTGACAGCCCAGCTTGAAGAAGACAGCCAGGACGAAAAGGATGATCAGAGGAAGAATCGTCCAGAAGCAGGCGGTAAAAAAGGCCGAAGCATTGTAGATGAAATAGGCATGCCCGGTTATCCCGGTATAGAGACTCCAGGCAGCCAGCACCGTAGCCCCCAGCAGCCCGACGGAGACCACTCCCGATACCATGACCAGCAAAGGCTGATGAGCGAGCCTGTATTCAACAATACTGCCGCCCTTCTGAGGCACGACTCGACCATTGATCTCCCGGGTGAAAATACTTACGAAAAAGCCGTTTTTCTTTAAAACAAACCTGTCTCCGTTCACTGCTCCACCGATTGTTCGGCTCCCGGGCACATAGCCCGGAGAGAGCACCGTCGTAGAAGTATCGATGGTGCGATGGAGCATGGAGAGCAGAACCGAGCTGTCCAGGGCGGAAAGAATCCGCTCCGGAAAGATTTCTTCCATGAAATTCGCCGGAAGCTTCAGATCCCCCGAATCAGCTTCTTCCATTCTGCGTCTCAACAGGCTTTCGATACTAGCATCATCACCCACGGCCCGTCCTCCGGTCGCTCTCCATACGGCTGCCTCTTCTTATTTACCCGGAGTCACCCAAAATTCCCGGATGAGCCACAACCTGTGCTTAAATCGAGAAATGAAGGCAAGCCAGATCCTCGAGAGAACAGCCGAAAAGTACGCAAACTGTCTCAACTATTGCGACAGTGGGCTGGTGGAGTTCGATACACCGGACGACCTTCATGAAACCATTTGCTTTCGAACTCGTTTCGAGAGACCTTCTCTTTTCACCTTCGAATGGCAGGATTATGGACCGAACCGGGGCAAGACCGAAGAATATTCCCTTCTCTGGTCCGTCAACGGTGAGGCAGAGACTGTCGCCGGCGACATTAAAGCGCAGGACTTTGGGCGTTTTCAATGGGAACTTGCACGCAAGATGAAATTGATGGAAGTAATGCTGAGAATATGGGGTTGAGATTCGATTGTTGATTCCTTGGGCTCCGTCGGCTTGCAACGACGACGGTTCCGACTCAGAGGCATGCAGCGGAAGCCGCTACACACCTCCGAGTCGGTCTACTTTTACAGGAATGCCTTCGACTAAATGAAAGAGCCCGGCGAGCCGGGCCCTGATGGGTCAATATGTGGAGTGGCTACCTGCAGCAGGGGCAGACTTCCTCCTCTGGTACAGAGAGTATTTCGAGGCATTCAGGCACCATCTAAGAATTGGAGAGAAAAAAGCTCGTCGATCAACTCACGATCGATCTTCTTTGGCCATCGCCAATCAAAGTCCGACATGGGCTTGAATTGTCCAAGCTTCGCCTCCCTGATCCGTCTATCCATGCTACGCTGGGCCCGCTCTGCTTCCTCTTCTTGAAGGAAAGTCGGCAACCAGTCCTGGTTGCAATACTTCTCCCAGTTCTTCACCTTCTGACCGCGCTGAGCCGCCAGCTGCAAGATCTTCGCCACCGTGGGCGATGCATGACGAAGTCTATCCATTCCACGATGCTTCTTCGCTCCTTGCTTTCGCTCAATGAGCTCCTCGATGTGCCTCCTGTCCTCTATCTGAGCGCCTTTGTCCCAAGAACGCCTGTGGCATGCAACCTCAGTCAACCCGTTCATGACTCGAACTCTCTCGAGGTCTGCAACCACTTGCAGGGTCTTTCGCACAAGCGTGTACGGCACGCTGTAATCATTCAGATCGAATCTGATGTATGGCGTCTTACCAACCCGGACAGAGCACTTCTCGTAAACAGGAAATTGGTTGTCTGGCAGTAAAAGTAGATTAGGCCTCTCAAGTTCGAACGCTTGAGCTACCGTCATGCATCGATCTTCCGCACAACGCCTCTCAGCTGCAACTCCCCGGCACCAGTCCAATGCCTGGCGATTCAAATCGTCCAAGTCGCTGTACTCTCGAGCAGCAAAGAATGACTTGCGGATGTACGAGATGGCCCGCTCAACCCTCCCTTTCTCATTTCCTCTGGCGACGTTCACCGGCACCGGCTCGAACCGATAATGCCCGGCCAGCTCTGTAAGGGTTTCGTTGAACCGGATGGCATCCCCGCTTCTCTCCCATGACTCGATATGCTTTCGCCAGAAAGCCTCCTTCCTGTCGTCGCGAACCCACCTCTGCTTCCCGGCATCACTTCGTATCTGAAACTTCGTTCTCTTCTGCATGTTCGACTCCGTCGTCAGTAGACGGTGACATCATGCGCTCCCTGTGATCGGCGTTCAAGGGACCGGACAGACACATATTTACAACAGAGCCCTTTTTATCGCTCTATGAATATAGAGGACTTTGATACTTTTCCATCTAGGAATTCCAGGTCAAAACTGCAAGTATCTTCCAGAAAACCTATTGGAAGCATATATTCAAACATGTGGTCGTAGCGAATACCAGGATTCCCGAGGGTGTCAATTATCTGCTCTTTAGTGAGTCCATTCAAAGTGGATCCGGCTATCATTGAGACCGCCAATCCTCGCTTATCATGAAATCTGCAATTCTTCCACTCTTCTTTCGCAATTAGTCCTTCCGCTCGCTCCTGATCGGTTGGTCTTGCCCTCTTGAAATATTCGTCACCTCGTGCATGGTGTCTACACTCCAGGTGACTCATCGACAGGGCTGTAGCCAAACTATTGCAAGAAGAGAGCGCGGGAATCAAAAGAAACAACAGCACCACAGTTCTAGTTGACATGGTTGACACTCACAGATTCAAGACAGCTACTTAATTGTCGCATCCTTTCGTAGTTTCGACTAGTCTAAGCCAATGGCTGGGTCAGCGATGTTGATGTCGAAATTCAGGCATGATTGCAAGGAAGGAAGATCCGTCTAAGTAAGATGGAGGGCGGACTTTCTAGGTCCGCCCTCAAAAAGCGACACATGTTCAAGGCAATTCAACCGGTTAGGTGAGGTTGCCTTGAAGCGGTTTTATGATCTCTCCGATCAGAATTTAGCGTTATATTCAGAATCAGTTACACCAAACTTGTCTGCAGAAACAGCGACCATGAAACGCTTACGCCAAGCGTTTCGAATAACCAGAGTGGCAAATTCAGCATATGAACCAACTTGTTTCGCCAGGTCGTAAGCTTCTTGATTCTTTTTCAAGTCATCTTTATTTGACTGGTTGGGAAACAAGGGGTTCTCTCGAATGGTCATAGCAAACTCTGTAGCCGTGTCCCAAGTTCGGTAGACCAAAGGTGAATATCCAATTGCGAGCTGATGTCTAACATCATCGTGAAACGCGTTAACCCATGCTTTCTCTACATCATTGGGGATTTCTGGTGCTGAGAATGACATTTTATTTGCGTCTATGAATTCATTCACAGCATTCACCCAGTATTGTTGGTATTCGCGACCCAGCCACGTCCATGGCTGAGGAGCGCCGTCTCCAAGCCTGTAGCTGTACCCAGGCTCTGAGTATACCCAGAATGTTGTACCAGGTACGCCTCCCGTCCGATGTAACCATACCGCCAAATCTCCTCTTTTTATAAATGGAGCATTGCTGTCAAAGGAGATAAGTGCCTGTCCGGAAATAGAGGCATTGAATGAACCTCCAGTATCCGAGCCCATGCTACTCCCATCAGCAGCAGTCCCAAGCGGATCCGTGAAGCTGTTCGGGTCGTTGTACCCGTACTGATACATGTTGAGCCCGTCGCCATAGCCGATGGGATCAGGCTGCAGGAAGCGACCGATCGCAGGCGAGTAGTGACGGTTCTTGTAGAAGTAGAGCCCAGTCTCAGCATCGTAGCGCTGACCAGTGAAACCGAAAGTGGTGCCGCTCATGCTTCCACTCTCGCCCCAGGGCGAGTAAGCATAAGTGTCAATGACCGCGCCGGTGTCGTCAGTCGTAGCGATGATCGATCCAAGCCGATCATGATGCAGATAGGTGACGTCATTGCTGCTGTCGATCTCGAATAGGACCTCATCGAGCCCAGGACCGTGAACATAGCGCTTGACTAAGGTGTCGCTGCCATCGTACTCGGCGATGATCCGAATACCGGCATGGATGTAGCGAGTCTTCGTGCTGTTCACTTCCTTCTGAGTCTGCCGACCTGACGGGTCATAGAGGTAACTTGCCGAAGTCGTGCCATTGTCAGCCGAAACCAGACGGTTCATCGTGTCATACCCGAAGTCCCAGACGCCGTCATCCGTGAGACAGCCGTTACTGTTGTAGGTGAAGGAGTTGCCCCCGACAGACGGATACTGGTTCATGCTGTTGGCAGTGCCGTAGCTGACTGTTCCGGCTGATGCCGGATGCCACATGAAAGTCGCATTGTCGACTGCCTGGCTGGTCAACTCATGAACGCTGTTGAAGCCATAGGTTTCTTTCAACAGGCTCTAGATGCAATAAACATTCCGGAACTAAAAACGGAACAGCTAATTCACGGTCAGTTCGGCGACGTAAAGGTAGATGTTCTCATAACAAACCCTCTAACAGGAGAGCCTGGAGCAATTTTGGACTGGAAGACTGGTTCCG
>Ga0226835_1000359_pt1 | contig 60181 bp, 63 predicted proteins | sample LAC_MetaG_1_FD_163627 | JGI IMG/M metagenome (GOLD analysis project Ga0226835, IMG submission 163627) | Anaerobic ammonium oxidizing microbial communities from anammox membrane bioreactor (MBR) in UC Berkley, California, United States -... | ecosystem: Engineered > Bioreactor > Anaerobic >...
AGATGGCGTGAGGTTTCTGACCGACATGACCGACGATAGTGATTGAGTTGTTCATTGGATGCACCTCCGTGTTGTGCTTCAGGTGCCACCAAAAAGACACGGCTTTTCGCCGCCTGCATGGACGCGCGAAGCGCGCCCCGTAGGGGTCTGCCATTGCAGGCAAGAAAAGTTGTGTCATTCTCGCACCGTTAAAGCACGGCGCGGAGGCTAAATCCAAGACCGCTCAATCACCTCCAGGCGGGCCTGCCGGCATCAAAAACTCCACCTCTGGCAGCACAGAAACCAGGTCAAACCAGTCATCACCGGTGGCTTGGACGCTCTCCAGTAGCGATAGAAAGGCATATCAAAGTCAATGGTGTCTTTCTGTCGATCGAGTGCTCGAGTCTCGACTCAGCCGCGGCCGTTATTCAGGCTGGTGCTCAGACCAGAAAAGACCAGGAGATAATCCGATCACCATTGTGAGAAAGCCCCGCATAGAAAGCAGGCCAGAAGCAGGTTAGAAGCAGGTCTGATAAGCACAAGCGATCTAAAGCTTATACTCCGGAGAAGCAGGGAGCCAGGCTCCCTGCCCCCGGGTCTATCACTATACGGCTCGGCGTCCCCAGCTCGCTATCTGTCCTTTCACCACAGATTCTCTCTGGGCAATTACGCTCATGGCCCTTGTTCCAAGCCCTTCTACCTCGAACCAGATGCCGTGGCGGGTGCCATATCCGAAGGTATGAACTGTGCGGAATCTCTTTCTGCCTTCAAGAAGCCGGAAGACGATCATGTCGTTGTCCTCCTTGTGAGTCCTGACGATTCTTCTATTGCCTTTTCTTTTAACTGGTCTTTTCACCGGTCTATCCTCCATTTGAGATTTGAAAATAAGGGGGCGGCAATCGCCGCCCCTGTCTTCGTTTCATTCAAGCTCGCCCTGGGCGAGATCGCTCAAGATACCGCGAGCCTGCCTTCGTGCGTAATGAAGCCTCGATCGCACCGTCCCTTTTCTCATTCCAGTCAGATCGGCAATCTCCTCATAGCTGTGCCCCTCCAGATAGAGAATCATCGCCTGTGTATGCGGCTTGCTGAGTCTGGAAAATAGATCCTTCAGTCTGGGAAGAAGATCGATTCCCAGGTCCCTTGCAGCCTCCTCGCGCACCAGGCAGGATTCCTCCAGCTTCTCGAGGTCATAGAGTCCGTCAAACGACATGACTCGTCTCTCTCTTTTTGCCTGGCGTCCGGCATCCATAGCGGAGCTTTTCACCACTTTGAACATCCAGCCCAGATTCGCCTCCCTGCCGTCATTCTTATTCAGTAGTTCGAGCATGGCGGCCTGGACTATGTCATCCGGCTCGGCTATCCCTATCCGCCCGTATCTTCTGGCCATCTTTCTTGCCTCATGAAACATTGAACCTATCTCTTTCTCAAAGCGTCTTATCTCTTGCATGTCGGAAACCTCCGTCCGTGTAGATGGCTTTTCGCCAAAAACACGGCACGGGGGTGGCTCCCCGGGTCAAGCGTAAGGTCCAAAGGCACCACCAATCTCAACCTGGCCGCTTGAGGCGGGGTGGCGCCGCCCCCGTACAATCGAGAAAGCGAATAAAGCCCCAGCCGGCAGATGCCGGAAGGCTTCTTCCGGTAAGATCCAGGGCGCCGGCATTATTTCCTGCCAGCGCCCCGGCCGATCTACTCTCAGCGCCTCTCAGCCCCTGATCTCGCTTATCTTCGTCGGCTGAAATCCTGAATCCCTCTCGATTCTCGTAAACCCAGCCGCCCGATTCACCTGCTCGAGCTCAGAGAGCGCGAAGTAGCCGAGCTCCCGCTCGAAACCTAGAACCAGGCCGAAAAAGAGATCCTCTCCATCGAACTCGATGGCATACCAGCTCCAGCTGCCCAGGATGTCCAGGAAGCGGATCCGGGCAATCGGGTCTTCGGTATTCTCTTGCGAATAAAGTGGTGGCAGATCCTGCCTGTCTTTCTTTGTCAGTAGAGCCATTTCAATAACCTCCGTGTCTATGGCACTTCGCCAAAAACACGGCACGGGGGTGGCTCCCCGGGTCAAGCGTAAGGTCCAAAGGCACCACCAATCTCGACCTGGCCGCTTGAGGCGGGGTGGCGCCGCCCCCGTACAATCGAGAAAGCGAACAAAGCCACAGCCGGCTGCGGCATCCCCTCAGTCCCCGACAGCTTCAGCTATTAGATCAACACGCCGCCATCCGCCCTGTTGGCGGCGGGCATCCCTGCCTTCATGCCTGAAAAGCGATGAGCCCGGGTCCCATCGTCAAGGCCGGCGTAGCCGCCCGCGAAGCGGGTCGCCTTGACGATGGGAGGCTCGAGCTAGGCTTTTAGCCAGGCATGGGAGCAAGCCGCGGGGTCGTAAGGCAATGCGGCTGCTCAAAGACTCTCGAGCGGGGCTTGTCTTTCTTTATCCCGAGGCATTCAATGACGGCCGGACATGGAAAGAAGCATGGAATGAACCATAGAAAGAAAGAAAGAATCAACCAAATAAAAAAACACCAGAAACTTACCTCAGGCAAGAAGAGGACTTGAATGGAGTCAAGCCCGAAGAGCGAAGCGTGGCTTGACTCCATTCAAGTCCCACATAATGGAAGCACGGCTGCCAAGCGGCGGGGAGGCGGCGCGCCGTGCTCCGGGGAGGGCGGGCGGTCACCACCCGCGAAGCGGGCTGCGTCATCAGGCCGTCTTGAATGGCTTTCCCTGGAATTTCTTGTATAAGGAGTCTTTGTGATTGAGCGCTTGTTTCTGGAAACTCGGGTCTATTTGCCAGACCGGCCGGCCGTCATATCCCTTCTCCACCGTCTTACTCAGCAGTCCGGCCTCAGTCAGCGCTTTAATAGACCGGCTGACGTTCGATTCGGCGATGCCGAGCATGTCGGCAATCTCTCTCTGCTTGATGCCGATAACACCGTCATATTCAGTTGTGAGCATGCACATCAATACACGCAGTTGCTCGCCGGTAAGCTTAGAATCAACTACGTGCTTAAAAAAAAAGTGCCTGGCGTCCATGAATCTTTTCGCACCCCTCACAAACTTATCACAGATGATAATTTATCACAGGTGATAAGACCTGGCAATAGGAATGCCGGTTCACTTCTTCTGGGATTCCTGCCAGAGGCGCGACCGTCCAGATGCACCATCGGTAGTCGTGAAGGCCTGATTCAGGTTTCATATCCGAGGCAGGAAATGCAGAGCTTCGATGGCGAACATCATTCTGTCTTGCCTGCCTTGCTATACCTTGAAACGCCTGGGCTAAATTGAATCCCTGGTTGACCAGCAGTGGGAAAGAAGAATAAGATTTTCACAAATGGTTGAGCAATCAATCATACAATCTGCATTAACCAGTATTAGTTTGAGCCAATACGATGAGCAAACGCCCCAAGAAATCTGCGAAAGCTGCGAAAAGTTCAGCCATTCAGAGAAAAGATACTCAATTGATGTTCGATAAACGAGAACACGAGAAACTTGAGGCTTTCATGAGCAAGCTAATGCGAAGAAAACTACTGCAAGAAAAGGAATTCAGAGAAGAGGCCAATAGATTTCTTCAGTCAACGATTAGTGAGCCTTCCGATATAGTTTTGCAGATTGATACACCACTCGAAGCTGCCCAAGCGAAGATGTACGATGCTTTTGGTGCCAGAAGCAAGAAAGATAAAGTCCGTCTTGCCAAAGAAGCGCTGGGGCTAAGCGAAGACTGTGCAGATGCCTATGTGGTTCTAGCTGAGGTAACAGATGAGGCTCTTACTGATTCAATCGAACTCTACCAGAAGGGAGTAGAGGCGGGAAAACGAGCACTCGGAGAAGAGTTCTTCCAAAACAATATTGGGGAGTTCTGGTCGATTCTTGAAAGTAGACCATACATGCGCGCTCTTTTCGGTTTGGCACTCGATCTCTGGACTAAGAACAGAGAAGAAAGAGCTATTGAGATGATGTATGAGCTTCTTCGACTGGACAAGATGGATCATCAGGGCGTTCGCCATGTACTGGGACCAGTTTTGATTGCAGCAGGAAGGTACCAAGAAGCGCGTTCGTTCCTACAGCCGATGAAAGATGAGCGCCTTTCCGTGGTGAAATTTTCATGGGCGCTCGTTCTCTATTTGATAGAAGGCGATTCGCCTGCCGCCAACGAAGCTCTGGACAAGGCACTGGAGTTCAATCTACATGTGGCTGATATGATGCTCATTGCAGAAGAAATAGTCGAATCGGATATCGAAGTTGAAGCTTTCTGTCCTGGCAGTGTGGATGAGGCTGTGTACTACGTATCGAACTGGCTAGGAGCATGGCTGGTAGATTCAGTAAATCCAAATCCCTATTGCTGGTTAGTCCAAAGAGCAAGACTACATTTTGATAAACAAGAACCTCAAAAAGAGCCTTCCGATCCCGTTCTTTATGAGGAATGGTATGGATATCCCGATGCGCGGCGTTCCAATGCGGAATTCGTTGAGTACAAATTCTGGGCCAAGCCGAATCAGCGATCACAGTAAATCTCAGGTCATCTAGACGAACAATTAATTCGCCAAGACGACTATTAGAGCCTGATTTCCATACGAGGGCTTTTTAACTGCAGCGTATCCGTCCGTGATCATCCACGTGGTAGAGGGGGTTGATCACACTGCCAATACGACAAAAAGAGCTTCTAGTCGACAGTATCAAGCCCCTTTGTGATTATTCTCGAGCAGCCTTACCTAACAGGCTTGCGCGATCCCACAGATCCACTCCCCTTCTTCGACGTTGACTTGACCTGGTTGCGAGCTTCATCTCTTTGCCTGACCGCAGGCAAAAGCTCCAGGTCCCTCTGGTCAATAGAAGCCATGAAGGCATCGTCGATAGAACCTCCAGGCAGGAAATCAACTTCATACTCAAAGGGATTCTCTCCAGGGCCAACGACAACCCCTTCCATCCCGGGCACGATCTCCTCATCGTACATGTCCCAGGTATTGACGTCTAATTTAATCCTCACCCGGTCGAACATCTGAAACTCAATCGAGTCTTTGGGATCACGAACCAGATCCGTATATTCACATCCGAACATTACGCCGGTCGACTTCTCAAAGATGGTATGGGCCTTGAGAATCAACTGGTCGCTCAGCGCCTTTTCGAACTGGCACCTCGAGCACTTAGGACAAACGAAGCCGGGCACATTGCCGATAAGCATGATCCTATTCCCCAGATCCACTCTGAACTGACCCTTGCCAGGCTCTAAAACCCCGACCTTGCACAAGGAGCACTTCTGACCGGAGAATTTATCGCCTTCGTGCATGAGCACCTCCCATTTCTAACTTCAAAGTCATTATCGGGCACGCGATTGGCCATGCGTCTTTTCTTTTTTTCAGATTGCAAGGGACAGAAAGAAGATATCGAACAGGTATAAATTACAGGTATGAATTACAAACAAAAGCCATATCTCAACCTGGTGTCCTACCCTTACGAGTGCTACTCTAATCGCGATAAGCAATACCTGACTTCGCTCACCGCTCCCATCTCCGCCAGAGGCCTAGCCATGACCAAGAAAGTCTTGAACCAACCAACAATCGCTGATCCCGCCATAGAAACAGTTTTAAGAGACTTCATCAAAGATCCGGACGCCGGAAAATCACTCAGCAAATTAGATAAGAAGGGCGCCATAGAGTTATTCAGGAGCTCGATGAACGAATACGGGCATCAATGGCTGTCAGAGGAAGACGAGAAGATCTTCGAGCATTACTACAATCTCGAAGGCAAAAAGCACAAAGAATTCAGCCAGATATTCGGACCTGAAAAGATTATAGACAGCGTCGGCGAGTTCGTCGGCTATTACCTCATCAGAAAGGTCATGCTCGAAGCAGATGAGATGACTATTGCCGCCAAAGCAGTCGCCGAGTTGTGCAAGTGGCTGAAAGAGAAAGAACTGGTGCCTCAAGAAGCGATTCAAGAAGCAATCGAGAGAGCCGAAAGGGCAACTGAGGATCTTCCCAGGGCTGAAGACGCCAATCGCCTTATCTGGCAACAATCAGAAAAGTGTCCCCAGTCACCAATCGAGACCTATGTCGATTTCGGCCACATGAGAATCTCTCGAATTTTGAATAACTCCCTCTGGCTCGAATCAGATGAGGGCGAGACAATCGGCCCAGTATCGATATCGGCAAAAGCCGCCCAGCTCCTCAAGCCGGACTGGACGATTAACTGCGCCCTATTGAAATCACGCGGCAAGTGGTACTTCTGCGAAGTCGGAAACGTTTATCCGGACTAGTCCCAGGCGCAGGATCCATGTAGTTCCAGCCTGAATCGAACTGGTCAAGTTCTCGGCAACAGCCGATGATGATCACGGACAGTTATTTTGGTCCGACGTATGGTATTGCGGACAATTACTTTCGAGCTGTTGACTTCCCGCCCGGAACACGTCCTGGAATCTGGCTACATCAACAGTTTTAAGCTTTTGAGCTGTTAGCTAATCCAACTTCCGGAGGCTTTCAGATAGTTGTGCACATCTTTTTCTTGCACAACAACCAGATCGATGCTAGAGTGAATTTTGGTTGGAAAAATTGTTTGCGCTCAGGCTGTGAAAGCCCGCTCTGGCTTTGCTCAGCATTTTCAATTGGAGTTAATTTCAATGGCCTACGTCAGAAAACACGGCAATCAGATAGCGATTGTCTCAGGAGCTCGTGACAAAGAGACTGGCAAGGTGCAACAACAGATTCTGTTTACTTTCTATTCCAGAGATGAGGCGCTGTCCGCTCTCGGTTTCGGCACAGATGATCGCAAGCGCCATTTCCAAACCTTGATGACGGAGGCCTATCCGACAATCTTATTTAACTGGAAGAAAATCTATCGAGCCATTGAGGACAAACTGGACTGCCTGCCGCAGGCATACGACAACCGGACCGGCGAGAGCACCAAGGACCTCTCTTTTCTTATCAACGGGCTTGCAAGACGGCTCGCTGCCGGCGACTCACTTACCTCGTCATCAGACATCAAGGTATTGAAGTCTCAAGAAACACGCCTCAAGGCGCTTCGTGAGTTGCTTGAGTATACCTTGATCTCGCTCGAGCACTTTGAAGAGGCAGACCACAAGAGTCCATTTGAAATCGAAGACGAGTTCAACTGGCACTACCTGCTACGTGGCTCCGAAGTGCCACCGGATCTGGAGGAGTGGGCTACAGGGTACTACGAGGCAATGGATTATGAGATGGCTGAAGCCATTTTCGAGCTCTTGGTGGCCGCTTTCGATAACTACGCAGAAGGCTACAACTATCTCGGCTTGATTGCTCTATATCAGGGTGAATACAAGAAAGCGGTTCAAAACTTCGAGAAAACTGTCGCTATTGGCAGGAACCTCTTTCCAAGCAGACTGGCTAAAAAAGAGTACTGGCTCGATCATTCAACTCGTCCCTTCATGCGGGGATTGATGAATCTAGTTCTGGCTCTTACTGCTGACGAACAGTATCAAAAGGCTCTATCAAACTGCGATCGGCTCGAGAAAGAGTGTGGCGACAAAGACACAGCGAATGCATATAGAGCCACCATCCATCTAAATCTCGGCAACTGGAAGCAAGTAATAGAGAGCAGCCGAAGCAAGCGCGACTTCGTAAGATCTTTCGCTCTATCAGAGCTGGGCAAGAATAAAGAAGCACTAGAGAGCTTCCTTCTCGATGCCGTCGAGTCTCCTCACACCGCCAGAATATTGCTGTCAATGAAAAAACCGAAACCAAATACCCATATTGCTGTAGATGATCACAATTCGGGACTGCACCTGAAAGAACAGCTTGGCGGGTACTTCAAGCGCCAATCAACCAAGAGCAAGGAGTTTTTCTCCTGTCTTTCAAGACAAAAGGTATTGATAGAGATGCTCGAGAAACTGGACGACCACAGCTACAATCACTCAAATGGCCCCAACGAGAAGCATTCAGAGAACTTCAAACAATGGCATGAGATGAAGGAACCGTCGGTTGTTCGGAACCAAGCAAAAGAGCTTCTGAAGGTAATAGAGAAGGACTTCCTGACGCTTTCGAAGCCACACAGATGACCTACGGCTGTCTCAATACGGTGTGACTTTTCAAACTATCTTGCCGATTTTCTTGCTAGCAGGACTAAAGAATAGGAGCCTCTCTCGAGCATGGTCAGCGCTTCACCTCCACCTACCGCAACATCACAACCGAAGCCGTGCTTTGTGAGATAGCTTCTTAATGTCATACAGACTGTCGGATCATCTTCGACAACCAGACTCTTCATAGCTACAAGACCTGGAGGTGGGAAAGGCAAATATCGGTATTTTAGACCGGGGCTTGCATCAAATGGCTCCAGGCAGAATTTATTATCTCTATTGCAAAGCCCCGTCAGCCAGCGCTGTCGGACCTCGATGACTGGCAAATCAGCCACCGGGTCTTTTCCGGCTCTTGAGCATGCTCTGCAGTGGCACGATGAGGCTATCGGGAGAAAGAAAGAATGCCCCCGAACGGCTGTCTCTATACTTTTTGAGCAATTTAGACGCTCGTGCCACCAGCAAGACTGTCAAACTGAAAGTGGTCCATCCAGGCGGTTACGGAACCTCAAATAAGCTCCGGGTAACGACGTCTTAACTCGATTTCGGAGCCGTCACACTGATAATCATCGGAAACAATCGCTCTCCCATCAGCCGATTTACAGTCTTTACCGAGATTCCCAAAACGCCACAATATCCCAATTTCTCTCATTGGCTCAAATGGGGGAAGGCGCGAGCTGAGCTAGGTTCACGCGAGCGACCGAAAAATTCGAAACAGACCACCAGAAAAGACTTTTCAGCAGTAGCTATAAAAACAAAAAGCACTCCTCCATCGACCTCGATCCGCTAACCGCGCTACCGGGTTGCTTCGCCGAGCCTGGTCTTAAACGTAGCTCCGCGGACCCATCTTTTCCTATCTTCCGGGCATCTTCTGCCAAGCACGCATTCAAGGACATCGACCTACCAACTCTCGATACAGGCACCACTCAACCGGCTTTCCCCTAGCGCATCCATGCGCCCAGGAAAGCTCGGTGGTCCTTGCCTTGCGTGCTCCCGGCAGAAGACAACCCAAATCTCAACCAAGGAGAAAACATGAAACGAGCAATACAAGCTCTAGGAGCCCTAGCCTTAATGGCAGGCTTCTTCATTGCTGCGCCACCGGCGTATGCAGACTACAACGGCACCTGCGGCAACCTAACTAGCTGGGACGGACAGGGCAACGTATCCATCAACGACCCGAACGCCTGCACGCTGCCGATAAACGTCACATCTTCGGGCTCAGTCAGCATTACAGCACCATCAATCTCGGGTTCTGGTAAGAATATCTCTGGATCCGTAGTGACCGTTACCGCCAACAGTGGCGATATCGAGGTAGGGACTGTCACCTCGACTGTGTACAACACGATTCTCAGCGGGGAAAACGTCAAGGCCAGCACCATATCGTCCAACTGGGGGGTAAGAGTCACGGCCACCGATGGTACGCTCGACCTGGAAAATATCACGTCGAATGCCAACAATGGCTCGTTCGGCGGAAATGTGATTCTGACTGCAACCGGGAACATCAAGACCGGAAACATCACGAACGGCGGTACCACGACCGCTGGCGGCATCGAGATTCATGCCAACACCGCCGGTGGCGAGAGTATCAGCGCATTCAATATCGGCGGCGGCGGTTCCAACGGCACTGGCGTCCTGGACGTGCGAAACACAACCGGCGGCGGTTCCGATCCTGGTTACATGCCTGCTGGCATCTATGTGACCAACGGAAACAGCTCATCTACGGCCGGCATCACTGTCGATTCAATGGGCAGCCTCAAGCTCACGTCATCTGGTGGACGAGCAGGGCTCTTGATTCTCGATGCCAAAGACGGCACATTGACTCTCCCGTCTGGTTCTCTGAGCGCGGCCGGTACAAGCAATAAAGGCGCGGGATCGATCTTTCTTCTGGCAAAGACTCTCACAACTGCTAACGGGACCATCATCACCGCAAGCCAGAATTCGTCTGCTTCAGGAACCTATCACTATGTTGATATCGCTGCCACCACTATCAGTGTGACCGGGGCATCCGGGCTGGAAGTGAAGGCAGACGGTAACGGCGTTTCTCAGGCAACAGCCTCGGCGGGGCTGATGCCCAAAGGCTCGATTAGCGTTTCAAGCAACGACTCGTTGAATGGGCTCTTCTGGACAGTTGGCGTAAGCGCTTACACAACCGATGGACCGGTGACGGTTTCCGGCAGCGGCAAGATCAAGCTCAGCGCCAACGGCGACTATTCCCGAGCCTCGGTATCCGGCAATGGAATCACCTTCAGCAACAGCGGCGATGTCACTATCGAAGCGAAGGGAGACACCAGCCATGAGGTTACTATCGCTTACTCGGGAAGCATGGCCGGCACCGATCTGACCTTCAGCGGTTCCGGCGATGTCATTCTCGATGCGAGCGCAGCCGAGTCTGGCGACGACGGCGGAGACGTGAACATCTACACTCACAAATTCGCCATGAACAAGACTAGTATCGAATTTAAAGCCAATGGTCCGACAAGCGGAACCGGCAACGGCGGCATCATCTATGTCAGCACGAGCTGGGATAGCGGCGCCGGCTTTCAGCTTAATGCAAGCTCGACTGCCAAATTCTCTGCCAATGCGGCAAGCAGCGGTACGGGGAATGCCACTTATGCCGATCCGGATTCTGGCAGCCCGAAGGCAATTACTCTCTGGGCTGGTGATGTCACCCTAAAACTCGGAACTACTACCGGTTCAGGGCAGATTTCGTTCTCTGCCAAGGGCGGCAGTGCTGGTGGCAATGGCGGTGCTGTTGTAACGACTGGCTCGGGCATGCAACTCAAAACAGCCGATGCTGTCGACGTGAGTGCCCTTGCGGGTGACGGCAATGGCGGAAGCTTCCAATGGTTTACCACCATTTCTTCGATTGAATCGGGCATTACCAATCCGGTAATTAAGGCCAAGGGTCATGGAACAGGCATCGGCGGCAAGATCAAGGGATACCATAGTATCTCTCAGCTTGACGTACAGAAGTACGTCAATGTAGATGGGGGCAGTTCGGTCCTAAGCACAAGCGAAGGTGATTACGGACGAATCACCCTCAACGATGTAACCTGCCAACGCCGGGCTACAAACGTGTCAGATTTTCCTGTGTATGCGAACTGCGTTACGACAGGCGCGTCTTCGGACCTCGATAAGGCTCCAGCTTCTATTGCCAACAGCGCGCTGGCAACGAGAACCGGGACAAACACTAGAATCCATCTGTCTGTCTTTGATAGCCGTGCGGATTACCAATACTACTATCAAGTGTTTACGAATCCTGCTCCTGGCTCCGGAGAGACATGGCCAGCAATTGGTACGACTCCTAACATCTATAGCTCAGTCTGGGAGAAGAATCCTCAGGACGGCAACCCGTTTTCAGAGAATACTCTTAAGGAGACAACCCTCCATGAGGTCGGACACGCATTCGACCATTTGATCGGACAAAGTGATCAGTCTGGAAGCGATGACTATGATGACTATGCACAGCGGGATTTCGCCGATCTTGACTATGCAGTCATTGGAGCCGACGCAGGCAGTTCGACTCCCAGACCTCCATGCCAGGCATACGGAGCGACACCAGCGCCCTTCTTAAATGTCATAGACCATGCGCCTGCTGGCCAGGGAGGCCCGCAGTACATTTGTCACGCAAGCGGCGATCCATCGACTCCTGGAACCACGCTTAACAGCAGGTATTCAGGCATGACCAATCACCAGATCTTGCAGCATACAAACGTAGGAGAGTATTGGTTTACGAAACACACCAACTTGTGGAATGAACTCTATGCACAAGGATTGGCTTTTGAGGGTTTCGCCGGACCAAACAACCATCAAGGATACAATGTGCCGGATAATGTATTCAAGAATGGACGGTTCTCGTGTACTCGGAACTGGGCGAATCGAGTAATGAACGGGTATGACACGCCTTCAGCCGGCTGCACCCGTGTTGACTGGTACACCTTCTAAGCTGGGATCTGGAACGAGTGTTCATAGTTCTTAGATAGGTTTGCTCGGGCAAGGATGGTCTCTTAGGTCCGTCCTTGCCCGTTTTTTATTGGCTTGTTTCTATAGTGTCGTTATCAAGATTGTGTCGAATCCACTTGGGGTTCGTGATTCCAATGCCTCGAATTCTGTATTTAATTGCATATCCAGAATCCCGAAATCTGAGATCCAGATGATAGAGATTTTTTTCGCCATTGCCTATCCCATGCACATCAAAACAAGTCATTAGAATTGGTCTCGTTTTGAAGGCAGGTTCACCCCATATCTGTTCGCAGGTTTTTAACGTTAGCTTGAGCCAGCTTCGATGCTCATTCAGTTCTGCAACAATATTGGCAGTAGCTGAGGGTCTTCCATCTTCTCCTTGCCTGAGCAGCGGAATGTCTACCAGAAAACCTGTTCCATTTTTCACAATTAAAGCGAGAGGTAGGTCAGAAGTTGCTGTCAGTGTTTTTTTTTCAGCGGTGTACAGAGTGACCGAATGATCACAGCGGTACAGGATCGCGTCTTCCCATGCGCTGTCAGGTATCGGGCTACTGGCGATTGCAGCCTGACACAGAAATACAGAGAGTACTCCAATACTAGTATTTTTCCATTTCCGCACATCTACTACCACCCCTAGTATTTCCCTCCTTAAATATATGGACTATCATCACTAAATCCTAGCAAAGATCAGCTTGCCAACCCTCTCCCCATCCGGGTGATTGTGGTCGACCAATCAAACAAACTCCACCCTGACAGTCTTTCCCAGAGCATCAGCGATCCTTCGAAGCATATTCATCGAATGCCCTTCGTAGTCACTGTCCTCCAGCCGAGAGATGGCCGACTTGGTCGTTCCCACAAGGTTAGCCAGCTCCTCTTGAGTAAGCCCAGCCTTCATACGAGCGTCATAGATGCTCTGAGCCACATCCATGCGATTGCGCTCATCGGAGATGAATTTCTCTTTGGCAGCATCGCCTTTAACAAACCGGCTTCTCAAAAGCTCGACGCCAGTCGCTTCTCTCTTGCCGGTCTTAACCGCTCTCTTGCTCATAACTGCCTCTAACTGCTGTGCTTAATGGGATCCTTCTCGAACTTCTTCTTTCTCGCCTCAGCCAACTCGATGTCTTTCTTCGGCACCTTATCAAGCTTCGTAAACCCGTGACTGATCACAACAACGTCTTTGCCGGAGAAGAAATAGAGGAACCGGTATTGGATCGTATTGACCCTGAATCGAAGCTCATAAATCCCCTTGTCCAGATAATCGGCATGGGGCCTTCTAAGCTCGTTTCCCTTCTCCTCAAGCAACTCGAACCGGGCAATGGCTTTAAGCCGGATCTTGTTTCCTTGAGCCTCGAGAAATTCGATAGCCGGCACGCTGCCATCATCATCCTTGAAGAGAATAAGCTTCACTGCCGGCATAAATACCTTACCACAAAGTTCACAAATTTGCGAACCGCCCCGGATTAAAATTCTTCCGGTTCGGCCAGTCGGCTAGAATAATCGCCCAGGATTCACCAGTAATCAATACTTGGCAGAGTGCCCCCACACCTGACGGACAACTATGTACTTCCCGTCCCTTTCAAGCTCCCCTATTATCAGGACGAAAATCGAAGCCCGCTTCGAGACAGACTTGCTAGACCCCGAGATCTTTGCCGACACCTGCCAGAAAAAGTACCCCGAGAGACACCTGAGAGCTCACACAAGCGTCTTTGTGGGACCGGATATGGTGGTAGAGCTTGACGGCTGCCTGCTTACCTTCGAGCTTCTCAGAACCCCCTATCCGGATTGGCACCAAGAGATGGAGCCCGAGATTGAGGAGTGCCTGTGCGCCGCCTCAAAGTCCGCCAACTCAAAGTCCCTGGAGCTACTGAGCCTGACCTTCGACAATGAAATGCACCTGGAAATAGGACAGGATGAACTGGGCGACTACTTCGGCTTCATGAAGACCCCCAACCTGGAGAAGAAATTCCATACTCTCAACCCCAGAGCAGGAAAACGACTGGATCTTCCTGAGATGACCTCCATTGCGACCAGAGTCGAGTTCTTCGACGAGCAGATCCCGGCATCCTTCACCTGTCACCTGGAAGGAAACCCGAGCCGGAAACGACCCTATCGCCTTCGAAACCATGGCACCTGGGACTCGCTATTTGACGGGCAAGTAATAGAACTCGAGCGCGCCCTGGACCGCCTCAATCTACTGAAAGAGACTCAATACCTCATCTTCAATACAGTCACCACAGACAAGTGCAGGCAGCTGTTTGATGGTGTTGAAGAGAACCGGTAAAGTAGCTGCATCGAGAAGGATAGCTTGAATGAAGACTAGAAACGAAGCTCTTTCGAAGGCACAGGATTTGATCTGGACCGCATTCGATCTGGAATCAAGCAAAGAGCGCCTCGCCCTGGCGAAAACCGCTCTGGAAATCTGCCCAGACTGTGCAGACGCGTACTACATCATCGCCAAGGAAGAGAGGGGTCTTACCTCTGAAGGAAAAATCGAGCTTCTTGAAGAAGGAGTAAAAGCAGGTCGCCGAGCGCTGGGTCCCAGCTACTTCAAAGAAAATGTCGGCATATTCTGGGGAATTCTAGAGACTCGGCCCTACATGCGAGCTGTCTTCGGACTGGCCATGGAGCTTGAAAGCGCCAATAGAGTCGAGGAGGCTATTGCTCACTACCAGGAGCTGCTGCGGCTTAATCCAAACGATAATCAAGGCGTCCGCTATTGCCTGGTTCCACTGTTGGTAGAGCTCAATATGCTCAAAGAGGCTCAGAGAATCCTCAAGAGTTACACTGATGATATCGGACCAGCAATTGCCTACTCCCATGCTTTATTTCTCTTCAAGACAGAAGGTGACACCCAAAAGGCACGCGAGCGCCTAGCCGAAGCAATCAGATGGAACTCTCATGTAGTGCGGTTTCTCCTCACGCCTAAGCTCAATCGAACGTTGCGGATTGGTCATTACATAACGGTCGGCGGAGACGAAGAAGCCCTGGTCTATGCTAGGCAATGGCGAGGGTCATGGCACAAATCAGATGGAGCCATCGACTGGTTGGTAGAGAATCTCGTTAGTGGCTACCAGGAGAGCAGGGGGATCTAGAAACCTATGAGTGAGATGACCAAACCCAAAGCTATGCTCTATAGCGAGCAAATCGACTTCAGACTGTCACCCAAGAAACTAGCCGAATCTCTTCGTTGGTCTGGGCTCAAGCTGACCCCTGGTGATCTCTTTATCTTCTTCAATCGCAAGCGAGACCGGTGCAAGGTCATCTGGCATGACGGCAATGACTTTTGCACTGTGGAGAAGCGACTGGACAGGGGCAGGTTTGCGCCAAACGACAAGATAAAGCTTACCCAGGGGGTCATCGAGAAGTGCATTTATGGAGGCATTCCCGGTCAAATAGAGCTTCTCCATGCCCTGATGGGAAACGTGGTCTATCTGGATGATGCCAGAAAGGCTTGAGCGAGCTCCGCGCGTTCGGCTGATAAGGGACATTATGTTACAGGTACACCGTAGAGGCGAGACTATAGCTGACAGGCTTCAATTAGCCCCCTCCCGATTGCTCTTGCTACGACCTGAAAGTCATAGCCTACTTCTACCAGCATCTCTACTACCTGGGTCATTCGTGCACCACTGGCTTCGGGATCAGTCAAATCGGGCATCTGCAGTACTTCGCTTAAAAAAAGCTGAATCAGTAGATCATCTGCCGGGCTAAATCGGTGCGGAGTACCGGTATTTACGGAAAGTACCGTGTTGCCTTTTGCTATCAGTTGGTCAAATGCACTTTGATACCAGTCCTTATGTTGTCGCATTGAGTAGTGAAAAATGGTGTCTCGCATCAGTCTGATGGTTTCCATGTCCTGGTTGGACTCAAGATTCATAGTATGTAGTCGATCAAAAGATGCAACGGCTTCCTGATCCCTGTTGATCAGTTCGCACAATTCAGGAACATCCTTAATCCTGTTGCACAAGCCTAAGGCTTCGCGAGTTTGAGCAACGCGAAGCCTTGATAGATAGAGTGAGTAATATGCAGGGAGCTGAAGATCTTCGTCGATCGCTTCCTGCTTTCTAAGCAACCCTTCAATCTCCAAGATGGAGTCATAGTCGTGAGCGGCACTAATCCACCCAAGAGCCAACTCAATGGCAGGAAAGTTCTTCAGTTTGTATGTGTCTAGCTTTAGATCTTCCATTTAGCTGGTCTCCTGTTAAGGTTAGTGGTCAAGACACAGATGTCGCTGTTCATGTTGATGACGGTCAAATTAATTGATACGGCGTTTCTTTTTTATTGTCCGTGATCACATGTTTTGTATGTCGACGTCACGCACCCATGGTTGCAAGTTCCCCCACCTGGGGGTGTCCCAAGAAGGTACTTGAGAATCCATAGATGGTAGATTGTTCCAATCGGCATTTCGAGTTTAACAACCAAGCCAATGTTCCGGTGTGTGAGGAGTGAAAGAACGTCAATATGACTTTGAAACGCGTGATTCTTGTAACCTGTTTGAGCTCTGCTTGCATTGGCGGCACTGCAAGGTTCGCTTTAGCGGCAGAAAAACATAGACCGCAAGTCAAGCAAGACAACATAACTCAACAGGCTGCCATACTCGGAACTCTGGAAAAAGCTCGCAACAAATGTGTTAGACGGGCGACTAGCTGGAAGAGACTGCATGTCGGTAGTCTCGATAGCCCGGTAATGGATACGGGCATTCGTCTTTACGACGATGCTGTGGATGAGTTCAATTCCTGGATTTCAGCAATGGCATTTGAGCAGAATGAACGCGGTACAGGGAAAAGCAGCGCGCAGGAGAAGTTGGCAACTGCAGCTGCGAGAAGCATGGAACGGTTTGATCGCTTTTACGAACAGAACTATCCAGTTAGGAGAACATCAAGCACGGGAGGATCGCCTTCATTCAATTTGGGGATTAACTTCAATTTTGACATATCGAAAGCAATAAAGGAGCTTTCGGAGTTTTGTAGACGTGACAAAGAATGGCAGTTTAGTCAGGAAATTCGCAAGAAGAGGGAAGAGCAGCTGAAAGAGCTGAAAATGCCTCATTTTGCTGATCTTGATGCCGGAAGTGAGTCTGTCCTCGTAAAATTGGCTCCAGAGAACTATTTCAAACTGGCAGATGAGCGAGCAAAAACTGATTTTGAAGGAGCATCATTGTTTTACGACGCTGGCGTAGATGAAGCACTGAAGCAGGGGAAAGTGGAATCAGCAATATTTGGTTTCAATCGAATCGGTAACTTACAACTTAAGCAAGCAGAATTCGCCGCTGCTGTTGGTTCCTTTAACAACAGCCTTACACTCATAGACAAGGAGCGAGTTTCTATAGGCGAGCAGAATCTAAGGGGAGAGCAATCGGCGGCTCTCTCTGGGCTTGGCAAGGGTCTCTACGGAATTGGAGACTATAAGGAAGCCGCAAAGCTTTTCTTGAGACTCAATTCGGATGACATTGAACAGATGTCTGTAAGAAAGGAGGATATTATGCACGCAGGAATCCCTAATGGAGCTCACAAAAAGTGAGTTAAAGCCTGGGCATTAATAATTCAGGTGAGCTTACAAGTGTTTCTAGTCTGAATGATGTCTTTTTTGATTATGATCGCGATTCGGTACAAAGATGTAGGTCTCCTCTTTAATCAGGCTTGTCAGCTCATGATCCATATAAAATGCAGAAATTACAAGAGTCCTTTTGAAGCTTTGAATACGGATGACGATGACCCGGGTAGGCGTCTGCGCTTTGGACCGCTGAGTGTATTTCGGGCAATCGTAACCGTCGGTCTTCAGAAAGCCTCCATCAAGGACATTTTGGAGCCTCCTAGATTTCTTTATCGGTTCGGCAGCGGTCTGTCTGCAATTTCCTTTCTTGAGATTCGCAAGGATGTTGGCCTTTGCCTTTCCGATAGTTTTGATAAGCTAAATTCAGCGGAGAAATCAAACCTCTCCCATTGGTATGGAATGGCCTTTGCTAAGCTAGTAGCAGATTCGGAATTCGGAATTCGGAACCTAGGATTTTCCGATGAAATGGAGCGAAGTGGAGCTCTAAATAGAAGCTCCAAAAGCCAGAGGAGACCTGATTTTGTGGGTAGCGGAGTGGGTGACAACTGGCACATTCTGGAGGCAAAGGGGCGCTCGGGTATTACCGAAGTTTCAGAGGACTTAATTCATTCAGCAAAAGAGCAAGCAACTACCGTAAGCTCAGTGCAAGGAAAGCCCCCAGCAACCGCGTCTGCAGTGATCGTTCTGCTATCGACGAAGCCAATTTCAATCTTCATGGAAGATCCGACGCCAGAGGAAGGAAATGACATGTGGAGCATTGACTCGGAGACATTTTTAGCGACTTACTATCAACCAATAATAGATTGGCTGCACATCGTCCCAACAAGGGAAGAGTATTTTCAAGGGTTGAAGTTTACTACTGGACGACTCTTTCCATACTGGGAACGAAATAGAAAAATTTCGATCGGGCTTGAATCCAGAATCTTTCAGTCTCCAAGGAATGCTGGAGACTACCTTTCTGACCTTCCGGAGCGAAGTTCGGATAAGTTGGGTTCAGATGGAATTGCAATTTTTGGCAGTCAGTCTCTCAATTTGATGAATACAGAATAAGCCATTGTGCGGAAGGAGGACTGGAGGTTCATGACGTAGAACCAGTCAAAAAATCGATTTAAGGCGGAAGTTTTACGGAAGAATTTTCGCAAGTGTCAGGATGAAGCCGCGGGTAATATCTGAAGTGAAATCAGAAACTGGTCTGACCCCCGCAAAGTAGACAACTAGATTTCTAGGATGCCTCCGCATATCATGTCAACAGAAAGGAGGGTCCCATGGAGCAGAAGACTAAGAAGAAACGGTTCAATAAAGAGTTCAAGGAGAGCGCGGTCAAGCTTGTAGAGAGCGGCAAGAGCGCTGCTCAGCTAGCACGCGAATTTGGACAACTAGAGGACTCGCGTGTGCATACCTGGGTTCGGAATGCGAGGAAGGTGAGAAATGCAATCGCGCCTAAGGATTACTAGGACACTCAGGAACTGTCCAAATACCCAAGCTCATAGTTATTAGATGCCTCCGAAAAGAGGTGAGAAATGCAATCGCGCCTAAGGATTACTAGGACACTCAGGAACTGTCCAAATACCCAAGCTCATAGTTATTAGATGCCTCCGAAAAGAGGGGCACTTCACTATCAATCGCATAAACTCTCCTAATGCTCCTCTGAGCCTCTAAATTCTTCTCCAGGTTATAGCCATACCCGACACCGTTTTTTCGTCGCTCAGAAAGCGAAATAACGGGAGCAGGATTCTGACAAGTCACGCTCTCTTCACCAGATGCCTCCTCCGATCTGGAAGAAGTAAGAATTAACTCTTCTGGCCCGGACTCTGAGACTTCAAAATCAAGAACAACATCCCCTACCGCCAGCTCCTCCTCGAGAATCTCTTTTTTTCTCTCTTCTTCTTTTTTTCCGGCCTCGGAATCCGAAGGAACCCCCCACACCCCCAGGTTATATACGCCTGATCCACTTTGCAGCCAGAGGTCAGAGTGTTTCTTGACCGTATTACGAGAACAACCGGTCAGCTGGGCTATCGCCCGGCCAGAGACCCTACGGCCTTCTCTCAGAAGCTCCTGGACGGCATCCCTGATCTTCTCCCTGGCATCGAGCTCACGGTCCTCGTTAGCCTTTTTGAAGTCATCCATATGCCAGAGCCTTCCGGTACGTCTGGCCAGTTGAACAAGCCTCTCTCTCGAGCGTTCGGTCAGGGGATAGGAGACCCTGGCGGACGTATCATCCTTACGCCAGTGGACGGCTCTCTCGATATTCGCGTCTACCGTGTCCCAGTCGCCTGAATTGATATGGTTGCAGAACCCGTTGTGGTTGTCCTCCAGCCACTGCCTTATGAGCCTCTCTCGAGCCCTGTCATTCCAGCTACCTGGATAAGCAGGAATCCCAGCCTCGGCATCGCCGAACCAGAGGTAATGGCCCACACAGAGTATGGCCTCATGCCTCTGGTGCTTCCGGGTCAGGCCACTGACCCAATACTGCCGGCCTTTGTCATAGTTCTCCTTGATGAGCTTGTTCTCGAAGACATGCTCGAAGCCCTCAGACGAGACCCTTTCCTCATGCCCGGAAGCCTCACCCTGCTTACGATCTTGAGCCTGGTCATAGAGCCTCTCGGTTATACGCAATTTCGTATAAAGCCATTCATTGGAAGCAGATTCGATGTCATGCACAAACAGCCCAATAGCCTGCTCGACCGTGAGCTCTTCCCGATAAAGAACAACCTCCCCCTGCTCATCTAGCCAGGCAAATCCTGCCTGCAAGGGAAGCCTAATCCCATTGCCTGAAGGAAAGACCTCCATCTGTCCACTCTTGAGGGTAAAGCCCGAAGCCCGCAGATACTTCTTCAACAATCTGGCCATCTCATCTGATGGCACCCAGTCGGAGAATGGTACATAAAGGTGCCACCCTCCGGAGGCACTGCTCCGGTAGAGAAAGCTCTGCTCGAGGCCGACCTCCTCCAGGGTGGTACGAAGTCGCCCAAGCTCAGAGACGCAATGGTGAGCGCTGCCGGCATCGATATCGAAAATGGCGAACCTGGTCCGCTCTCCCTGCCTCAGCCCCCGAAATGACGAAAGCTCACAAGAAACGGCCTCCAAGATCGCTGAATCGGCCAGCGGCCTTCTCTTATTCCTCTCCCACCAGTTCGAATCACCGGTTCTTTTGAAAATGCTCCGGAGCCGGTTCGGATAGTACGACAGAAAAATCTGCCGTATCCGATTTGTATGCACATCAAGATGAGGCGCACTTGTAGCAAGTGAGCGCATTTCGATATCTCCGGTCTATCCTTGGCCTTTTCTAATTTGGGATGAGTTGACCTAACCGGATCTATCGCTTACTCTTTATTCAGTTTCCGTCGGGCAAACGAGAAGCTGAAAAGAATAGAGAAATCCGCAAGGAACTCGGTGAAGCATCGCTTAGAAGCGATGTTTTTGCTTTTTGGTTTTGTCTGGACAACACCTCCTTCGGTGCAAAACGCCTATAGGCATTGCTATTCGATGTCGGTAAGGGAAAGGTTCACTTCTCGTTTTAGCCGATAGAGATATCTAATCAGGAGCTCGACACTAAATTTGTCTATGCGGAGCGCCTGAATCTCGGCAATTCGAGGTTGCTTTACTCCCAGGACCAAAGCAGCTTCGGCTTGGGACCAGTTGTTTTTGGCGAGCTCTTCCTTAATTGCTCGCATGAGCTGGGTCCGTAATAAGAGGGTGGTGCCTCTCTCGTCCGTGTATCCCATGCGTCGAAAGATCTCTTTGTAGCTTGATTTGTCTAGTTGCATAGAACGTTTTCTAGCAGGAGAGTATATACGTGATTTCGTATAAATCAGGGTGGTGCGCGCACTATCTTGTTCGCTTCATTTGAGGCCCAAGAGCGAACTTCCAAAAGCGGAAGTGGCAATTGCCTGGGCACTTTGGAAGGGGACAAGATTCGCAATTTCTTCTGCCTGTGAGGCGACGACCGATGACCGGACATATGGGCTAAGACCCTAGCCAACTGGTCTAACTCGTTTGAATAGCTTGAAAATAGATCCGAGTGTTCATCTTCAGTAAACATGGAAATGCTGAGAGGCTGAGAGGTTTCGGCTTCGGGTGGGTCACTTTCATGGACTACAGATGGCGACATCGGAGATACGAGATTGCGTATAACATCCAGAGCTTGCTCAATGTCTACTGTTGTCTTTCTATCCTGCAGGAAGAGCGCGAAAGCAGCTTGAACTGACACCTGACTCAGTGAAAGAATCTCCTCTCCTTCACTATTCAGGCGAGAAACCGACTGTGCGAATGGGAATGGAATTGGTCCGTCTATAAACTTGGCAGAATCAGGACCGCAAACGGAGTGAGATATCCACTCATTCAACTCTTCGATAGAGGTGTCTCGATTGATGACAGATTCAAGGAATAAGTATATGTAGGTAGCGTCTCCAACTCTGTAGATAGCCGGCGTGACCAGACCTAGATGCCGCAGGGCATCGACAGCGCGGCTGATTGGGCCAGGCTCTGTGTGAGGAACGAAAAGGACTAAGAAATTGGATTTTTCAGCGAGTTCGAAAGCTAGGCGCCTACTTGATGAGGATTCAATCGAGTCGAGAAGTTCGACCTGATCAATGGAATGATATCGACTCATCCTCAGCCATTGGCCTGAGTCTCTCCCCTTAAGAAACGTCTGTAGTCCCTCAAAGGTGGAGAACGCATCTGCCAGAAAGGAAGGTTGATCTGAAAGAAGGGTATTTCGAGTCACAATTGATGATCGAGATCGGGTTGTCGGAAGTTGTCACCGCCTGGATATATCGATTCAATATCGGAATCATCCGGGTGACATACCTTTTTGTGATGATCTCGAGAGCCTTTCTAGTAATTGATAGGGATATCACTCAATTGATTGGTACCGCTGCCGGTGTTTGGTTGCGACACCACTGGGGATACTATAGCGATGTAGAAAAATGGATCGCAACACTTGACATCAAGAAAAAGCCGACAGGATCATTTTCTCCGGTCATCCGGATTCTCCGGAGCCCAGCCGGATCAAGATCCGGAAACTCCGGAGAAGTCCGGAGAGTTATACAGGAAAAGGAATTTCGACATTTTTCAATGAACTATCCTTGGTGACCTATCGGCTGGCGACTCCTTAATTTGAGTGGAAGTCCACGGTTTTATCAAGCCAGACACCAATTTATAGGACTTTCCGGACATCCGGAACAAGCGGAGACTGGAGAATTCATCTCCGGATCCTCCGGAGCCTTGCGGCGAACCGCCAAAAGACCCGGTTTTTGTTCACAGGTAGAGATAGGCGAGGCGGAAATGGTTTTATTACTTCAGCACAGGGATGATAAATAGCCGATTTTTTCGCCGGCAGACATTTCAATCAGGTTAACCGAAGACCGGAGATTGCGCTCCGGACGGACAGGAGCACTAATCAGGTTTCGGATTTTCAGTTGCGTGAACCCCGAATGATAGGTGAGAACACTTCAGCCAAAGGGTGAAAAACCAATTCACTTCTATATCTCCGAAGATTTCCGGAATCTCCGGATCCTGCATTCGTAGGTCACGGAGCGGGTTGATTGTTCTCCGGATATCCGGAGATTCCATTTGAGGAGCTCCGGAGCACCTCCGGATGTTCTCCGGAAGATCCGGAAGACAATCCGGATCTTCGACTGTATAATTTCTTCAGATAGTCGGCACCATATATAGTTCGGATATAAACATATGCCAGCACCTCAGAAATACCCAATGCTTACGGTGAAAGAAGCAGCAGAGGCTCTAGGAGTTGATCCAAGAACAATTCGCGAGAAGCTGTCCAACGGGCAGCTGAAGGGAGAAAAGCGGCTCTTGGGACTCAAGGAGAAATGGTACGTCAATCGGGGTGACGTTGATAGCCTGATTCAGGAACAGAGGCTCCGGGGAGTCGAGAATCACAAGAGCCGGGTTGACACCGAAGATCTGAACGAATTTTTCGATGATGATGAAGACGCTATAGACGTATCTCCAGTGGAGCCTGGTCGAACAAGCCAGGCAAATGGCACGGAACAAATCGAAGCTGTAGTTCGAGCGATGACCAGGCAATTCTCTGAAGAGTTGGAGAAGAGTAAGGTGGTTTTGGTCCAGCTGAAAGCCGAACTAGAGGACAAGGAACGTCAGATTAGACTCTTACCAGATCTGGAAAAGCGCGCCGAAGAGGAGAGAAAGGCGCGAGAGGCAAAGGAGTTTGAACTGAGCGCCCTTCGCAAAGAGCTGGACGCCGTCAACACCAAGAGAGCTGAAGCTGAGAGTGAACTTCGCACTCAACTTGACGCTATCGAGGAGCTGAAATCAGAGACGGCTGAAGCTCGCCTTAAGCGAGAGGAGCTGGAAGAGGCATCTAGGAAAGCTCAAGAAGAAAGAGAAACGCGTGAAAAAGAAGTCACAGAGCAACTAACTGCGGTTCAAGCGCAGCTCGAAAAATTGCAGCAACCCTGGTGGAAGAAGTGGTTCCTGCCCAGAGATATTGAATCAAGTCAGTAATCAGACTTGCTCTGATTGATGCCAACCCATTTCAGGGGTCCATTGTCGACTCGAGTCATCATTACTCTCTTGGACAATAGGGATTAGAAAGTCACCTATTCGAATGCAAACCGTCTGCAAAGACAGCCCGGGCTCAAGAAGCCTTGTCCTTCTAAGAAATGCCTGCCACTGGTCGTTCTTTTCAGAGCTCTCCCAGAATGCCCTGGTAAGGGCGATTGGAAGAGCGCCTGGTAGTAGGGTCCCTCGGCGGTCAAAAGTCGCCTTCAGAGAGCTCCTGAGGCGGTCACTTTCAAAGGCGAATGAGTTGGCCATGAAAAATAGGTCAAAGAAGTCCTTCATGCGGGTGTTGCCCATGGCAAGCTTGACAAGGGCCTCGAACTTCTCGGCTACGACTGCCTCCATCGGGTAGGACAAAAGAACCGCCTCAGGCAGCCCTAGAAGTGATGGAAGACTTATCTCAACAGGCGGCGGTGTGATGGCATCTCCGAAACCAATATCAGCCTGAAGTGGAATCTTCGCACTGCCAAGTTGGCAGGTTAGAGTAACTCTCAAGCCTCTATATATCTCGTTCTCTCGAATATCAATTACCTTAATCGTGTCCGGGAGGAACTGAAGACCGTCATCTTTACAAGATATTGAGATAACTTCACTGAAAAGCCTATTCACTTCCATCGAGGACACCTGCCCATAGCTCAGGAAATCGACGTCACGAGTGGGCCGGTGAGCGGCTCCTGTCCATACAGCAAACAGTGTCGCTCCCTTGAGAATAAATCGGCTTTGACAGTCGGATCGGGACAGTCGATAGAGCAGGCGCTCGATCCCATACTTGACCAGAGTATAGGTAAAGTCCTCATTACGCTCCCGAGCTTGATTCAGAAGACGCTGTCTAACTGACGCTGCAATATCCTTAGGCTTACCCTTCATGTAAGAGTGCCTGCATATATGGGGTCATAACCCTTTCCACGCGACAGATTTTGGCATACTTCCACAGCTCGTCGACCGTCGCCAACTTCAGGTTCAGACAGCCTTTCAGTGCCTCAATAGCTACATCTATACCTATCTTATTCCGGTACTTAAAGCAGTCAGCGACCGTCTTTGCTGGACTATAGATGGGCACAAGTACACCTTCTATCTCATGCTCTTCAACGCCTTCGGAAAGGGCATCACCAGAGAATCTCACGACTCGCAGGGGCGGATAGTCGATCTTCGGCTTCCTGTCTTTCGGATGAATGGCAATCCAAACCTCTGAAGGTATCTGGGTTCCTAGCCGGTGAAACTGGAGGGCCGATAGAAGAGAAATGACCGCATGGGGCACACGCATAGCAATCTCAACCAAACTATGATGTTCAGTCAGGTTCGCCTCGTCTGCGACATAAAGACCTCTGGCGACACGAGCAATCAGACCCTTCCTCTCCAGCCTCTGAAGATAGGCACGAGCCCATCCCTGGTTAGTAATCTCAGATGACCGCACGATTCCTTGCTCGCGAATGAATTCGAGCAGTTGCTCCTCAATTGGTGATGGACTCATCATGATACGTACCGTCGGTACATATGTCTTCCTCCCTGCATTATGCAACTTCCGCCTTCAATAGTCAACCCGACAGAAGGTCACCATAAAGTGCAAGAAAGACGAATATCTGTCCTGGGAATGAATAATATGCAAATAAGAAGCGGCCAGGGGCTTAATCAAGGTCAAAGTCAGCCGGCTTTGACGTCAAAAGGGGGGAAGATCCTGATGGTAAGGAAATACCAGATGAAGTCATTTGAAAATGTACTGAAGTACTTATCGGATTGGCCATTCAAGTGAGTGCCTGTAAACTTCTGACCATGGTTTATCAGGTGCGGTTTCGTTCCTTTTGAAATAAATCCAGATGTACGTTGCATTGGATCCTTCCGGTGGCATACATTCGTGTATTGGGAATTTCGAAAGTCTTTTGGCCTCCTGAATGGAGACTTTGCCTCGTTTAATCATAAACGTGCCACTGGTATCCTCTGAACTCTGAGCAAATTTTTGTTGAACAAATTGCGTCAGCTCAAGAGCGTTCTGCTTAGCTTGCTCTTCTTGTTCTTTATAAAACTGTTCTTGTCTCTTACTGGCCATAGTCACTTCTGCTGTAGGGGTCTTCCCAATTCTATCAATAGGCATAGTGCTATTGATCGACCAACTCCCGCCTCAACCTTTCCGCAAGGTCCCTCCATCTACTCCGCTCAATAGTATGTGCGTCGGCAATTGCACTTAATTTAGTGTTGAACTTGGAAAAATCAACCTCTGAATCCATTGTGTACAGGGCAGTTCGAACAGCGTCAATAGACATGAGGTGAGTGTCCAGCAGCATAAAGTAGCTCAAAGCGAGAATTTCAAGGTCCCGTTCTGATCGAACATCAATGTTGTGGAAAATTGGAGGTCCTGATCCATCTACGGAATTTTCAATCTGGCGAATAACGGACACATAAGACGGATGAACTGATAGACAGAGAGTTTCATAAAGATCCAAGAGCTGCGGTCCAAGAATATTTTTTGCTCGGATCACGACCTCCCATGCCATGAAACGAGATTTGTAACGCCTTCTAGCACCAGCGCTTCGGCCAAATTCCAGCCAGCGCTTACCTGACTGCTCATCTTGAAGTATCTCAACTATGAAGGCTGCGCACTCAATAGCCTTGCGAGTATAGGAACAGGAGTCGCTGATATGTCCTCGGAACTGAGTCAGGGTACCAGCAATAAGTTGATATCTCATACTTTGAAGGCATATTGATGAGCTGATAACTTGGTATTCGTCGAGAGAATGAGCTTCTTCCTGAAAAACCAACAGCAAACTATCATAGACTTGAGTGAGATCATCAGTAAGTTGTGCAGTTGTAGTCAGGAATTGAATATTCCTTCCAAATGCTTCAGTTTCAGCGTCGATTAATGATTGAACGGCTTCGCCTACGATAGACATTGAATCAACCTTATGAGGTTCAGAAGAAAGCTTAAGTATAGAGTACCCATCTCAGGTCGCGGAGCGTTTTATGCGGATCTGCAAGTATAATGGAATCTGTATTTTAGATGCCGCGCATTGTTCCCTTGACACAAGATTGATCTTAATAAGAAACTCGAGGCATTGAGTTACAGGAGTGGATTGATCAAGTAAATTTTGATTTCGACCGGGGCATGACGTCGCTACTAGATTCCTAGCGGAACATACTGATTGAGCTAATTTAGATAGTCAGTTTTGTACCAGTTGTGAGGTGACACTGATGACAAAAACCAAGAAAGCCAGAAAGAGCAGTCACAGTCAAGGTCAACGGAAGAAGACTGAGAGAATAGAACTCAAACTGGAATCACGACCTGGATCTGTTTATTTAGTCATAGTCAGGAATCCGCGATGGAATCACGTGAGCTGGGGCGAGCTACTCATGAGTGAGGACGATTATTACTACGGAGAATTTTTGAAAGCAACTCAGCTAGAGGAATGCTTATCCCAAATCATGAAGGATAATAAAGCAAGACTTGGACGCAGCTGGCGACTTTTTATAGGCAGCGCATTTGGCCACTTTAGTTATCTTCCAGAAGACTTGGTAGAGCCTGTTTCAACGATTGTATTAGAGTGTATGAAACAGGCCCTGGATAAGGTAGAGACTGGTTCTTGGATAGCGGCCCGTTGATATTAGGTGCATAACTCGCTTCCGTAGCACGTTTCGGCTACTGTAGGCAGAATGAATTGTCCTAAAATTAAGATGAGAGCGAGGATGGGCCGGGTCATCGATTGGCGTCAATCCTTTCCGAAGCCCTTAAACCTTGTCAGATCTGCATCGAAGTGGAAGAAGATTCAGATTGAGCAATGACTGTTAAGTTAGCTCGGCTGAGGTGATGATTGCGCATGGAAGTTGTCAGGCCAAGTTGCAAAAGCTATATTGGAATTCTTTGGAAGATCAGGAACGGGGTGGCTATGGCCTTTGTTTGCCTATATCATAGAACAGACAGGACGGATGTGACCGAAGAGGACATTCTGCAAAGGGCCTTTGGAGGCAAGAAGACCTCCAAGGAGATAATTTGCAAGGAGTGCAATAACAAGCTTGGTAGTTCAATCGACAAAGAGCATGCAGAGTCTTTGGCATGGGTTACGTCGTTAGTCAATCCAGCAGGTAGGCGAAAACCCGCACAGCCTCTAAAGAGTGTAATAGATGTAAATGGAGACCGGTGGAACATAAATCCAGGTGGGAAGCCCAGCGTTCCATATGAATCCATCGGTGAGAATACGTGGCGGGCCGATGCTAGCCAACTTGAGCGAGTGAAGAAGAATGCTGAGGCCAAGGCAAAAGCTTCGGGTATAGAGAATCTGATAGTCAATGTTCAGCATCACTCGGTCCAGCCTGGAGCGTTTGAATTCGATTTGCTGCTAAACAACCTGGTGACATTCAGATCTGCCTGTAAGGCATCTCTTGAAGCTCTCTTCGTACTGGCTTTAGACGATTCTGATAAGCGAGGCGACTTGCTAGCTGATGCCAGAGAATTTGTTATGAGTGGTACTTTTTATCAACCAGTGGGGTGGCTTGTTAGTAGCGTCCGACCCGGGGTGCTAGTCAACGACATCGATCATTCAATCTTACTGGTGCAGAGCGAGGACCTGTCTGTTTACTGGGAATACATTCTCTACGGCGGAGTTGTTGCCGTCAGTGGTCGTTTTGATTCCATGAGTTACTCCCAAATGTTGTGTTCTGACATGATCAGGCGGCCTCTTCTTTTTTGATACCATCGACGAATTTGATTCCTTGGATCAGCTCTCCAAGCCGTTCTGGTCGATTCAGACGGCGCCAACGATTTTGTGCAGACATCGACAGCTTAAAGACCATCGTAAGCATCGTGTCTCGAGTCAGCATACCACGAGTTTTCACAGTCCGCAGTCTAACCGTCGCAAACGTAGATTCTATCGGGTTTGTAGTGCGTAAGTGGAGCCAATGCTCAGCGGGAAAGTCGTAGAATGTGAGAAGAACGTCTCGATCTTTTGCAAGGCACTCAGTGGCTTTCGGATACTTTGCTTCGTAACTTTGAATGAAATGATCGAACGCTTTCTCCGCTGCTTCCTTTGTTTCTGCCATCCAGATCTGATGGAGAATATCCTTCGCCCGGGCTTGAATGCCCTTAGGTAGTTTGTCTAGAACATTGCCGGTCTTGTGCATCCAGCAGCGTTGCCAGCGAGTCTCGCCAAATACTTGCGGTAACGCCTTCCAGAAGCCTAATCCGCCGTCTCCGACAGCAAGCTTGGGTGCAGTTTTCAGACCACGCCGTTTTAGATCGCTCAACGCTTCTAGCCAGGACTGCTCACTTTCGCGATACCCATCAACTATCGTGAGTAGTTCCTTGGTGCCATGCTTGGTGGCACCGATGACGACAAGCATGCATTGAGACGCGTCTTCCATACGTGCTCCGAAGTGGATTCCGTCGACCCAGAAATAAACGTACTCCCTGCCCTTCAGAGAGCGTTGCTGCCACTCCTTAAGCTCTTCACTCCAGACCTCCTTGAGACGGCTGATTGTGGACGCAGAAAGCCCTGGAGCGTCCGGTCCCAACAACGCGGTAAGAGCCTCGCTGAAGTCTCCCGTGGAAATTCCTTTCAGATACAGCCAGGGAAGCAGCTCTTCAATACTCTTGGTTCGCCTCAAATACGGCGGAAGGATACTCGACCTGAATTGCGTCTTTGAGCCGTCCTTCCGCCTATCAGCGACTCTTGGAGCCTTAACAGCAATGTCACCGATTCCTGTCTGAATTGTTCGTTCCTTGTTGTATCCATTCCGAGTTACCATGCGGTTTCCAGATGAATCACATACATGTTTGAATCGAGAGAGATATTCTTCTACCTCCGCTTCCAGTGCGCACTTTAGCATTTCTCGAGCTCCATTACGAAGAACTTCCATGAGCGGATCTTCAGTAATAACCTCTTGCTTATTCAGCTCTACAACTGTATCTTTCTTCATTAGGCGTATCTCCTTCTTTTTCGCAATTGAAAGAATACGCCACCTAATTCAAATTTTCAGAACACAACTTTTGGCAAAAACTCTGATTCCATTGGTCGAAGGGTTGAAAATTGGCTCTATCAAGTGTCGCCGACTACTGGTGAAAGAAGGGAGTCGGTACCGTCGTTCTCAGTTCCAGCAAACCTTGTGTCCTGGTCTGTAGACACAACAGAAGAACTGCAACAGAGGACGTGTGAAATTCTAGACAAGAAGATGAATTTCCTTGTCAACACGAATTCGATACTCGACCAGTGCTTCGATGAAATTGATGACCAGAAATTTTCCGATCAACAGGAGTATGAAACCGCTCTTGTAAGATTGATGGTAGAGAAATATGTGGACGTTCTATCGAAGCTAACTGGGCAAGATCCGTCTACCATGCTTGAGAAGATTACTCTCCAAATGCTGCAGCAGGAAAAGTTCACTGAAGATTCATAAAAAACGACGAATTGTCGGGCGATGGAACTGGTCACCGGGTGTTGACAAAGCAGAAGAAGACTTTTTCAAATATCGGTTGGAAGGTAAATGTCAGATTTTGAATTTCTTGCAAATATTGCTGCTGACACGGAACCTAATGTCTACGGTCGACATGTTGCCAATGGAGTTAATTGAGCAAGTGTACCCTAATGGGGGTCATTTTGAGAGCCAATCATGATTAAAACAGAAGCAGCAGCAGAATCAGTGGCGACACGACGGATTATGAAATAGTTGGATTTTTTGTGAGGCAGTATCGCTTGAGCTGCAAGTCTTCCTATGGAACCCCGGGAAGGCCTGTGAAGTACCAGTAAAGGAGGCTTTGATGGAAATTGAAAAACTGCGAGCGATTCTCGATGATCTGCATAATAGGAGACGGCGACAATCCGAATTATTGGCTGAAGCCATTCCCCTACTGAAAGGAAATGTGAGTGGAGATGTTGATGCATGGCTAGCTCAGGAATCTGTAGGTTATGGTGTCTTGGAGGGCACTAGATTGGGACCTCTCAGTTCTGCTCTTAAGGAGTATGCAGATTCTGGTGACATTCGGCCGGCTGTTCTGGAAACATGCGGCTGGCGATTCTGGGGGTGCGGCCGGTCATTCTGATCTGATCGCGGCCGGCTGTTCTGGAGTGATCGCGGCCGGTCAGAAGCGCGCCTCGTAACAAGCATTCACAAGAAAGATGGAATCCATTGGCTCAACGGACAAGTTGGGGCATCCTTCTCGGCACTTAAACCCCGAGACGGATACCCCAAAGCTATGGAGAGAACATCAATGAGAAAGATACGAGACATTATACGCCTTCACCAGGACGGCGAATTGAGTGCCAACCGAATCGCAGTCTGCCTCAACCTCGCCAGGTCGGTCGTACAGGAGTGCTTGCGACGAGTTCGTGCAGCCAAGTTGACCTGGCCCCTTCCGGTCGAGCTCGACGATACGAAGCTGGAGGAGATGCTTTACCCGAGCCGGCCCAAGCCGGGCTGCAGGACAGTTCCCGACTGGAGCCAGATCCATCAGGAGATGAAGAAGAAGGGCGTGACGTTGGAGCTACTCTGGCACGAGTATCAGGAGCAGGCGGAGCTTCCCTACTCATACACGCAGTTCTGCCACCTGTACCGCAAGTGGGTCGGCAAGCTGAATCTCGTAATGCGGCAAGAGCACAAAGCCGGCGAAAAGCTCTTTGTGGACTGGTCAGGAAAGACCGCATCGGTCACGGATCCCAGCACCGGCGAAGTAAAGCCAGCGCAGATTTTCGTGGCTGTATGGGGCGCGTCGAACTACACATATGCGGAGGCAAGCTGGACCCAGGAGACGCCCAACTGGATCGGTGCTCACATTCGCGCATTCGAGTTCTTCGGCGGCTTACCGGAGATAGTCGTGCCGGACTGCACGAAGACAGCAGTCATCAAAACCGACCGCTGGGACCCTGAGCTCAACCTTCACTACAGTGAGATGTCTCGGCACTACCGAGTCGCAGTTATTCCTGCCAGACCAGGTAAGCCAAAGGACAAGGCAAAGGTCGAGAAAGGGGTCCAGGTCGTTCAACGCTGGATTTTGGCAGCCATCCGTCATCGAACGTTCCTGAGCCTTGAGGAACTGAACTCAGCAATCAAAGACCTGCTTGAGGATTTGAATCATCGGCCCTTCAAGAAGCTGGACGGCACCCGCGCGACCTTATTTCATGGCATCGACAAGCCAGCGATGAGACCCTTGCCGCAGCAGAGGTACGAGGACGAGGAGTGGCGAAAAGCGAAGGTCCACCCGGACTATCACGTTGAGGTCCAGGGACACTATTACTCGGTCCCATACCAGCTGGTCGGCCGAGTAGTGGAGATTCGAGTCACGCCGGTGGTGGTGGAATGCTTCCATGGAGGTCTCAGAGTGGCCAGCCACAGACGGGATGGGCGCCCGCGCAAGCACTCTACGATCAGGGAGCACATGCCCAGGGCTCATCAGACATACCTTGACTGGACTCCCGAGCGTCTGCTCAACTGGGCGGCAAAAATCGGGCCGAGCACGACCCAGCTGATCAAGACAACCCTCGATTCAACGGAGCATCCGCAGTTGGTCTTCCGGCGATGCCTGGGTGTATTGAGCCTTGAGAAACAGTACGGGTGCGTCCGGCTCGACGCGGCCTGCCGGCGAGCCCTGACGTTTGGACACTGGTCCTGCTCGAGCCTGCGGTCAATGCTGAAGCACGGTCTTGAAGAAAAGGTCGTTCAGCTTCCTCTGCTTCCGCCGATCCGGCATGAGAACGTTCGCGGTCGTGAGTATTACGGACCAGATAGCCAGACTGAGAGCGAGTCAGGGTAGCGCCTGAACCATGAGCGGTGTCAACCCGACCGCTTCGCGGTGCTACGCAGGGTTGACACCGCTCATGATGGCGCTCTCAGCCGCTCATCAGTCTGTCAATTACAATGGAGGTTAATCATGTTGATACAGCAAACACTAGAACGGCTCAGGCAGCTGGGGCTTCATGGAATGCTAAGAAGCCTCGACCAGCAACTAGAATCCTCAGAGTACTTATCCCTGAGCTTTGAAGAGAGGCTAGGACTTCTCATTGATTCGGAGACGGCCTTTCGCGACAGCAGAAACTTGAAGACTCGCTTGAAGGCGGCGAAACTGAAGCACCAGGCCTGCATCGAGAATATCGACTTTCGAAAGCCCAGAGGTCTGGAAAAGCGGCTCTTGTTACAGCTCTCATCGTGTCAGTGGGTTACCGACCATCGCAATATTCTGGTCACCGGACCGACCGGAGTCGGCAAGACTTACGTCGCTTGTGCACTCGCACACAAAGCCTGTCAGCAGGGCTTCAAAGCTTTGTATGAGAGAGCGCCAAGACTGTTCTCCACTCTGGCACTCGCCAAAGCCGCGGGAACCTACAACAGCATGCTCGGGAAAATGAGCAAGCTGGATGTAGTCGTCATCGATGACTTCGGTTTGATTACCCTCAACGACGACATGGCCAGGGACCTGCTCGAGCTCGTAGATGACCGCTCTGAAAGGAAATCGACAATCTTTGCCAGTCAACTTCCCGTCGACAGCTGGCACGACACCATCGGAAATCCGACTCTAGCCGATGCGATTCTCGATCGCGTGGTACACAATTCATATCGGCTCAAACTCAAGGGACCCTCAATGAGAGATACAAAGGAGGAAGAAGAACAACCACAATGAACCCTGCTGGATTTCATCTTTTGAACGTTTCCGAGCCGGCCGCACCTGCCAGAACAGGTGGCCGGATGACCGGAATGGGTGGCCTCGATTCAACCAGAACAGGTGGCCGCACTCAAGCCAGAATAGCCGGCCGGGTGACCAGAATGGCCGGCCGAATCAGCCAGAATATGCAAGCTGACCATGCAAGGCGCATTAAATGCTGATTTAACAACTCGCGAGAGGCATCCGGAGCAATTCGTCAGCTAGGCGAGAATTCATGATCGCTGGTCAATTGCGACTAGCGCTCTTTTTTCTTCCCCTGGGTAGACGATCCTCTCACGGCTCCTTGATTTGTCGCATTTGCTCCAGAGTTCGGGTTAGTCTTCGGAGGTTTTCCAAGGGCGGGCGAGATACGAGGCGGATCAAGTCCCTCACTTAGATCAACCAAATTAGCTGGCCTTTTTTTGTTCTTCATGACGATGTACCTATTTTTCTTTCTCTTGACTGGTCTTGGCTGTATTGGAGCCTTGATTTCCAGACGGTTTGGCTGGCGGTTTACCTAGCGCTGGAGAGATTCGAGGAGGATTGCCTCGCTCCTCTGGAATAGTAGAAGGCCGCTTAATTGGTTTAGTTTGTTCTTTCTTTTCTGCCATAACATTGTTACCTGCTTAAGAGACACGGCCAATTTATTAGCGCAAACAGACACATAGATGCAAGTCCCCCATAGAATAACCATACCGCAAAAGATGAGATTTGGCGCGGTTTGTCTTTCAATGGATTGACTTCGTCGGAATACTCAAAGTAGTGCCTATCGAGAGTCGTCAATTGCTTGTCGTAAGCTTCCCGACTTACTTGGTATGCCCAGAGCATAAGGCCCAATGATAGTGCGAAAAAGCACCAGCTAATGGGCATTAGAATGCCAAGTTTAATCGCTTTGCCCTTCAACAAACCCAAGCCGGATATTGAGAGTCCAAATGCACCGCCACTCAAGGCAATCATTGCCTTCTCGAAACTATCTGAGTTTTTTTGAGCAAAGTCTTCAATTTGATAAGCTTGTTGAATATACAGACTGTAACGCCGTTCCGGTGTGATTGGCAGCCATGGATCTGGTAGCTCATCAATTGGCGCAGGCTCGTAGATCTTGGTCCCTATTGATTCTGCCCTGGTTTTTATTCTTGCATACAGAGCAAGAATCACTATGGGAATAGCGAAAACTGCGGCAATTAATACCGAAGTTGCCAACATTCCCAATGCCGAATAAATGAAAGTAGTCATTTTTCCAGCACCATCTTTGTCAGTACTTCTGTCACGAATTTGTCTCTAGTGGCAGTATCTGTGATTTGAGGAAGCAGTCCGGCAGCCAATCTTTGTGCTTGCCGAAACTCAACAATCTTTTGTTCAACTGCATGCTTTTGCTGGTCTATCTCTAGCCTTCGACTGATTACACTTGTCTCTTCAATCAGCTTGGCTATCTCCTTTTCAGTCTTGAGATTACTTTTCGCCGAACGAGAGTTAATTTCGAGAATCTCGGCCTGGATTTTCTTTTTCTCTTCCTCGATTCTAAGCGTGAAATTGCCAATCTCGGTAGTGAGTTTATCCAACTCCTCTTTGTGCATTTTTTCGATATGGGTAGTTTCGCCTGTAAGCCTTCGCTTTTCTTCAGCTGATCGCATTTTCATAGCTTCACCGTCGAGGTAAGACAGATAGCAAAATCTACCGGCGAGAGCCAAGGCGGTAATTACGAGGGGCCAGAAGAGTGCATTGAACAAGGAGGTTAAGACCAATGAGGCGGACAAGACGGACACTACATCAGAATTTCCTTGTTGGACCGCAAGGAAGATTGCTGTCTTCAAGTATGTTTCAATGTGTGCCTCTTTAAGCGTACTTATCTGTTGCGGTGAAATGGAGATAGTAACCGGTGGCGGGGGTTCGCCTGGCTCTGCAAGAGTTTCGACAGATAAGCAAGTAATCCAAATGACGAGCGCCGATGTTACACAAGCGGCTAGTCGAGAGGTGCAATAGGTTTTCAATTTGCATACTCCGCAATCAACTTCAGAGATAACGAATCATATATTCAATTAGTGCTGTTGAGCTAGGACAATATACCCTTCGATTTAGATAAGAGGGTGGTATCTAAGGTTTTGAGCTCGAAAAGCTTAGATAACGCCAGAGCCCAGGCCCGGAATCGCAGATCTGGCAAGCAGTAGTCATTTGGCCAGAACTTTAGATACCGCATCCAGTGGGGCCCGTCAGGTAAGAAAAACGACCGTTTTCTTACCCGCTCCAGTTTCTTGACCAGGCTGCTCAATCCAGACTGGTTTCCGAGTAAAGAAACTCGTTAAATAAATCCAGCCAGCTCCTGGTATACTCCGGCGAGTTTCTTTACTCGGCCCAGCAAGCAGATTCAGGAGAAGGCCGGCAATGAAAATCGGATACGCTCGAGTCTCGAGCGACGATCAAAATCTGGACCTGCAGGTGGATGCACTCAAAAAAGCCGGCTGCGAATCTATCTACGAGGACAAACGCAGCGGCGCCAGCGCCGACCGCCCTGGCTTGAAGGATCTTCTAAAAGCCGTCCGCAAAGGTGACGTGGTCATCGTCTGGAGACTGGACAGACTTGGCCGCTCCCTTCAAGACCTCCTGGATATAGCGGGAGTCCTGGAGTCGAAAAAGGCCGGTGTTACCAGTCTGACCGAGAAAATCGACACGACCTCCAGCGGCGGGAAGCTCATCTTTCAGGTCTTCGGAGCTCTTTCCGAGTTCGAGCGGAATATCATTCGAGAGAGAACCCATGCCGGTCTAGCTGCCGCCAGAGCACGTGGGCGAACCGGTGGCAGGCCAAAGGCTCTCAATACACAGCAGAGAAAGCTCCTGGTCAAACTCTACAAAAGCGGCGAGCATTCGGTGGCAGACATCTGTAGTCTTTTGAACATATCGAAGCCTACGCTCTATAAGTATCTGGAAGAGGCGCGAAACTGAGTCGAGATCCACGAGCAGGAATTCCGATCAGAATTCCTAGCGCCCGGAAGAATCCAAAACAAGTGGATCGACCACTGAGATCCAGCCCTAAAAGAGAGGCGGTTCAATGAGTCGGTTTTCAAGTGATTTCTTACTGGGGATACTCTGCATAGATTTGTGGTCCAGCAGCGCTCGTATTTCGTTTCGTTGGTTGATTGCGCAAGTTTCCCAACCGTGTAGGCGAACATGCTCTTCCGCAGCACTTAACGCAAGGTCGTACTGTCCATTACGCTGGTAGAATCGAGCCAATTTGTACCAACTGTACCCACTATCTCGATGCTTGCTTATCCAGCTTGTGATTTCTGCTCGAGCATCGGCTGGACGACGCTCGTTATAGAGCTGTTCAAGCCGGCTGATGAACAAGGAGGTCGTACACATTTCGTGAACATAGAAGGACGATGTTAGGATGGCGAGAAGGGGAAGTAGAAGAGCTGTCGCTCTAAGAAGTCGACAAACCGCAATCGGCAGCACATAGCTGCTTTCGAGCACCTTGTGGGCTGTAGCTCTACTGCAAGATAAACTTGCTGCAGCGAACATCGCTAGGCAAAAGACAGTCACAGAAGCGAAAAACCACCCATTAAGAAAGGGATGGTCAGTGAAAAAGGCGGCAAGAACAGCCGCGAACGACCCAATTGCGAAGTAAATCAGGTTCATGAGTTGTTTTCTGTCGAGATCATGCTTCGGTATCATTGCCTTGTGCCTTTACCCTCAGGTCCTGAATCAGTCTAGCTCCGGAGCTCTTCACTTGAAACCGTATTTCCCGCATGAAGATGCTGTCTGTGGAAGGTGAGACCGACTGAGCCGCTTCCAAGAGGCAATACGGGTTTGAGATACGATCCGGTATCTCAAGAAAATCAGCCGAAAACTTGTGATACCCGGCAGATATGCTGGTAAAATCAGCCCCAAATTTCTTGTGATACTAGAACCCGCCTCCCGACCATACCCACCAGCGCTTGAAAACCAGCCCCTTGAAAGGTCCCAACCACCTTAAGAAATACACGACCTGGCTCAAACGTCAGCCGGTCACAGACGCCACCAGGCGCTCCTACACCTCCAGAGTCGCCCAGTTCCTCGAGTATCTGACCGAGTCAGAAGAGGACCTCGACGCCCTTCTTGAATCAGACCGGGAGCTCGCCCATGTCCTCAGATCCTACAAGCGCCATCTAAAGGTCAAATCCAAGCTCAAGCCCTCAACAGTAAACGCCCATCTGACAGCCCTCGATCACTTCATCCAGCACAAGGGCATAAAGCCTCCTGAGCTTCCGCGAGAAGATTTACCTCAGTTAGCGCCCAGGGCGCTCTCAAAAGACGAGCAGAAGCGATTTCTACGGGCAGTGGCCGGTCTCAGGCGAAGTCTCGATCGGGCAATTAACCTGCTCTTGTTCTATACGGGAATTCGTATAGGGGAGTGCGCAGCCCTCAATGTCGATGACGTCCTTCTAGTCGGCCGCAAAAAGATAGTAATTGTCCGCAGTGGCAAGAACGACAATTACAGAGAGATCCCGCTCAATAAGGACTTGGTGGATGCGCTCAGAGCCTGGGTTAAAGATAGAAAAAGGCGAGAAAGCACAGAAAATGAGCCGGCATTTTTTCTGAACCCCCAGGGAAGAAGAATCTCCACCGCCGGCATGGATGCCATAGTAAGAAAGGCAGGAGATGCCTGTGGGCTGCCAATCTCAGCTCATGTTCTTCGACACACTCTTCTGACCAATCTCGTCCGCAAAGGAAACGACCTGGTTCTAGTCGCAGAAATCGGAGCTCACAGAAAGCTGGAGACCACCAGGCGCTACACTTTGCCCAGTGCGGGGGATAAGGAGAGGGCGATTGCTGAACTGCTTGATGAATAGGCGATTCTCTAAGAGGCTCAAACTTTACCGAATAAGACCATTTTAGGTAAAGTATGTCCCAAGAAATCACCGGCAGGCAGGAGTTTGACAGGTGGCAAGAAAATCCTCCCGGACATCGTTTTCGGTAAAGTCTCGGAAAATAAAAAACAGCCCTCCGGTTAAGCGCCCGAATCTCGAGAAGCGCTCTCGCGAGTATATTACGGTCGCAGAACTCAAACTCCTCGTGACCGCAGCCAAGCAGACCGGCAGGCACAGCGCCCGTGACTCCCTTCTCATCCTCATGATGTTCCGGCACGCTCTGCGCGTGGGTGAAATCATCGATCTCAAATGGGATCAGCTTGATCTCGACAATGCCAAATTCCATGTGAACCGCCTGAAAAATGGCGACGCCTCCGTCCACCATCTCGAAGGAGACGAAATCCGAGCACTCAGGAAACTACGGCGCGCCTATCCGGACTCCGCATTCGTCTTCCTCTCCGAGCGAAATGGCCCCCTGTCCCACAACGCCATCTACAAGCTCATCGCTCGGGCAGGCCAGCTGGCAGATCTTGAGCTCTCAGTACACCCGCACATGTTGCGGCACGGCAAAGGCTATCAGTTAGCCGCCTCCGGCATGGATACTCGTTCGATCCAGGCCTATCTGGGGCATAAATACATTCAGCACACGGTCCTCTACACGAAGCTAGATCCAGCTCGTTTCAAGGGTTTCGGCAAGGATATAAGGCTATAGTGCCAATACGAGACTGTGACATTATTGAGGTTATCGGACTGCGCGATAGATGTGCCATTATTATTGGTGCAACTCACTATACATATCCGTAGAGCAACTCAAAAGAATTTTGTCTAGTGTCCGGACGGACACATCTAGTGAATCCTTACCAAACAAATCTTGTCTAGTGTCCTGACGGACACCCAACCAGCTGGGGAGGATGTTAACTCTTCGAAAATAAGGCGCACCAACGGTCTTTACAGTCAGGTTGGCTTCAATAACTCGATTATCTTTAATGGTTATCTTGAGAAAATCGTATGTTCCACTGAAAAGTGAAACTTCATAAATCAAGTTTACGTCTCCGTTTTCTACGAGACTGATTGGTGAACCCAAAAAAGCCTCTACTTTTTCTTGAGTCATTCCTATTAAGGCATTACTGAGTAAGATATCGTCTACAAAATGATATCGATCTACGTCATTAGATCTTCGCCATTTGAGAAGGGCGAGATTACCTTTTTTTGTTTCTTCAATAGTTGGTCGCCTAGCCTGATAATAGATCCGGGTAAATGGATCGAGTTGCCTTGTGGACAACTTTGCTCGCTCCGACCTATGGAAGATTAAGCCAAATCCAATAAACACTGTAATTAGTAGGATAGCGACAAGAACAAGAGGCTTTGGGCTGATCGCTCTGCTACCAAAGATTTTATTGTTGATAAGCCTTGGCATAGCATCCGAACCTCCTAAGAAAGACTATATAGCTACTGTTCCCTGCTATGATGAGAAATACCATGGAAGAACTTTTCGTATCAATATCAATCCAGGAATTCTTCGATTTCGCCGCGTAGATTTGCGTATGAACTATTTGCGTATGAACGTGTCCGTCCGTTCCTCCACATGGTAGAGGAATGGATGTCAGGCTGATTTCCTAAAGTCTTGAAAGGGCCGGCTGAGCCTACGGTCCTTGCGGCTGGGACCAGGCATGAGGAAGTAGTTGTTGAAGTTCAGTAGTCTTCAATCCGTTGATGCGTCCGAGGACATCGGCGTACCAGTCGACAGGGTTGATACCATTTCGCTTAGCCGTGGCGATGAAGGAGAGATGAATAGCGATAGCCCTAGCTCCTGCGTCGGAGCCTGCGAACAGACTGTTCTTTCTCACGAGGACCCAGGTTTTTATCGCCCTCTCGGCCTCGTTGTTATCGATAGCAATTTCGGGATCCTTGAGAAAACGGGTCAGGGCAATCCAGTGCTTGAGCGTGTAGTTGATTGCCTTTGTGAGTTCGTGAGCCGGGGTGAATTTCGCCTTGGCGCCTGGTTCATACGAACCAGGAGCCTAATATCTCTGCTTCGTTGGCCCGAAAAAATTGGGTATGAAGATTGAAATTGACAGTGACTCAGTATTATCGCTGAGTCACTGTCTAAAGACTAAAAGAACCGCTTACAATTTAGCATGCAGGCTGCTTCTCTTGGACTTTATACCAGGGAGCCATTCAAGTATGGAGCCCAAAATGAGCCGAAGGGAGCAGGAACCTGATTGAAGAGAGGCAATGCTGCGCCATTCTTTGCTGCATACTGGCCAGTATAACTGTTACTGCTTCGCCTAAAGGCGTTGAGATAGTCAGCAATGTTAGTATCGCCGATTAGGGCAAGCCGGATCAGTTGAACGGGATAGCCCTCCGGGAATTGCCCAATCTCCCATGGAGCACTTTCTACCGATCTAGCATCCCTTGCCAAGCCGATCATGAAGTTGTTATAGGAAACACCAAGGCTTAGCTGCACGGACTCACCCAAGAACCCGCGAGTCCCGTTAAACTGAGCGGTGGATGCATGTCCACCTGTAATGTAATCCAGCAAGTCCTCATACGAGCCTTCCTTAACGTTACCTTTCAGCGCAACCGGGTTGCCAGGTATTGGCCAAAAGCCTACCAGTGTCGCCGAGCCGTCACTCTTTATCCCCAAGATATCCACATGATAAGTAATAGTCCCCATAATGCTGTATAGGACCCATTTTGCATCAATGTAGACAGGAGGCATCCCTACCGCCCCGGGAGGTGTCGTGCCCTTCGCGCCTGGTGTATACGACTCAGTGAAGCTTTCATACGATCCCCAATTATGACTGCCGAGTAGGATGTTTCTCCAAGAGAAGGTAGTGCTTGTTCCGCCAGCAGCGTTTCCGGTATCAGAGCCAAGACGGCTTCCATCAGCAGCCAATCCCAGCGGATCAGTAAAGCTGTTCGGATTGTTGTACCCATACTGATACATGTTGAGCCCGTCGCCATAGCCAATCGGATCCGGCTGCAAGAAGCGGCCGATCTCAGGCGAATAGTGGCGGTTCTTGTAGAAGTAAAGCCCAGTCTCAGCATCATACCGCTGACCCGTGAAACCGAACGTAGTACCACTCATGCTTCCGCTCTCGCCCCAGGGCGAGTAAGCATAGGTGTCTATTACGGCGCCAGTGTCGTCGGTCGTAGCGATGATCGAGCCCAGCCGGTCATGATGCAGATAGGTGACATCATTACTGCTATCGATCTCGAGCAGGACCTCGTCCAGCCCTGGACCATGGACATAGCGCTTGACGAAGGTGTCGCTTCCATCGTACTCGGCGATAATCCGAATACCGGCATGGATGTACCGAGTCTTCGTGCTGTTCACTTCCTTCTGGGTCTGCCGACCTGTCGGATCATAGATGTAGCTCGCCGAAGTTGTGCCATCATCAGCGGAAACGAGCCGATTCATTGTGTCATAACCGAAGTCCCACACACCGTCATCGGTCAGGCAGCCGTTATCGTCGTAGGTGAAGGAGTTGCCCCCAACTGACGGATACTGGTTCATGCTGTTGGCAGTGCCATAACTGACCGTCCCACCGGACGCCGGATGCCACATGAAAGTCGCATCGTCGACTGCCTGGCTGGTCAACTCATGCACGCTGTTGAAGCCATAGGTGAACTCGACTGACGACCCGTTGAAGGTCTGGATCAATGAACTGAGGTCGTTGTCCCACTCCAAGCCATAGTCAGTCTCGACACCGTTGTCGTAGGTCAGCTTCGTGCGCCGGGAGAGCTGGTCGTAGTCAAACTCCAGAGCGCTCGAGGTGGCACCATTGAGCTTGACGTCGGTCATGCGACCGAGCTCGTCGTATACGCGCTCGACATAGTAGCTGTCCGGGTAGGTCAGCCGGGTGACGTTTCCGCCCTCATCGAGCTGGTACTGAACCTGCTTGCCGTCCGGGTATTCTTCCTTGATCAGGCGACCTGCCGTATCGTAGAAGTACTCGAACTCACCGGATGCCGGGTTACCGGAGACGACCGAGGTGATGACCTTCTTGAGCCGACCGGCGAGGTCGTACTCGTAGGAGACCGTCGGCATGTTGTCCGGCGCCTTCTCGATCATGCGACCGAGGTCGTCATAGTCGAAATCGATGCTGTCGCCGGCACGAGTCGTATTGCTCGTCACGCGACCATAGGCGTCATAGATGATCTCCTCGTAGGTCGAATCCGGGTAGATCTTCTTCTTGAGCCGGTCGAAGCCGTCGTACTCGTAGTCGGTGACATTGCTGTTGGCGTCCTCGACGCTTTCTAGCCGGCCGTTGTCCGTGTAGGTATTGGTGACCTGCACGTTGCTTGCCGGGTCGGTAACAGTCGAGATGCGGCCCGCGTCATCATAAGCACGGGTGACCACGCGGCTTGCGGCGTCGGTGGTCGTATAAAGTTCGCGCCTGGTCGTGTAAGCAAAGCTCGTGGTGTTGCTTCCCGGGTCGGTGACCGTCGCCAGCAGGTCGTCGATGAAGTAGGTAGCTTCGGACGTCTGCCAGGGGGTGGTCATGTCGCCGGTTTCGCGCTCCACCTTGATCCGGTTGCTGTTCTCGTCGTAGGTGAACTTCGTGTCGTAGCTAAACGGGCTGGGAGCCGTCGCCACCGTCAGACGACGCAAATCGTCATATGTGAAAGTCGACTCGTTGCCGCGCGGGTCGGTGGCAGAGGTCACGTTGCCGACGCTGTCGTACTCGAACTCGGTGGTCAGGTTGAGCCTGCCGGTGCCGTAGTCGACGACGACGGTCTCGAGCTTCTCGGTGGTCGTATCGTAAGTGAACTGGGTCACGATGCCGGTCGGATCGGTGCGGGTGAGCACCTGCCCCCGGCTGTTATAAGTAAAATCCACTTCCGGAGTCTGCGAGTTGACCGTCGGATACTCGATCTTCGTCAGGTTCCCGTAGGTCCCATCGTAAGTGAACGTGGTCGTCTTGCTGCGGGCATCCGTAGCTGTTGCGACCTTGTTCCAGGTCGAGTTGTAGGTGAAGGTGTTGACGATATCGGACAGACCAGAGCCCGACTTCGCCTTCGCCGTCACTTTCGTGACGTTGTGCTTGGCGTCATATTCGTACTCGGTCTTGTTGCCCTCAGGCGCTGTGGTCCTGATGAGGCGCTGCAGCCCGTCATACTCGCTGAGCCACTCATTGCCCAACTTATCCACGACCTTCACGACATTGCCGTGCTCGTTGAAGAAGACGACCTTGCTCTTGCCGAGCGGATCGACCTCCTCCGCACGAGGTCCTGCCAGGTACAGGTAGGTCGTGTTGTTGTAGGCGTCCTTCTGCTCCTTGACCCGGTTGAGCGAGTCATAGGTGTTGGTGACGATGGGGCTTGTCGGGTTGGCCGGCTTGTAGATCTTCGTCATCCGACCTGGCTGGTCGTAATCGAAGGTCGTATCTTCGCCTTCAGCGTCCGTTGCCGTCTCGAGGTTGCCATCCATGTCGTAGGAGAACGACACACTGCGCCCGTTGCCATCGGACACGCTGGTGATCCGATCGCTGGTGTAAGTCAGGGTCAGGGTCCGGCCCATACCATTCGAGATGCTCGTGAGCTTACCCGAGGTGTAGGTGTAGCTGATCGACGGTCCATTCGGGAAGTCGATAGAGCTGATCGTGCCGTCGGTGTTGAAGTTGTACTCGACACCCTGAGGAGTCGTGAGGGTGTAAGCACCCGAGGACTCGGTGAGGGTCGCGGCACTGCCGAACGGCGGCACGTATGATCCGTCAGGGAGTTTGACGAAAGTCTGCTGGCCTTCGGGCAAGCCCACGGTGACAGTGTTGTCGTGAAGCGCGTCGGTGAGCCACTTGTTGGCGATTGCGACGATCACCCACTTGTCCAGCGGCTTGGTCAGATCCCTGTACATGTCGACGGTGACATACATCTGAGCAATGCCGGCAGCGCCCTCGATGGGGCTCTGGGTAGCCATGCCGAGCAAAGAGCCGTTGCTCGTCTTGGCGAAGAGCTCGTGGTTGTGACCCCAGCCCTTGCCGATCACCCCGCCCTTCAATCTGCGACCGGAGCTGTAGAACCGCTGGAAGGAGAGCCCGTAGGGGAAAGAACCACTGCCGACGGTCAGGTCGACGTGATCGTATACAAACTGTCCAGTGTTTAGAATAACTGGGTCTCTGGAGACGGCACTAGCCTTCCAGGCACCCCCACCACGGGCCGGAGTTGCGGGAATCAGGTTCCCGCCACGCTTGCCAACACCAGTCGGCTGCGTTACAGGAACATAACACAAGTGAATCTCTGGTCCACTGGGACAGCCACGGCTTGCCCATTGCCTGCTCATATCCGAATAGCTCAGGGTCGCAGCCCCAGACCCGCCCTTGGTACCGTTGATGATGCCAATGGCGCCATAGTAGGGGCTGATGGCATAGTACCCATAGCCATTCCAGCTATCCTTAGTCAGATCACCATCTTCAGGGATAGCTACCCGCCAGCCAGCATTGATCCACCAGTTCTCGATATCGGTGAGAGTGCCGGAGTCGTAGTTGGTGAGATTCGGTTTGACGCCTGAGGTCCAGTTGGAGCTGTCGGCATCGTAGATCTTGTCGCCGTTGGAGTTGGCAATATCCAGAAGCGGAGTGGTGCTCACGCCGCCGACGCCCGACTGATCGATAACACCTTCTTCAAAGGCAATGCCGTGCATGGCAAGAGCCGTGTCGTTGGTGTCGACGTTGTCCCAGTCGTTATCCAGCGCCGAGCTCGCCCAGACGATACCGCCCAGGTCAGTCAGAGGCGTGTCGTAGTGTCCGACGAGGCCGGTCTGGTGGTGGAGCACGGTCACGCAGTTGGTCATGCGATTGAAGACATCGCACGCCCAGCTCTTCTGCGCATTCCACGTATGCCAGATCATGCTGAGTGATTCGCCTACCACATCTTCGTCAGTGTCGGCGCTTCCATCGGCCTTGTACTGTTCGAGACGATCGCGATGGACCTCGATCATCTGAGACTTGGCGTTACCCCATGCCTGAGCGATGAGATACGGATGCCCTTCCCAGACAGTCTGCCAGTGACCTTCATCGGCGAAGGTCGTCGGGTAGGGGTGCACAACCTCCAGCCAGACTGAGTTCCAGGAGCCGGGAGTCTGGGCAGAGCTGGTGTCGATGAGCGTGCCATCAAGACGCAGCTCGGCTTCATGGCTGCCGTTGAAAGTCAGAGTCAAGCGCAGGCCGTGAATGTCCTTCGAGTAGAACGTCTCGTCAATAGTGTCGTAGTAGACATTCAGCGTCGCGCAATAAGCAGCCGGAATGTCCGTCGACCAGGTGGTCGGCGTGGTGCTCGGACGCAGGTACGACAGCGACGTATTGCGCAGCGTGCCGGTGGTCGGGTCGATGGTCTTGCCGCCGAGAATATCGTCGGTGGTCGCATCCGGGTCGTTCGTCTTGATGTAATCGACCAGATTCGCCGTGAAATCATCAAGATCATCGCGGATGTTCGAGCGGTTGATGTCCTGGACGTAGTCGGTGGCGACCGTGGCGCCCGAGGTAGCATTGCTCAGGAAGGTCGCCCGGTCATAGTCCATGGCTGTCTCGAGGTCGATGCCCGAGGTCGTGGAATACGACTTGCGTGCCGGGTCGAAGACATAGTCCGTGCTTGAGATCGTCACCTTGACGAAGCAGTGGTTGAAGCGGATCTTCCACTCGGAGCCGGTCCAGTATTCCTCGCAGGGGATACCGCCATCGGAGAGGTAGTTGACCTCCGCCCAGATGTTGACGTCGGTGCCGAACCAGGCGGCCGCGTCAGCTTCGGTCAGCTCCAGCTCGCCGAGCTGGTAGCTTGCCGTGTAGCCGGCTTCGCGCAGGAGCTCGATCATGAGCTCGGACTGGTCGAAGGAGTTGCCGTAGCCGTCGATCAGACAGCCCAGGGCGCCCTTCTGGGAGCCATAGGTAGGAAGCCATTCGATGTGGTCGTGGACGAATTGATAGATGAGATCAACGTCGTTCTTGAGAGCACGCGCCAGCTCCACGATATTGGGAGCGCCGGCGACGGTGCCGGAGGCGAAGCCTGCCGCCGCTGCAAGGATTGCGCCCTGCTGCGGAGCGCGCGGCTTACCGGGGCGGTAGATGTTTCCGGGCATCTTTCGCCCTTCGATGGTCGTCTTGGCCTGAGCCGGTCTGACCCGAGTCTGTTTCTTCACCGGCATGAGACCTGGGGTCTTCACATGTGGCCGGTTCGGTTTCTTGTTTCGTGACATGTATTTGTCCTTTGTTTGGTTTAAAATTGAAGGCAAGTCCGTCTAGCCGGTGAGAAACACCGGATGAGGCTTGCCAAATTCGCTGGCGGAGCTGCTCTTAGCAGCCACCACCGCTGCAGGAGGTCACGACGGACGTGCGATTGCCCATGTCGTCATAGTTGTACGTAATCACCGTTCCGTTCGTGAACGTAATGGTTTTCAGACGACCCAGAGAATCGTATGTATAGGTGGCTTGATCGCTCATTGAGAGATCTCCTCTTGGTTTGAGTGTTTGAGTTGAAGGTTTTGATGTGGGTCCGATACCAGCTGTTATGTTTCATCACCCTCAAAAATCGTCCCGAAAGGCAGTCACAACAGTGGTTTACGCCGATTAGTTTCTGTCGGCGGAAATATCGGTCGGAAGGTCTTCCCGCTGCGCTGCAATAAGGAAGGAATTACCGCTCCGCGAAGATCAGAATCAGATTCAGAATGAGAATCAGATACCGATCTAGGCTTCTCCATATCTCCGCAAGTCCCTGAAATCCCCTAAGCACACGAAACCAGCATGCTTGCGCTGCCTGGTGTATTTAATTCGCAATCGGCTGACGGGATGGGATAGGCGGGATACGCGCGGGTTTGAAATAGTTCCTTAGAGAGTGGGCAACGAAAAGATGCCCGGAACATAGCGGGGATGTGCCGGGGCAAACAAATCGATGTTGCAAATTCAAAAGCGCGCTTGGCAGCTTCCGAAAAAATCGTGCACCGCATACGGCGGCTGATTGGCATGATTCGCAAACGATTTTTGCATGTCAATCTTGAGCACAATTAATCGCCTTATCCGCCTTGCGTAGCTTGCGCTATCGGCATTTCGCTTCGCATAAATATGATACTGTATATAATACTACTCTAGAGCATCGCCATTATCAGATTTTGATCTGTTTTGTTCGCGTGGTTCGCGCTAGCTCTTGGCCGACAAACCTGACGAACAATCGCGCTCTACTTGCTCTCCAGCACCCCCTGGTCGAGGATGCCCTGGAAGATCCGACGAAGCTCCGGGTCACGCAGATTCCGGATGATCTCCTTCTGCTCCTTGGCCAGATCCGACTGGGCAAGCATCACGATGGTATCGAGAACTTTGGTGTAAAGCGTCGAGACCTGCTCCTGCGAGAGCGAGCCATTGATTCCCTGCTCGCATAGCCGGTAGAGCGACTCGCGAAGCACCAGCACCAGTTGTGTCCTGCCGGCGAGCTCGACGACCTTGGTCTGCAATTCAATCTGGGTGCTAGCATCGACATTGGGATCGGCGAGCTTGAGCTCGGCAATGATCTTGGTAATCGACTCGAGAGCCACATCGGGGGCAGGCTCAGCACAAACCTTGAGGCTGCCATCAGCCGGAAGGACATACGCCCCACGGCGCGAAGCGTCGTAATCGATGACATAGGGCTTTCCCGGCGTGAGCTCATGGGTGCGGGCAGGAGACGTCAATGACGCGCAGCCCGAAAGGGCGATTGCTGCAATCACAGCAATGCAAAGTGAGATTCTGGTTTTCATTGGTTGGTTGTTCCTATTTGAATGACCTCTTCTTTGACCAGCAGCGCGTCGAGGCGTTCTCGGCTGCCGTTGAAGCGATTGATATCGCAGAATGTCTTGATGCCATCCACACGCCCTCGCTCAGTCCACTGCCAGAGCGTCCACACCTTCCAGGGCGCGGGCACCCTGGGCTTTGCAGCGCTGGTGTAGTGGGCCAGCCAGAGGGGATGGTCGGAAAGTCCGGGATCGTTTCTGAGCACATCGTCTGCAAAAGACGGGCTCAAATAAATCACCGGATTGATATGGCGTCCAAGCCGCGAGCGAACTCCTTCAATGAAGTCATAGATGAGCTCGCTGCGCCTTGAAACGGAAAGCCTGGTCCACTGGCTTGGCACTTCCACATCAATAACCGGAGGCAGCTCGCCTGACTCCACCACGCCCAGGGCGGCGGCGAAGCTATCGAGCTGCCCGTCCATGGAAGCGGTCGTGCGGAAGAAGTGATAAGCGCCGGTGATGATGCCGTTGGCACGAGCCAGAGATCGATTGCGCTTGAAAGTGCTGTCCTTGAAGCTCGTGCCTTCCGTCGCCTTGAGATAAGCGAAAGCGCAGCCGGTCTGACTGACTTTCGCCCAGTCGATGACGCCCTGATGATGGGAGACATCTATCCCCCAGGGCTTCTTATCAGCCATCGCTTTCAAGGACGCCTTCGGAAGAGCCTGAAACACCCGTTGGTTTTTCTTCCTGGTGCTCATTGTTTTCTCTTTCTCTTGTTAGCTTGAATACGTGCTTACTTCGCCTTGAAGAAGCTCATCTCGCACAGGATCTTCTCGAGCACCGGCAGAACAAGCGCCGTGACAATGAGAAGAAGCGAGCCATAAACCGGCTGGTAGAACTCCGGGAAAGAAATCGCAAGCGCTGTGCCATTGATCGCATAGCACCAGGTCGGAAATGCAATCGATGCCGCCAGCACCCGGAAGCGCTTGCTGTCGCAAATCGCTTCTTGCTGCGCGTTCGGCAGGTAGATGACATAAAGCGGAGTCAGCGCCCAGAGGGTGAGAAAGACTGTCCAGTGAAGCCAGGCCGGAGCCGAGCCATTGGCCTGGTCGGCCATGATGCCGAGAGCCGCGACATAGGCGAGGTTGAGAGATGCCGGGATGAACATGACCACCTTGTCCAGGTAGGTGGCAGTACTTTCAGGCGGGGTTGGCTCAGCAGGCAACGGTGCAGGCACCGATGGACTCGGTGAGCTCGAGCCATTTTCCGGATCGCGAGGGTCCATTTTGAGGGTCTCCTTGTGTCTTTTTTGCTCCCGGCAGAGAAATCACCCTGCCGGGGTAGTAAGAGTTGGCTGGAGGAATCGTGAGAGGCTTCTGGTGATGAAATTAAGGCTGTCGGAATACCACAACCAGCTTGCATTCAGGCTCTACGAAACCCACTTTTTTCCCGGGCGGCAGAAGATTCCCCTCTAAAGGGTGTTGTGCGGCGCCGTGAAAGCATGAATACTATGGAGAGCTGGGTGCGTTATTCCTGAAAAGTGGGTTGGGTGGTTGAGAACTGAACCCTACGGGATCACGCACCCGGTCTCCTATTACTACGCTGCAATGTAACAGGGCTTCATGAAGCCCCTCCCCTTCTGGCTGCCAATGCTTTCCGGCAATTAGCCGTCCTCCTGGCAGTGGCTCCGTAATATCAATATCTTTACAGCAGTTGTCATAGGGACCGGTTCTTGCCGCCAATAAGCCTTATGCCCCAGTATTTCCTGGCTTCAAGAATTCTTGTCGTACCAGGCTCCATTTTCCGGTAGAAAATCCCCGAAACTCACGCAGCTACGCCATTCCCCCATATGGGGGTGTCCCCAAGATACAACTTTCCACACCCAATCGCCGGAATGTCCCTGTGTCACCGGATACAGCCAACATATGCAAGCTCTGCCAGCCACTGCTGTCCGAGCTGCGTCAGGGTTTCAGGCTTTCTTAAGGGTCTCAGGCACCCTCGGCAAGAGAATCGACTGACCTTAAGCGGCGCTCAGATTCTGCCTGATCGCCGACTTCACAGCTTTGATCATCTCATCCACCTGCCCTCTATGCATCGGCGAATGCACCTCCCACTGCAGATAGATCTCGGTCTTGCCGGCCTCGCAAGGGACCAGGTCGACCGTCAGAACAATCCTTCTTTCCATCTCGCCCAGCTGATCCCCGAACAATTCCCGCCACTGAATCAAGGCAACGATTCTTCCCTCCTCAGGGCTAGCCTTTCTGATCTGCCACCAGGCATCGGGCTTTGTCCGGTGAGTCTCGGTCAACAAATCAATGATGTAGCCATAGCAATGAGCCAGGTCATAGCTTGATAGAAGTGGCTTCTCAGGCTCTTTTGGCTGCTGCTTCTTCCACATGACGAAGCTGACGACAGCAAATGCAACCAGGAAAAATACTTCCATTCAGCTCTCCATCCTCAAAAGTCTATTTCCGGGGATGCCGGTATGTCAGGTGGCTTGTATGGCTCATCAACGTTTCTCTTCTCTGGCTCCACTTCCTGCTCTTTCGGCACTTTCTTTCTCTTCTTCTTCCGCTCCACATCCGGGGCCCCAGCATCGTGATTAGCAACCTTCTTATTCGCGGCTCCTTTATGCTTCTCGGCCTGTTTGTCCTCAGGCTTCTCTTTCGGCTCTATTTCTTGCGCCGGTTCTTGCTTCTGCCCTTCTTGCTGGTCTTGCTCCTGGACTACCTCAGAGTCTAGTTCCGGTTCGTCCTTCGGCTCTTCTTTCTCCTCAGTCTCGCCTTTCTCCTTCTCCCAGGACTTCTGCCACTCCTGCTTTCTTTTGGCCTCCCGGCAGCTCTGTATAGTCTCATCGGATACGACTATCTCGGGCCTTGTCTCAGGCGGATGCTCGGTAGCAAGACTGAAAGCCTGCCAGTTGTATGCCGGGAGCATCAGTGGCGGGGTGCCGGGGGTGAAGACAATTATCCGGTCATCAGGTAGGTTCATCACCTCGCTCGGCTCTATTAGCCAGCGCCCCATTTCTTTTTCTTGAATCTGGCCCGAGCTTGAGATTGTCCTTTCAAAAACAGTGGTCTTACCGGCCATCTTGCTTATCGCCTCAGCCGGCTCATAATCGGCAGGACGGAAAAAGATCCTGGTCCGGGGCTGCTTTCTCAAGTCATTCGCCACCCCTCGGTCATAGACATTATCGAGCTGGGCGAAATCTTGAAAGCCGAGCATGAAGCTTATCTTCTGGTGCCTGATGATAGACAGCTTCTCGTTTATTTTCGGTATCATCCCGAAATTCGTGAACTCATCAAGAAGGAGAAACGGCGGATCATCGAAGTGATTGTTCTGGATGTGATTCAAAAGATAGTTGAAAACAAGCGCCGCCACCGGCTTCAGATTCGGCTTATTGGCCGGCACCGAAAGATAGAAAGTGAATCTCTGATGCGCCAGGGCGTCCATATCGATGTCTGTCTTCTCAGTCAAAGCTACGACTTTCGGGCTCGACCACAAGCCGAGCCTGGTGATCAAACTGGCTACAACACCGTACCTGAAGCCCTCCCGGCTCGTGTTCATGAAGCCCCTGTAGTCTTCCCTGACCTGCTCCACAGGGCTTTCTTTGATTATCTTCTCCATCCCTTCCGGTCCTTCTCTTAAGAGAGCCCGGATATATCCAAGGTGCATATCCTGCGATGCCGCATGCCCGATCAAAGTCGTCAGCATATTCGCTTCTGACTTGGGCCAGACATCATCGCCATAGTTGTTCTTGCCTGTCGTGTTATCCACAATCAGCTGAGCCATATCCCGGGCATCGTCATAGGTCTTTACCGCATCAAGCGGATTGATTCGATGAGAGGTCAGATCATCCGGATCGAAGTGATAGATCATCTGACCGCCCATGACCGCTCGATATCGGGCAGTCTTCCAGTAGAGATCGGGCTTGTCGTTTCCTGCTCTGGCTTCGGTCACAAGGGCAGATTTATTGCACCTGGCGATAAGATTCGGGATGAATATCCCCGAGGTCTTGCCTGAGCCTGTGGGACCGACAACAATCGCGTGCTTTATCGTATCCGTCTCGTTTACCGCCACCAGCTCGTCATCTTCGCCAGGACTTACAAGAAGCCTCCCATCAGGCACTATCGCAGGATCCCCTCCCCAGTATCCAGCCTCTTTTATGTCCTTAAGAGTCCCCCAGCGAGCCGAGCCGTACTTAGTTCGCTTAGGCTCCTTCTCCACAATCTTCTGGTAGCGGCTTGCCGCCTCATGCATCACATCGACTATCTCTTTGACCTTCTCCGAGCACTTTTGAAGCGTCCACTGGTAATTGCTCTCCTCGATAGAGATCTCGACTTTCGAGCCGCCTTCTATCTCATCCCACCTGATCACCAGATGATATGAATAACGCCAGTTGGTGCCCTTAATCCGGTCGTTCTTCTCGTAATTGGCCGCGAGCTCGCATAGCTCGGTGTTGATGAAATCCACTCGCCAGCCACCTCGCGCAAGGGCGGTCCTGGCAATCTCAGCCACCTTCTCTTTTGGTGCTGCTAGAGTGAAATCTCCGCTTGCTTGAGGCACTTACTCCTTTTCCCTCTCTATCTGGCCGACTCCCATTATCTATTGACCCCAGCCGCCGCCACGCTCAAACCACTCTCGATCTCTCTTGTCTCTTTCCTGCTGCTCCTGGTCTTTCTTGGTCCGATCATCTCTGGTCTTCTGCCCTTCTTTCGTATCCCCCAGCGCCTTATCAAGCTTCTCTTTCTGTCCTCTTGCCTTGCCCTCGTATTCGGTCCCTGATAGCTCTTTAGTGAGCTTCTCATCAAGCTCTCCGGCTGCCTTCTCCATGTCGTCTCTTGTCTCTTTCAGCCGGTCTCTCTCTTCCACAACCGGTATCGATCTGACAAGCTCGTTGGCAAGACCTGCCCCGGCCATGAAAAGACGAAATACAGGGTTGCCTGTAAGCTGCATTTGAAGAGGATTCACCACCTCGCCACCGGCACGCTCCATCGTGCGCGGCCGCTCAGGCGTCCTCATCTCGTTTTTTGCCTGCTCGAGCCCTCTTGAAAGAGCGCCTACCCAGCGACTCCTGTCTTTGTCCTCAATCCAGCCCCGAAGCTTCTGGTAACTCTCAAAAGGCAGCCTCTCGGAATTATCCCTGAGCTCTTTTGCAAGCTCCGTAAGCTTCTCATACGAGTCTTTGTTGCTGTACTTCTTGCCGTCATACTCGAAGTAGTCTTTGTCCCTGTCTTTGGCTTTGGCTCTATCCTTCGACTTCTTCTCTTTACTCTTCTCTGACTTTTTCGGCTCCTGCTCTTCTTTTGATAGCTCCTCCTTTTCTTTCTCTTTGATCCAGGAAGCCAGCTTCTTGTACTCTTCTTTTGGAATCCGCTCCTCGAAGTTGTCCCAGAGATTCTGAGTCAGATCCCGCAGTTCCTTCAGGCTGCTATCCCGGCTCCACTGCCTGCCTGCAGCCTGGATTCTCTCGACCTCCTGGGCTCTGCTTCCATCTCTATCTTTCTTCTTCTCTGGCTCTCTGACTTTCTTTCTCTTGCTCTTCCCTGTCTCTTTTTCCTTCTCAGACCGCACCCTGTCCTGTTCTTTCAAGTCCTGTTGCTTCCGCCACTTCTCATACGGCTCAAGCTGCTCTCTCAAGATCTTCTTGTGAATAAACGGAAGCTCCAGACCCTCGCTTATTCTCTGCTGCCGCTGCCTCTCCCATTCGAGCTGCTTCTCCCTCTGCTTTTTCCGGCGCTCCTCTCGTGCCTGCTCGAGCTCTCTCGGGTGCTCCCTCTCAAGAAATCTATCGCCCAACTCTCTTACTTTCTCCAGGTCCTTCTTGTCTATTTTCACGTCGGTCCCGTTTCGGTCCTTGCCATAAATCACCACATGGACATGATGGTGCTCAGTGTTGTCGTGCTCCACCGCATACCAGCTCAGATCAAGCCCTTTGACTCTGCCAAGCTCCTTTAGAATCTCCCGGGTGAATGCTTTCTTGTCCGCCGGATTGATCTCGGGCGCTAACGTCATCTTGTGAACAACCACTTTCTGGTTGCCCATCTGCCTGATCTCCTTGCGGACATCAGTTGCATCAACCCGATCCTCAAGGTCGCTGAAGAGATCCCGGCCACCCTGCTCCCTATCAGGCCCTGGGCGGTGCTGGATATATGTCAGATGCGCGAGTGCCTTCCCGACACCCTTGCCCCGGCTTCCTCTTCCAGCTATATATCTAGACCGGACAACTACCACGGAGCAACCGCGCCCTTCACCTTCTCAGCAAGCTCCTTCTCGTCTTTATCAAGCCGGTTTCTCATCTTCTGCTTTGCCGTATTCACCGCTGAATTAAAAGCTTGACGCGCCTCCTCATTGGGCAGGCTCATCCAGGCAAGCTCATACAGGGTCCCAACGGTAGCCCCCTGGCGGGCTAGCATCCCGCATATACGATTGGTCATCTCGTTGATAGCTCGAGCGACCTCAGATTCTCTTGGACGAGCCGCGATCGCGTCCCTGTTATCCAGATAATGGAGCACGGCATCGCGCACGATCTGAGACTTGCTCACCCCTTGCGCCTGGGCCATCGCCTCCAGTCTTTTGAAGTCCTCGCTTGCCAGTCTCGACTCGATCTTCGGGTTGAATGCTCTCTTTTTCGTTGCCACGTGCCGACCTCATGAGCTAATATATTCTGACATTCTAACAATTGTGCCGGTCTTTTCCAGCCCGCCTACAAAGTGTGCCGATATATATACGCTTATGAGTTGGCACTTTCGAAGAAATGTGCCGACTCTCTTTATCTTGCCTTAGCGGGTAATGGTTGCGACTCAGTCCCCCTTCGTCGCAGGAATAAAAGCGGAATTCCTTACGCTATGGCAACTGCCTACCAAGGAACGTCGTTTGGGTTACGGCAATTATTTGACCGCGTTGTTCGACTGTGAATTCATAATACTCATCAAAAGACATGAGGCTGCGGTCTTCAGGCACGCATTCCACCTTTGCTAAGACTTCATAGCTGTTTGGTCCAATTTCAACCATTTTTTCCGTGCTATAGGAGTGTCCTTCAAGTTCTCGCTTATGCGTGACCGGGGATGTCTTTACCCTTTTTTCAAACTGAAGGTCTCGTATAACATATTCTCGGAGGCGTCTTTCAATCGAATCCCAGAGATGTTTATTGGACATTCTAGTAATTTCTTGACCGCCAGCAAAACCACGAGCAATCTTCCTCGAACGTCCGCCACTGGAAAACTTGATTGTTGGTATTACGGTGTCACTGGTGTGTCCTGTCGGTTTGGAAGCCGGCCACATACTTTCTGAGCTGCTCTTAGGTGTGCCATTTTCCTCTGGCTTCACATAGGCATTGAAATCGTTTTCCACTTCACCGTTTTTTAGGGCTATTGAATGCACATTTCGAGCCTTTTCCAAATCACCTTTGGCCGTATAAACAGCAGCTAGCTCTTTCAGAGACATTAGATAACGTGGATCACTCGGGGTCTTAAGGGAAGCAAGCGCCTTCTTCCAAATAACCGCTGCTTCTTCATAGTTTCCCTGTTCTGCCTTCTCTTTGGCGGACATTTTGTACTGATGCCAGGATTGAGCATGCAATGGACTTAGCCACCCTTGTGCCATGAAGACGGAGATTAGGATTAGAGACAATCGACGAGCCATACTGAAGAATATTGGTGTTATTCATCTCACACTGTTCCACAGAGATGCCAGGCTTAAGCAAGGATGAAGCTGTCAATCTCAACAAGAGTCTTATTCAGCAGGCAGAGCACTCTTATCCCTGAAGGCAGGTCAAGCCGGTGCGTAAGCGCAGAGCGAAGCGTGGCTTGAGGTGACTGAAGGCTTCTGTACAATCAAGACATCAAGCCGCCCCTGCGGGCTATAGTCGATAAAAGCCGACCCAAAAGAGGAGCGTAAGCCCCTTATGCATGATACGAGTACTCGGGATACTCATCGAGCAGGTCAAACATCTCCCTAGTGAACTGTGGGTTTAGGTCGTGCAGGTACAGAAATTACCAGTTCATGACAAGCGGCTCATGCATTCGGCTTTTGCTCTCCCTATACTGACTATATCTGCCATCCAAGCTCAAGGAGATAGGGCCGTGAAAGGTACTGTTGATGTTTCTGATGTCACTGATAAGGGGAGCTATCAGGGATCTTCATTCCTCGAACGACAGCTGGAGCAAAGGAATCAGAAAAATACTAAATCCAAAGAGAATGATGGTCGATTTATCGAAACCGACTTGAGTCAGCTTTCTAATGGACCTTACCCCTGGCGTCGCTATTGGGCTCGTTGGGTGGATTTAGCACTTTATACTTGTGCTTTTGAAGTGGCCTTTGCAATACCGCAAGCCATTGCAGAGCTATTGCTGCAAACGAGACTTGAAAGTGACATCATATTCAAAACGTTTTGGAACCTCGGATGGATTCTCGTAGTTGGTCTTGCGGCATGGATCAGTTATTGGTTTGTAGAAGCGCTATTGATATCAAGCCTCGGAACAACCCTTGGTAAGTGGCTCTTCGGAATAAGAATAGTCAACAGCGATCACACTAAGCTTTCTTACAAGCAAGCCCTCAAACGTAGTTTTAGGGTGTATTGGCGAGGGCTAGCTCTTCATCTGCGTTTTATGGACCTCTATACTCAATATAGAGCCTACTGGGATTTATCCAAAAACGGGATTACTAGCTGGGATAGGGATGGGGGCATCCTTGTCATACACAAAGAGATAGGCTCTTTTCGGCTAATAGCCACTCTTCTCTTGGTTGTTCCACCGTTGGTTTGCTATTTCCTGATGATCTTGTCTTTCCGACGTTTGGAACTGTAGGTATGTGGTTTGATGCCAGAATCGAGCTTGGCACTCTTAAGCCTGAAGGCAGGTCAAGCCCGGAGCGTAAGCGCAGAGCAAAGCGTGGCTTGAGTTGGCTGAAGGCTTCTGTACAATCAAAACATCAAGCCGCCCCTGCGGCCTATAGTCGATAAAAGCCGACCAAAAAAAGAGGGGCGTAAGCCCCTCATGCACGACACCAGTACTCGGGATAATCCCAGAAAAGCTCATCGAGCAGGTCGTACACCTCCAGCGTTATATCATTCTCCGGACCTATGAAGGTCTTGTAGAAGTGCGGCCAGAACTCATCAAAGCGAAGATAACCTACGCTGTTTCTGTAAGACTCAGCCATGTTCACGATCGCCACTTTAAGCGAATCGTAGAGGAACGTGTAATTCGGGTTATTCTCTTCGGTGGTATTGATTGTTCTCATGATGATTATCTCCTGATGTATTCGGCTCCGAAGCCGGTTGCCAGAGCCACACCGAAGCCTGATGGCAAGTCAAGCCCGGAGCGTTAGCGCAGAGCAAAGCGTGGCTTGGGTTGACTGAAGGCTTCGGTACAATCAGACAACCGGGGAGGAGGCAGCCACAGCCATCAACAAATCCTTCTCTCTTATAGAAAAAGCCGCCTCTCAGGCGGCTTTCGCATCACTAGAAGAAAACCTGGAGGAGGGACCGGCGGTCCCTGGATCCAGCCTTACGAAAGAAAAGCAGCCGGATGAACCGGAAGCTCGGCTATCTTCCGAGACCTCTTTGTCTCCATCTCCCGGTCAGCCTCAATCCGAGATCGCACCTGGAAGAGTGCTTCTTTGACCCTCAAATTCGAGCACCGCTTTCGATAGAAGTCGACTATCTCAATTGCAGCTTCGTACTCACTCAGCTCACCAAGCCCCAGGGCGATGTCCTGAGCGCAGGCAAACAGGAGCGGATCGGAGCCGGTCTCAAGAAATGCCTTCAAGATCCGGTCGAGCTTCAAGAGCACTTCTTTGGACGTATCGGCATAGCCGGCCAGGCGATAGAGTTCAGAAAGGCGGGTCAAGACCACGTAATAGGCATAGAAATCGATGCCCCTGGCTGACGGCTCGGTCATCAGCCGTAGCACTTCCTCCAGGCTCTCTATCTTCCCCATGTAGTGATTGCTTTCATCCGGAACCATGTGGAACGCAGACAGCTTCTCACTCCAGTCTTCTGTTTCGGTCGGCTCGGTTGGCATGGACAAATCTTAGTATATTTCTGGTATTTAAATACTGATGAAGCACAAGAAGCCGAGCATGAATCAGTTGCGGAAGCTACAGGACAGATTTCTGAAGCTTCGTACTCCCTGCCGATTCGACCGGCCGCTCTCCTCCATCAAGGAGCTGCCGCCTCTCAAGGCAGCTCCTATTACAAGCGTCTATCCGGAGATAAGGGGGCAGTGGCTCTTCGAGCTCAACGAAGGCTATGACCCGGACGACTTCAACCACGGATCGAACTGGCTTGTCTGGTGGTTCTGCCCGGAAGGACCCGATCATGTCTACATGCAGGCGATAGGGTCTCATGTGAAAGCGGTTAGAGATGGGACCAAGTTCGGCGGCTGCCTCTTCTGCGCCGGCCACTACGGCTCGGTGACAAACAGCATCGCCGTCTTCTACCCGGAGCTTGCCAAAGAATGGGACTACAAGAAAAACGGCGGTCTTACCCCTTCCGATTTCAGCTACGGCTCGGGCCTTTTCGCCTGGTGGAAATGCCCATCCTGCAAGGACTCATATGAAGCGAGAATATGCAATCGCACAATTCGCGAGACCGGCTGCTTCAAGTGCAATGTCGGCGAGCACACAGACCTCAGAGACTATCCCAACGCCTACAAGCAATTCGATCGCAAGCTGAATAAAGGGGTCGATCCAGAAAAGCTCCTCTGGCATCGTAAGTACTGGTGGCGCTGCAGAAAGGCCCCGGATCATGTCTGGCAGGCGGAGTTCTGCCGAAGAGATAGCGAGCGCTGCCCGTTCTGCAGGCGGATCCTGGTCTCCTCGACTAACAACCTCGGGCTTCGAAAGGATCTGGTAAAGCAGATCCACCTCACAAAAAACGGCAAGCTCGATCCCTCCAGGATCTCCCTGGCAAGCCAGAAAACGCTCTGGTGGCAATGCGACAAAGGACCCGATCATATCTGGCAGGCGAAAGTGAGAACAAGACTGGATGGTGGCGGTAATTGCCCTTATTGCATAAATCAATGGGTATCGAAAACCAATTCCCTCAAAGCAATGAGGCCGGACCTGGTTAATCAGTGGCATCCCGAGAAGAACAAGCTCACGCCGGCGGAGGTAGTAGCAAGCTCAACGAAAAAATGCTGGTGGAAATGCGACAAGGGCCCGGATCATGAATGGCAGACCACCGTGGTCAGCAGGACCAGGGTCAATACCGGCTGTCCTTTCTGCAAGAATAGAAAAGTCTCGGTGACCAACAGCCTCGCCAATTTCCCCGATATAGCCTGCGAGTTCGACCTGAAAAAGAACAAGCCGGATACGCCCGATACCGTGCTTGCGGTCACGCATAAAAAATACTGGTGGACCTGCTCTTCTTGCAAGAGGCAGTGGAAAACGAAGGTCTACCTTCGCACCCAGCGCGGCTATAGCTGCAGACCCTGCGCGATAATCCGGAGAACAGAAAGGCAAAAAAGCGCCAGGCAGGCAAGCGACAGCAAGTCTCAGAAGAAATAGAGAGGAGGCAGGGACGAGCTGGTCCCTGCCTCCTTTCGCTCTAAGCTGTAGCGAGCTTACTCTCAGCCTTATCAGCCTCGCCTTCCTGCGAGGTCGGCCGCTTGCCGCATAAGTGGAAGGACGTGAGCTTAATCACCGGCTTGGTGATCTGCCTTTTCACTCCGTCTTCTTCTTTTGTGTAGGAAGACAGAGCCAGCCTGCCGTTGATTACCACCTCGCGGCCTTTGGTGATGGTCTTGAGGACTCGATCCCCGAGACCATTCCAGGCATCGACATCGATCCAGAGGGTCTTGTCCTCATCTGTGTTGGAGGAGAACTCCTTCACGGCGACCGAGAATTTGACCACCTTGTTTCCGGTGTCTCCAAAGAAGATGGCGTGAGGTTTCTGACCGACATGACCGACGATAGTGATTGAGTTGTTCATTGGATGCACCTCCGTGTTGTGCTTCAGG
>Ga0226835_1000360_pt1 | contig 60055 bp, 52 predicted proteins | sample LAC_MetaG_1_FD_163627 | JGI IMG/M metagenome (GOLD analysis project Ga0226835, IMG submission 163627) | Anaerobic ammonium oxidizing microbial communities from anammox membrane bioreactor (MBR) in UC Berkley, California, United States -... | ecosystem: Engineered > Bioreactor > Anaerobic >...
TTCTGGAAAACGACGAGAAACGCAAATCTTATGGAGTGGAGGCGAGAAAGCGCGCCCTGGAGCTCTATGACCGAAAGATCACCGCCGCCAAATCAGTGGAGCTCTATAAGCTGGCCGCCGCCAATTTCGAGGTCCGGCGCCGGACCGCTCTTTATCGCAAAGATAGCAATGCGCTGCTCACCAGCGCCGAAGATGTCTTCAGGGCTTTCGACCAGATGGTCTACAAGCTTCTGTATAAACGCTCCCTGCGCTTTCGCCTGAGCTACTGGTTCCATATGCTCAAAGACAGACCGCGACTCTTTGCCGGCAATGTCCTGGTGGGCGCCGGGGAGACCCTGTCCCGACTTTTCGGGCGTAAAGAGCCCCCGGCGCAGATCGCCCGCCTGAAAGAACGATTGAAAACCGGCCGCTGACGCGTTTACCCCGCCATGCAATAATGGGAAAATCGAAGGAATTCTTGAATGAAAAGAAAGTTCACAGCAACGGTTTGGCAGGAAGGCGACTGGCATGTAGCCCAGTGCATTGAAGTAGACGTGATAAGCCAGGGCGAAACCGAGCAAGAAGCGCTTAAAAACTTGGCTGAAGCAATTCAGCTTTACTTCGAAGAACCAACAAGTACCGCTTCTACGTCAAAGATAATGACTGTAGAGGTCGAGATTGGTGCCGCTTAGACCGCTGCCTTACCGCGAAGTAAAACGAAAGTTAGAGGCGGCTGGTTTTCGCATCATCAGTCAATCAGGAAGCCACGTCAAATTTACAAAGCAAACAGAGACGGGAACGCTTATTACAATCGTCCCTGTACACAGAGAGATTGCCCTCGGCACGCTGCGCGGAATCTTGAGGCAAGCAGGATTGACACCGGAGGTGTTCGAGAGCCTTTGAAATGGGCTCTCGAATTGCCGATTACGCAACGCTCTGCGGCACTCACAGTCAATACAGACTCCAGTCGAGATAACGAAAATCAGCGGAATCGACATGCTCGAAAGAGCACTCGAGAGACTCCAGGATGACAGCTCCTTTCCGGGCTCCCAGGGCGACCTCGGGTCTGAACTCGGTTCCCAGGGCAGAGAAAGGCAGCACCCGGTCGAGCATTATAGAAACCAAACCACCTGCAGGAACTTCTACTTCCAGTTTTTTAGTAGCAGCATTCACCGAGAAATCAGGACGGTCGAGCCTGCGCATTACCAGATCGATTGAGACAGTAGCAGGGGAGTCTTGCTGGCCTTTGACCACCCCTGAAAGATGCACCGCACAGGAGCCGCTATTATTTCCATCGATTTGCCGGCTTCCGACAAGATAAGCCGGCGCTCCCGGTGCCACCACCAAAGGTTTGTCGATCATAGCAACCGGCTCGCCAGGCAATGTGCCCGCTACAGGCCGCTTCCTCTCGAACCCGGTAAGAAGAACTACCCGCACATATCCGGGGAGAGCCTGGCTGGCTCCGGTCCGGCTCTCCAGTCGAGCCGACTGTCTATCTGCCGAGACAGGCAGATAGGGAATCCGGGCATCGAAATCAGCCATGTCGGTGCTCATTTTCGTGAAGCTGAAATCGAACAAGGACGGAATCGCGTATTTGCCGTCGGCACCGGCCACAGAGCCATAGATCCGAATGGTCTTTTGCCCGGGAGAGATGGCAATCGTGTTCTCGCCTCCCGGCACCAGCCATGATACCGGTACCGAGAGCGCCTGCCACTGCCGAAATCGGTCGGCATCAGTGCCCAGCACCCCGGAGAAAAGCTGATACGAGCGCATTGTCGTGCCGGTCTGGCTGTATCTATAAAGCGGCAAAGAAGGCTCCTCCACCGTCCGTCCGTTCAGGCTCACTGTCGAGCCAGGCAGAGCTTCGGCTGAATCGATCAGGATCACGGCTCGATCCGGGTTGCCCGGCGGAATCTCGGTCAGACGGACGAGGCGGTCGCCCGCCGGTATCTCCAGGGCATACTCGCCATCATTCAGGAGCCCCGCCGAAAATAGAAAAGGCAGTGCCAGAAGAGCAGAAGCGAGCCCTAATCTCCTGGCACCCTTTACCGAGCCCAGTGCCACCGAAACCATCAGATAGATGAGCAGCGCCTTGAGGAGCACAACCACAGACAGGGCAAGACCGGACTGCATACCAAAACAAGTGAGGCTAACATCGATGTCCAGAGGCAGAAAAATCGTGAAGGCAATGGCAATGCCAACGGAGCCGAGAGCCAGAGACCAGACTTTGCGACTCTGAGATGCGGACCAGAAGAAATAGACGGCCAGGATGCAAAAAAGAGGAATGGCGGTGAATCCGTATCGAGGGATTGCCGAGAAGGCCATATACGGCGCATGTGCTGCAATGAGAGCGAGGCTGGAAAGACAAATCAGCCTGCTTTTCGGATCGAGGCCCTCATTCTTTGACCGCAGGAGAAATGACACCGTCCCGAGACAGCCGAAGGTCAACAGGAAAGTGTGCCAGATACTCTGGGTGATCAGGGGCAGCCCGGCGATGGCAAACCGATAGTCATTCCAGGGCACGTACCAGAGCCGCTCGAATTTGCGAAAAGCCATGGCTGCATAGACATCAGGATGCTCGAGCACTCGACCTTTGATCGTCCCCAGTGCTTCAGGCAAAGTGAGTGCATCGATCTGCTCGGGTGGGTCCGGACAATCCCTGCCGTCGGTGGGCAGGTCGAAACCCCGGAAAAGATTGTAAATCGGTTGACGCTGTGGAGAAAGATAGATCTTGCCGGTGGCGGTCCAGGTAAAAGCAAGCCAGGGCGCAAAAAAAATCGCTACTCCAAGAACAAGAGCAGCTAGCTTGAGACCCAGAGATCGCCTGTCGGAAAAAAGTGGCAGGAGTGCCATGAGAAGCATCCCCGGAGCCACCAGAGGCTTGAGCAGAACCGCCACAGCTAGAAGCAGACCGAGCCCCAGATAGCAGGCGATTCCCTTGCTGCGAGCCCGAAACACGAGACAGGCGAGATAAAGAGATCCAACCTCCACGAGACAGGTGAGAGGCTCGGTGAGAAATTTGCTTGTCGATACCAGGGCTGAAGGATAAAGAGCCCAGAGCAATCCACCCAGGATACCGAGAGGCAGACTTGCCGTCATTCTCCTGCAGACCGCGTAGACAAGGACAGCGGTAAGACCATGCACCAGGATCATCAGGAAGATCACCGGCTGCATATGCGTGATATCGGGTCTCGCTCCGACAAGCGAATAAGCCGCCGATCCCAGTAAAGGCATCACCGGGCCATCGAGCATGATCGCGTCTTTTACTGCCCGGCACTGGGAAACCAGTCGGGAGGGGTCTTTCATGAGGTCAGCGAAGGCCGCCTGCACCGCGGCGGAAGACTCGACATAATGCCCGGAATCGAATAAGCCGGCGCTGCCCAGGCTGAATCGGGTGAAGCTGACACTACCCGCCATCAGAAAGGCCAGAATGAAGATGAGAAAAGGAGCCGCCTTTTCCAGCCTGGAGCTTGCAGGCTTGTTCTGAGCCGGTATCTCCACTCTTGCTGCCGAAACGGAAAGACTCACCGGCCCGCTCTCCCTATATTCTTGCTTGAAACCGAATACCAGCGCGGCTCGCATCCGAAACCGACCACCTTGCCCGAAGCATCCAGGCCGAAAGCGTGCACCTGGTGCTTGCCCGGCATTCCCAGAAGATTGCCGGGTACTTTTATTGTCCCTTTGCCGGCAGAGATAGAGATCGAGCGAAGCACCACCGGACCCTGAGGCAGCTCGGCTGACGGCACCGGCAAGATGCCCTGGCCTGATTTCAAGATCACCACTTCGATCTTCTCGACCCCTTGCATATTGCGAGAATCGGCTTTCAGAATCAATTCTCGGCCGTTGCCGACACCGAGCACCAGGTCATTGCCAGGCACGGAGCCCTGCGAAGAGAGAGAGAGGGACGGGGACCAGTCAGAAGGTCTCAAACACTCGACGGCATAGGAGAATGCGCCGTCTCTGGCTTTACGATCGCGCAGAGCCAGGGACTTCACTATGCCGTTTGCCAGCCAGCTCCGGCTGCGCCCCACCGGAAATACCAGACGATCGCCCATCACCGACGGTGGCGGACCCTGACTGTAGTCGATCCAGCTAGGCGGCTGATTCTCGGATTTGAAGAGCAGATCAAGAGATTGCGAGAGCTCCACCAGCTCGTCCCTGCCGGTCACCGGTCGACCGTCGAAATCTTTCACCTGAACAGATAGAGCAATAGCCTGAAAAGGATCGACTCGAAATTCCCGGAAAACCGGCTCCGCACTCCCCGTATTCAGCTCCGCACGAGGCAGAGCCCGGTCTTCCCGCGGCCCGGGAAAAGACCAGGACTTATAGGAAGAGTCGGATTGATCCCACTTCAGAACCTTACTTACCCGCCCGGACCGGAGCAGATCGCAGAGCATTTCCGGGGCGAGGAAATCACGCTGACCGGGAACCGGAGACTCGAGCGTCTTTACCCGGTCGGCTAGTCTGGATGGGGAAACAGGAGGAGAAAGGAGGGTGGCAAGAAACTCCGGACGCCCTATCAGACCGGCCCCTTCGAAGTCCTGGGGAAGATCCAGCAAAAGAATCGGTTTCTCGACCGGGACACCGGCAGCCAGTCGGCTGAGAAGCTGGCGGGCATTCTCCACCTGCGCTCCGGCAAGCTCGTAAGAGACGAGATTGTGCCTGGCAGCCACTGCCCAGGTGACAGCCAGTACCAGGGGCACGATTGCAATCGAGAAGCGGAACGGAGTCTTCATCCCTGGAGGAAGAGATGCAATGGACAGAAGGATGCACAGAGGCACCGAACCCAGAAAGAAAAGACGGCTACCCACCAGATTCGGGAAGACATGCCAGATCTGGAAAGTCGGCAGGCATGCCACCACCATCCAGAGCCCCAGGAACAGAGCAACCCGAGAAAGGCTCGGTCTGATCACGAGCCTTACAGCAAGCGCCAGGAAGAGCACATACCAGCTGCACCGGGCCAGGGTAGTGAAAGCCTCGGCAATCGGGCGATGCTCGTTGACACCGTAAGCTATCTTTGCCAGGGTGGACCGGTCCATAAAATTGGCGATGCCTTGTTTTATCGCGGCCATACCGCTGCCGCCATAGCCTCCCACCACGGTTCCGATAGCCAGCGTGCGAAGCGCTGCGAAGCCGCCCAGAACCATGAAAAAGGCACCGGCATAGAAAGCTCTCTGTTTGATCGAATCCGTTTTCCTCCAGGCAAGCGGTCCGCTGAGGAAAATCTCAGCAAGCACCACCGCCAGTGGCAATGTCACCGCCATCTCTTTGCAGGACAGCGCCGCAAGCTCCAGGGCAAGAGCCAGAATCAGAAGGGACATCGCCGGTCTGACGGCCTTGCGGAAATAGAAGTAAGCCAGCAGGGAAGCAAGATAGAAGAAAGTGCAATGCACATCGACCCGTCCGATTATCCAGGCCACCGACTCCACATGCAGAGGGAAGCAAACGAAAAGAAGCATGGCAATCCAGGCGCATGTCCTTCTTCCTGTGACCTCGAGAGCCAGGGCACCGGTGAGAAAGGCGCATCCGCCAAAGACCAGGACATTGGTCAGGTGATAACCGAAGCTGGCAAAGCCGTATAGAAGATAATCGAGACAGAAGGAGAGCGTGATTCCCGGGCGGAAGCTCGTGAGCGAATCGGTATCTCCGGTCCAGGTGCCGGTGAGAGACTTCCAGAGAAGACCGGTATCACCGGTGGCGGCACGGTAGATATAGTCGACATGCTTGAAATCGTCCAGGAGAAATCCTGCTTTCAAGATCGGGTAATAGAGAATCAGGCTGGCGCCTGCAGCCACCAGGGCAAGAGCAATCCACAGAAGAGGCGGATTGACGCCGGCATCAGCCGTTTTTTCTACTGCTTGCTCGGATTTTACTAGGACATTCGTCATATCAGTAAATCTCGTATCCCCCGCTAATTGGAGAGGCGCTTCCCTCGAGCTCCGACACATTCAGATCGAGCTTTTGGAAAACGATGTCTGTTGCAGGCTCTTCTCCGGCAGCGCTGATCTCGATCTCGACATGCTGCTTCGCATCAAGAGCTCCAGACAGCATCACCGGGAAAGAGAAGGCAAAGCCACTGGTGCCGGGCTCGAGAGAAAGGCTGGTGGGCACCCAGGGCGACCGATATTCGACCTTGCTGTCTCTTACCACTGCCTGGACTGTGACCGGCAACTCGCAAGGCTCGGAACGGCTCGACTCGACCAGCCCGGAAACAGTGAAGATCGAAACGGGAGAAAGACCTGCTCGGGAAGAAATGGCAATCGGCAAATGTCCGGACAAGCTGCCAGCCAGCGGCCTCGCCGGCCCCAGCCTGGACCCTGACGGCGCCAGAAGCAATCTGAGGTTATAAGTCCCGGTCTGCAGACCCGGCTGTTGCGAGAGATCCCTGCTCTCGGAGATCAGACCGGGCACCGGATAACGCTCGTCGAATCGAGGATCGCTCAGACCGTCCTTCTGCTCCACTCCGTACAGACACTTGTCCCAGGAGTAATGACAGAGTGACGGGATGATTGCCTGCTCTCGGCGCAGGATGTAGGAGCCATAAAGACGAGCCTGGCTCTGCCCGGATCGTCTCACTATATGGACTGTCAGCTTGCGCGCTCCGGTGACGCTCCCCACCGGCAGCTTGAAAGCGAACCACTGTCTCAGATCGGGCAGGCCAGCCCCGGTGGGATTGATCGCCTGACTGAAAATAGACTCGAACTCGTGGTCGCTTCCGGACTGGACAAAAGGCATCAGGGGCAATGCCGCGCCCTCGAGCCTCTTTTCGTTGACGAAGACATCCACGAGCTGACCGGGCTCTTTCCAGCTCCGGCAATCCATGATCAGATAGCAGTCTCGCGAAGCGAGCTGCTGCTTGTCAATATGGGACAGATCGATGACCTGGGTGATCGCCTGATTATGAGGTCCCAGGTCCACGGTCCATTCATGGGCGCGGCCGAAGGCTCGAACAGGCAGAATCGAAAGCACGAGAAAAACGAGAGCGGTCATGAAGCCCAGCCGCGTCAGACCCCGGGAGCCGCTATCTTGACCCCGGCTGTCAGGCTCGCATAGAGCCACGGCGGCAAGAAAGACCATTACACAGATGAGCTTGATGCCTAGCTCGACAAAAAAGGCAGCCTGAAATGACGTAATCACCGGGATTGCTCTGAGATAGCCGATGAGATCTCCCTGCATCACGACAAAAAGCACCCCCAGCAAAAGGACCACCGGAGCCTGGCCTCGCCGCATCAGACGGCCGAGTAGATAGAGACCGGCAGCCGAGAATATCAGGACGGCGGGCATGGCTGTCACACCGTATCGACCCAGGGTGCTGAACATGAAATAGCCGGCGTGCACCAGGACCACGCCCAGAGCCAGCACACGCCCCCGGGCGCTTCCCCGGGAGGCTCCCAGCCCCAGAGCCGACCCGATGAGGGCGAGATAGAGGAGGGCCTGGTGGAAAATCACCTGCTGGCCCGCAGAAATACTGCCAATGGACTTTCTGAAATCATTCCAGGGAAATGCCAGCAGCCTGCAGGGCTTCTCGAGAGCCGTCAGCCCTATGTCCACGGGACGCTGCATTACCCGGGTGGCAAGGACTCCGGCAGCAGCAGGACCGTCGAGCCCGGCAAAGCTCATAAATGGATAAGCCAGCCAACCGGAGGTATCCGGATTAGTGCCCACAACCAGGTTATAGAGACCTTTCCGGTCTTGCAAGAGACTGGACTGACCGAGGGTGAGTTTTTGTAGCGCCATCACCGGCGCCACCATCAAAGCGATTCCAATAACCATCAAGACCAGGGACCGACGCGTGAAAACATCCGACAATCGCATCATCATAATGCCGGTAAAAGCAAGCCCGACCAGCACCAGGGCCGGTCTGGTCAGCTCCAGGGCTGCCAGGGACACACCCAGAGCCAGAGCCAGTTTCCATCGTCTACAGGCAATCACCTCGATGCCTAGATAGAGGGCGAGACTGACGAAGAAGCAGGTGAGGGATTCACTGAGAAGACGCGCCGAGTTGACGATGAAACCAGGATAAATACCGGCAAGAACCGCTGCCGCCAGGCCGATCCGGTGACAATCGAAACAACGCCGGGCAGCAAGCCCCACAAATACGCAAGTGAGGGCCGAGATCATGCATTGAAAGAGAATAGCGGCGCCAAAATCGCCGCCCACGGGCTGTGCGAAGAGCTTCTGCCCGGTGACCAGAAAGAGAGGATAAACGACCCCGGACTGGGAGACCATCTCTTTCAGCGGCTCATAGACAGCGCTGTCGTAGCTCCCGCTGCCTGAAACGACCTTGATTATGTCTCCGGCCATATCCGGCGGCGCCTGGAGAAAACCTGCCAGAGCCGAGGCGCTCCGGGCATACTCGGCAGCATCCAGGGCATACCGGTAATCCGGACCGGTCTCGAGAAATGCGAAGCCGGCTCGAAGAGCAAGGGCCAGTAAGAAGATGGCCGCATAAGCGATGAAGAGCGCCAGTCCGCGGCGCTCCGGACGCAATACGTCGCGCCTGATCCCCAGGGCCTCCCTGAAGTCCGGACGGACACTGGTTCGCGGTCCCCCAGTCACTTACGCCCATCTCCCTTGAGTTTAGAACCTGTCAAGTGTATCGCACACCGCCTGCCCCCCGGGCCTCCAATGAGCGCACGTAAATACTTAAAAGAAATAAAGCCCGTGTGCCTGCCGGTCCCCATGACCGACAGGCACAGTGTGTTACGGGCCGGATGCAGACGATCCCCACCGAAAACACCTATACATATTGATAAAACCCCTCCAACCTGCACCCTGCTGCTCCGGGGTCGTGCGGTATGCTTGACAGGTTGGCAGGTTCTTCAGCAGTGTGGACCCTGGAGTCGAGGCGCCGGATGAGCGAGAAAATTTCTACTGGTCTCAAATCGCTTGGTGGAACCGGCAAGAAAGCTTCCGGGAAGCGACCCGACAATAAAGAAGCGGCTGTCAGGCTTCGCGAGCTGGTCCTCACCATGTCCAAGAAGGCCAATGTCGGGCATATAGGCTCGGCCCTCAGCGTCGTGGACATGCTCTGGGCTCTTTATGGCAATGTGCTCCATGTCCCATCAGCCAAGCACCCTGACCGGGATCGCTTCGTCCTGGCGAAAGGTCATGCAGCCCTGGCTTTCTACTGCTGCCTGCATCTCAAAGGTTTGATCAGCGAGGAGACCCTCTCTACTTATTGCGGCGATGGCAGCGCTCTCGGGGTGCATCCCGAGCATGCCTTCGAATGGGTGGACTTCGCCACCGGCTCTTTAGGGCAGGGACTCACCAATGGTGTCGGAGCGGCTCTGGCAGCACGCCTGCAAAATTCCTCCCGCCGGGTCTTCGTGCTCATGAGCGACGCCGAAGCAAACGAGGGCTCGGTCTGGGAAGCTATTATGTTCGCCGCCCACCACCGCCTGGCCAATCTCACCGTGCTGGTGGACCTGAACGGACAGCAGGCCCTGGGCTATACGAAAGATGTCCTGGACCTCTCCCCTCTATCCTCCAAGTTCCGGTCTTTCGGTTGGGACGCTTATGACGTGGACGGTCACAACATCGAGGAGATGGTCCAGGTCATGGAGAATCTCGATTTCCAGACAGGCCGGCCTCATGTGCTGGTTGCCCACACCACCTTCGGCAAAGGGGTCTCTTTCATGGAGAACCAGATCAAGTGGCACTACCTGCCTCTTTCCGATGAAGAATATGAAAAGTCCATGGCGGAGGTGAGGAGCTGATGCGCGGGGCGTTTGCCAGAAGACTCTCGGAGCTCGCCGACAACGACCGGCGTATCTGCCTTCTCACCGGCGATCTGGGGTTCATGGCCCTGGAGCCCTTCTCCGAAAGACACCCGGACCGTTTCTTCAACATGGGAGCCGCCGAGCAGAACATGGTCGGAGTCGCCACCGGGCTGGCTGAAGCCGGCTTCATTCCTTTCGTCTATTCCATCGTCACTTTCGCCACCCTGCGCCCTTATGAGTTCATCCGAAACGGCGCCATCCTCAATCATCTGCCGGTCCGCATAGTCGGCGTCGGAGGCGGCTTCGAATACGGTCACAACGGCGCCACTCATTATGGTCTCGAGGATGTCGGCATCATGCGGATCCAGCCCGGTATGACCGTCATAGCCCCGGCTGATTCCAGGCAGACCGAGACGGCGCTAAATGCTACCTGGGATATGGAAGGCCCTGTCTATTACCGCCTTGGAAAGAACGACAAGCCGATAGTGCCGGGCCTCGAGGGCGATTTCGATCTCGGAAGAGCCCAGCTCGTCAAAGACGGCAAAGACCTGCTCTTCATCACCATGGGCGCGATCTCCTACGATGTCGCCCATGCCGTAGAGACTCTCGAGAAAGAAGGTCTCTCCTGCGCGCATCTTGTCGTCGCCAGTATCAACCCGGCTCCAATAAGCGATCTCGTCGCTCAGATGAGACGATTCCGGACGGTGCTCACCGTGGAGGCTCATTATGTCTCGGGCGGTCTCGGCTCCCTGGTCTGTGAAGTGGCTGCCGAGAACAATCTAGACACCAGAGTGATCCGCAACGCCCTGCGCCTTTCCCCGGACGGTCTCACAGGCTCTCAAGACTATCTCCACGACAAATATGGAATCAGCAACGAGAAAATCATCGCAAAGGCCAGGGAGGCGCTAGCGGCGACAGCAGGGTGAACACATCGCTTGTATCGGTGGTGCTTCCGGTCTATAACCAGGAAGACCATATCAGAGAAATAGTCGAGGAATACGAAAAGGTGCTGGAGCGCCTTCCGATACCTTACGAGCTCATTCTGGTGACCAATGCCTGCCGGGACCGCTCCCCGGAGATCTGCAGCGAGCTTTCGGAGACTCTGCCATCGGTTCGCTGGACAGATATAAAAAAGGGCGGCTGGGGTCTTGCCGTCAAGCACGGACTGAGAGAAAGCAAAGGCGATCTGCTCTGTTATACGAACTCCGCCCGCACCAGCCCCGAGATTCTCTCTCTGACGCTTCTCTACGCAGTCGCTTATCCCGATGTCGTGGTCAAAGCGAATCGCAAGATCAGAGACAGCTGGCGGCGGCGCCTGGGCTCCCTTCTCTACAATCTCGAGTGCCGAGCCCTTTTCGATCTACCGACCTGGGACATAAACGGCACCCCCAAGATTTTTCCCCGGCACTTCGCCAAGCTGCTCGAGCTGGAAAGCGAGAACGATCTGATTGACGCCGAGTTCAATATGATCTGTCGCAAAGAAGGCTATCCGATTATCGAGGTTCCCGTGCTCTCCACCCAGCGCCATGGCGGCAAATCCACAACCAATTACAATTCAGCGGTAAAAATGTATTACGGCGTATATGAGCTCTGGAGGCGGACGAAAGGCAAGTGAAGGATCTCACAGCCACCACGTCTCAGACCCCTTCCGCCGATGCCCTCGAATCGATCTGGTCGCGCCACCATGCCCAGTGGCGCGACACGGCCCAGGTCACCAGCCACTGGGAGCAGGCGGGCAGCACCGATCCGGGCTTATTAGAGTTCCAGACCGACAGCAATCTCTTTGCTTTACTGGAACGTCTGGATATAACTCTTCTGGTCACCAGAGAATACGAGCATCTGCTCATGGCTCTCAGCGTCGTGGACGGCTCCCCTCTGATCACCTATTTCAACATGCCCCACCCATCGGGTCTGGCTGTGGATCGCGAGCAAGGCATAGTCTATGTGGCCAGCACCCGCAATCCGAATCAGGTCTTCGAGCTCATGCCGGTGCGCGATCGTCTCGACAGGCTGGATGTCGACAGGCTGGATGTCGACAGGCTGGATGTCGACAGGGACCTCGAGAGCAGCGAGCAGACAATAGCCGGGGCGCTCCTGCCTGTGGCATCCAGGTTCTACGCCGGCTGCCTCTATATGCACGACCTGGCTGTGATCGATGGGGCACTCTATGCCAATTCGGTGGGCCAGAATGCCGTGGTCGAGCTCGAGCCCCGGGGTCGCAGCCGCAAAGCCTGGTGGCCTGCCTGTATCGAGCAGGATGGCGAGCCGGTCTTCGGTCGCAATCATATACAGCTCAACTCAATCGCTCCCGGCGCCTCCATCGAGACCTCCTTTTTCTCCGCCTCCTCCACTGCCATAGAAGAGCTCAGACCAGGCGACCCGGACTATCCGGTGGACCGCAGGGGAGTGATCTTCGATGGGGCAACAAGAGAAGTGATCGTCGAAGGCCTGACAAGACCTCATTCTGCCAGGCTCTACAAAGGCAGGATCTATGTCGACAACAGCGGCTACGGCGAGCTGGGAGCCGCCGACACCGGTCGTCGTCTCGAGGTGATCGCCAGACTGCCTGGCTGGACCCGGGGTCTGTCGATCACGGAAGGAATCGCTTTTGTCGGCACTTCAAGAGTGATTCCGCGCTTTTCCCAGTACGCTCCCGGTCTCGATGTAAACAAGAGTGTTTGCGGAATCCATGCTGTTGATCTAGAATCTGGCGATATTCTGGGCAGCCTCACCTGGCCGCGCGGCAACCAGATCTTCGCCATCGAGTGGCTACCGGGCTCTTTCAGCCGCGGCTTCCCCTTTGCCGACAAGAGGCGAGAAGAAGAAGAGAAATTATTGTTCTATACATATATAACAACACCGAAAGGAGTAGTCGATGAGTAAGCAGTGCCGTTTGTTGATGCTGGGCGCCATGTACGAGAATGGCGGCAACACCACCCATCGTTTTCTCGATGGTCACCCCGAGATGTTCGTATATCCCTTCGAATCGCAGGTCGGCACCAGACTGGTGATGGACCAGATGGCCAGCCTTTTCCCGGTCAAGTACCGCTGGCCCGTCTTCGCACTGGATGCGACACCGTATCAAGATTACAAGGCGATCATCGACGAAGAAGGCAAAATCCGCTCCCGCACTCCCAAGGTCAGCAAATTCCGGCATATGCCCATGGAATTCAGTGACGACGAGCGTTGCGAAATCTACTGCAAAATCATCGAGAAGACCGGCCGCAGCAGCGCCAAGAATGTCATGGCTTTCTTCCAGGCTACCTTCGAAGCATGGAAAGACTACAAGACCACCGGCAAAGAGTCCTTCTATGTAGGCTACAGCCCGATCCTGGGAGTGGATGCCGACAAGATCCTCACCGAGCTACCCGAAGCGCACTTCCTCCATGTCGTGCGCAACCCCTGGTCCGCCTACGCCGACACCAAAAAACGCCCGGTGCCCATGTCGCTCAAAGACTATATCTTCGGCTGGAACACCAACCAGCATTTCGCCCTGCTATTCGAGAAGATGTTCCCGGGCAGATTCCATATCGTCAGAGCCGAAGACGTCATGGCCGATTCGTACAAGACTCTTGGTGCTCTTTGCGAGAAGCTCGGTCTCAAGCCTGCCGACTCCCTCAAGAGACCTACATGGAACGGCGAAGAGCTCCAGGAGATCTACCCCTGGGGCACCATCCGTAAAGCCACTCCGGAGTCCAACATAGCCACCGGAAACGAGCTCACCGACGAGGAGAAGATGGAGATCGAGCTGCGCGCCTGGCAGTATCTCGAAGTCTTCAACTACAAGAATATCCTCGAGGGCAAGACCCTGGTCGCCAAATAGAACCGGAAATTGGCGAGTAAAAGAGTCCTGATCACCGGAGCAAGCGGCTTTGTCGGAGCCAATCTGACCAGACGCTTGCTCCGTGATGGTCACAGGGTGACGGTCTTGCTCAGAGAACAGTCCGACACCTGGAGGATAGACGATGTCCTAGCCGACCTCGATGTCCGCTCTCTCGACCTGCTCGATCTCGCTGCCGTCAGAGCCGTCACCGGCGAGATCAAGGCAGACTGGATCTTTCACCTGGCCGCATATGGGAACTATTCCTGGCAGGAAGACTGGCGCCAGATCGTCGACACCAATCTGACCAGCACCATCAATCTTCTCGAGGCAGCCTCCGAGACTGGCTTCGATGCCTTTATCAACACCGGCTCCTCATCGGAATACGGCATCTGCGATCACGCCCCCCTTGAATCGGAGAGAGTCGAGCCGAATAGTTACTATGCCGTGACCAAGGCGGCAGCCACCGCCGCCTGCCGCCATGTCGCCGCCGTAAGAGACCTCTATATCCCGACCCTGCGTCTTTATTCTGTATACGGTCCCTATGAAGACCCGAGAAGGCTGATGCCCACCATCATCAGAAAGGGTCTGGAGAAGGATCTGCCTCCCCTGGTAGACCCGGATATAGCGCGGGATTTCATCTATACCGACGATGTGGTGGAAGCTTATCTGGCGGCCTGCAAACCGGCATCAACGGAAAGAGCCCCGATCTATAACGTCGGAAGCGGCGTCCAGACGACTATTAAAGAGATCGTCGACCTGGCCCGGGAGATTTTCTGTATCGAGAAAACACCGGTCTGGGGAAGCATGGACAATCGCAAATGGGACGCCAGCGTCTGGGTGGCATCAATCGGAAAAATCGAGAAAGAGCTCGGCTGGAAACCCGATACCAGCCTTCGTGACGGTCTCAGCAGATTCACCGCCTGGCTCGAATCGCAAGAAGCCATGAAAGAGCACTACCGGAGCGCAGCCACAGCCAGAGCGTGATTCGAATCTTCAGGACTCATAGACATCGCTCCTGTGCCCAATGCGAAGCACCAGCACCGTTATTTCATCATGCTTGATATCGCAGATGACCCGGTAGTCCCCTACCCGGTATCGCCAGAAAGCTCCGAAAGACCCTGTAAGCGCCTTGCCCAATAACCTGGGATCCTTTGACGTCGCAACACGCTTGTCCATGAAATCGACTATTCTACGGGCGGCGGCTCTGTCTAGCTTAGCAAGCTCTTTGACTGCGCTTGCGCCGTATTCAATCTTCCAGACCAAGAGCTTCTCTCACTTCGTCAGCACTAGCAATCTTCTCTTTCGCCTGCCTTATCTGCTCAACCCTGTGAGCTGCGAGGTAATAGTCCTCCATGTCGTCTATCTTTTCAGCAATCATTTCCCGAATATAGAACGCCTTGGTACGACCGGTCATTCTGGCCAGGGCATCCAATCTCTTCTCAAGATCATCGGGAAGCCGAATAGAGGTTGCCATAAACCTTCTCCACCGAGCGAATACATGTATTCAATGTATCACAACTTCATAAGACCGACTAGCGTGTCATGAAAGAGCACTACCATGGCGCAGCCAAAGTCAGAGCACCAGCCTCCGTGACGGTCTCACCAGATTCTATTGGGACGCCTTGAAGGTGATCTCCCAGGGTTTATCGCACTTGCGCCCAACCGAGCAAGCTATCTGATAGTTCATGGTCTGGAGTCTTACCAGATCCTGGATTTTCTCCTCAAAAGATTTGGCAGCGAGAACCTTGCGGTACTCTGCCTTTTGCTCGAAGAGTTCTTCCGCCCTGACTGGCTTTTTCCTTACCTTTGACACAGTCGACCCTCGGGGTTATACAAACCTTATATATTCAGACTGTCCCATTTGTCAACGAGCCCAAACCGGGTAAGTATATCGTTTAGCCTTTCCGGGTCGGGCTTGGTGCTGGCAAGTACAACGGGTATTCGACTCATGTCCTTCGGCCGCCCCGCCTTGATCATGATCGCCAGTAGATGCTCCAGGGTGAATACCCTCGTCGGCACTCCAAGAAACTTGATCTCTACAGCCATTTCGATAGCCTCTCGCTCGAGGTCTGAAGGAGGCACAAGGAATTGAACAGGCACACCCTCAATCTTGATATTGGCGCCTTCAGGCACATATCCCCGCTCCATCAAGTAGCTATATAGTGGTGCCATGTCAACCAGCAGCCCCCCTGGCTCACCTATATTGCAAAAAATATCTAGATCGAATGTATTCACAACTTCCGAGTAGAACACGACACCAATGGCACCACCTATAGCATAACGCCCTATGACGCCAGCCTTCTCCATCTCATTGATGACTTTCAGTGTCTCATTCATCGAGCAGACTATAGCACCAAACCGCCAGTCCTGCATCGAGACCCTTCAAAACAAAAGTGACTGCACTCCAATAATTGCGCGAAAAAATATTTAGCACTACCAGCGATACTACAACAAATCCCAAGAAGGAAAACTGATGCGCGGCCAGCTTCTGATACGGATAGGCAGTCTCGGTCTGGATCAATGGACCTCAACAACAGAGTCTCAAACAGCCATCTCCAGACTCGCGATCCGGTCTATGCGCTCGGCCACCTCCACCGGTCCGTCCCGAAGGGGGCGGGTGGAGACGAAGCGGGCATACTGGCAGAAGATCGCGCTCCAGAAAGCGATCACGCCGGCGGCGGTAAGGAGGCAGGCGACGAGTTCCATGCCGGAAAAAGACTCCCAGGAGATGAGATGCACCACCATCGCCACCAGCAACAGCGCTATCGATGCGATGGTCGATACCTTCAGCTTCTCGCTCCAGAAAGCCGGTCCCATGAGAACGCAATTGTGATGCAGGAGCTTGAAGAAAGAATATGAGCTCGGACCATGGTAGCGGCTTTCGGGCTCATAATAGACGAAGCTCGTAAGGGTGCCTGGCGTCGAATTAGATTGACGATCGAGAAGCTTGACGAAATGGCTGTTCCGGTCCGGCGCCGCCAGATACCTATCGGCGACGGCCCTTGAGATCAGCGCGAAGGAGCCATAATCGAGACTGTTGGGAAACCTGGTGTAGACCGGCAGAAGCTTGCGGACAGCGGCATCGGCCAGGCATCTGGCGATGGAATCGCGCCGCCTGGTCTTGACCGCCAGAACAATATCGCTTCCCTGCCTGGCTTTGCTCAGGAGACTGCCTATACATTCGGGCGGATCTTGTAGATCGGCATCCATGACCAGGCAATAGTCTCCTCTTGCCCGGGAGAAACCGGAAGCGATAGCGGCTGCCTGACCGTAATTGAGCCTGTGCCTGAAGGCCCGGATGCGCAGATTATCGTCGCATTTCGCCAGGCTCTCGATGACATTCCAGTCCGACTCGTCACCGCGATCGTCGACAAAAATCACCTCGAAGTCCACCGACTGCTCGCTCAGGTAATCGCTCAAACGCGAGTACAGGGGCGGAAGACAGCTTCCGCACTTATACACCGGCAGGATCACGCTAAGATATGGTCTGGACAAGATTTCACCTGATTCCTTATTCCTTGCTTACAACAGGATACCGCCATAAGAGCGGCATTTTCTAAGAGACTCTTCATGTCCGAATTCGTACTCATCAGAGATCTGGCAATAATCTGGCTCACGGCGCTTTTTGCCGGATATGTCTGTGTCCGCTCGAAAATGCCGGTGATTGCAGGATATATACTTTCGGGGGTATTAATAGGACCCTTCGGCCTCAAGCTCATAGTGGAAGCCGAGCAGATTCACGTCCTTTCCGAGTTCGGAGTGGCGCTTTTGCTCTTCGCCCTGGGGGTGGAAGTCTCGCTCAAGCAGATCCTGGGCAGAAACTCCAGAGTGATTGTCGCTGGTCTCTTGCAGATAAGCCTCACCATTGCTGCATTTTTCGGCATCTCTCTGCTCACCGGCATGGCCACCGGCTCCGCCGAGGCTTTCGTGTTCGGCTCCATCTGCGCATTATCGAGCAGCGTGGTGGTGACCAGAGTGCTCATGGACAGAGGCGAGCTGGATTCCATCCATGGACAGCTCCTGATCCCCTTCCTGATTCTCCAGGACATCTCTCTGGTGCCTCTCATCTCTCTGATTCCGGTTCTCGAAGATCCACAATCGGGACTTTTCCAGATCCTCGTCCTGGCCCTGCTCAAAGCCGGCGTCCTGGTTCTCCTCGTTATCTGGGGCGCCACCAGACTGGTCCCCTACCTGCTTTCCAGGGTGGTGCACTCCAACTATCGCGAGCTCTTTCTCCTGCTCATCATTTCGCTCTGCCTGGTGATTGCTCTGGCAAGCAACTATCTCGGACTTTCCCTTGCCCTGGGAGCCTTTCTTGCCGGTATCATGATCTCGGAATCGACTTACGGTCACCAGGCTCTGGCGGAGCTGCTTCCTCTGCGCGATCTCTTCTCTATCGTCTTTTTCGTTTCGGTGGGCATGCTCCTCGATCCGGCTTTCATAGCCGGTCACTGGTCCGAAGTGTTGTTTTTCCTGGCTCTTCTCATCGTCGGCAAAGCAGTGATTGCCACCGGAGCCGCCCGGGTGGCCACCAGGAGCAACCGCTCGGCCGTGCTCACCGGAGTCGGTCTGGCTCAGATAGGCGAGTTCTCTTTCGTTGTCGCCATGCTCGGCTCCCAGGCAGGCATAGTCAGCCCGGCCCTCTACAATCTCTTTCTATCAGGCGCTGTGGTATCACTCATTGCCGCGCCCCTTCTCATGGGTCTGGCTCCGGCCCTGCTTCACCGTCTGGGGAGAGCGCCCGCGAGCAAGGAAGAGAGGCGAAAAAGCGATCGAAGCCACGATCCTGCTGCTTCAATGACCGACCATGTGATCCTTCTGGGCTTCGGGCGCACCGGTCGCAATCTCGGTCAGGTGCTCCACGACAGCGGCATTCCCTTCGTGGTGGTGGAGCTCAATGCTGCCATCTTAGACGAGCTCGACAAGCTCGATATCGCCTTTATCTATGGCGACGCCGCCAGCCGGGTGGCACTGCTCCGCACCAACCTGCGCTCCGCCTCCTGCCTGGTGATCACCATTCACGATCCCATAGCCACTCTCACCATTATCGAGCTTGCCCGGCAGATCAACCCGGACATCAAAATCATCGCTCGCGCTCACCGGGAGGAGGACATCGAAGTTTTCCGGGCAGCCGGTGCCAATGCCGTGGTGCAGCCAGAGTTCGAGGCAGGCATCGAGATTACCCGTCTAACCTTGCTCGGACTGAACCGCAGCGATCCTCAGATCAAATCGACCCTGGCGGGCATCAGACAGAAACGATACAGCCTCTTCAAACCGGACATAGCCGAGCCCGATCTGCACAAACTGGTTGGTCACATGCACGCCGACCATATGACCGCCTGGTTCGTTTTCCACGGCGAAGAGACAGGCGGGGGAAAAACCCTCAAAGAGCTCGATATCCGCAAGAACACCGGAGCCACCGTCCTGGCGATCAAGCGGGGCGAAAGCATTCTTCCCCACCCCGGGCCCGATGAGAGCCTGGAATTGAACGACGAGCTCTATGTCACCGGTGACGCCGGGCAGCTGGCCGCCTGCGAGGATCAGCTATGGCTGCGGCGCTTCTGCCCGCTCTGGGATGTGATTTGAAAGAATCAGGGCTCGACGATTTCCACGTCTATGACACTGCTGCCGGTGCTGGCAATGCGTGCCGGATCGCTCTTTCTCATCGAGCCGTTCACATCGGCGAGCACCACCCTGACCTTGTCGGCCAGGCGGCAGGAGGCTGAGAGCATATCGGCGCTGTCATCTATACGCTTTTCGGAGAGAAGCTGATCGATGGCAGGAAGGGTCTCGCCGAGCATGACCAGATCGTCCACGGCGACTTTGATCTTGGAAGAGAGAGCCTCTTTGCTCGAATTGTTGCTAACGAACTTGAGATGCTGATCGAGATCATTGGCTTTTTCGAGAAGCTCTGCCACCACAGCCTGAAGCCTTGCCTGGCTGTCCCGGAGAAGAGCCAGACGGCGGCGACGCCGCCTGGGCGAGAGCACCGCGAAATAGACCACTGCCAGGGTGCACAGTGCACCCATGAGAAAAGCGGAGCTGACCGGATCGGTCCAGAGCATTGACGACGGTCACTCTTGGCTGATGCGGGGATCGACTTCGAATCCGGGCAGATGCGAGACCCTGTCATGCCAGTCTCTGACAAGAGAGCCCATGCGCCGGGCACGTTCTTCTTTGCCCCTGAAAGTAAAAGCTCCTGAGGACCTGGACGGATCGATATCGCGTCCCCGGGAGATGATGTCGGTCCTGGTGATTTCCTGCGTGCCTGAGCTCGAGCTCGAATCAGACTCTGTCTCAGGAAGCTTGAGAGCCTGCAGATTCTGCGAGGTGGTGCGCGCTCTCATCCTGGCCATGCGGTCCCTGACCGCTTCCATCTCTTCGGGCTCGGCACTCTCCGGCGCCGGGCAGAGAATCATCGAAATCACCTTGAACATTCGACTCTCCAGTTATATTGACGATATCTATAGTAAGTGAAAAACACACCGGAAGCAAAGAAGATCCGTTCCAGGTCACATCGGAGATCCAACATGAATAAGATTTATTGCCGCGAGGTCACCTCTCCATATTGCAGAGCGCCCTGCCGGCATGGGGAAAGCGGATTCTAAAACTCGTCTCATAAGGATTCTTGACTTTCAATTTTCTGTGCCTGTGTTACACTCCTGTCTAGAAAAACGGCATCCAGCAAGCTTCTTTCTCCACTATTTCACCTAGACATGCCCTCGAGCACACAGGCGGGCCAGCAAATATGTCCTTCTCCAAGTCCAGCAACAATAACAGCCCGATCAAGAACACCCTTTACGAGCTCAAAGACATCGTCAGCCGCCAGCAAGGGGAAGACCATGAATCGGTGGGCCTGGTGCTCGAAATCGAAGCCATCGTCAGCAGCATCGAAGCCAAGCAAGCCGCCATCTCCCGCAAGCACAAGAAAAAGGTCACCGAGCCTGCCATCGTCGTGCCGGGCATGGGCAACACTGTCCCGGTTCTCTAACTGACTTCACCTATCTCAATTCTTTGAGCTTGCCCGCCAGATCGCGGGCTGCATCAGGTCTGCCCAGGCTCTTCATTTTATCGTTCATAGCGTCGAGAAGCCCCGGCTCATCCAGAAGCCGGGTGATGGCGGAGGCGAGGCTCCCAGCGTCGAGATCCTGCTGGTCGATGACCGCCGCCGCGCCCCGGGTCTCCAGAGCCCGGGCATTGTGCATCTGGTGATTCTGGGCCGCATAAGGATAAGGAATGAAGATACTGGTGGTCCCTGTTACAGCCAGCTCGGCGATGGTCATGGCGCCGGCCCGGGAGACTGCGAAATCGCTTGCGGCATAGACCATGGCCATGTCCTCGAAATATGGTCGCAAGCAGTAACGCCTGTCCGAAAGAATCGACTCACTGAGAGACTCTCTGAAACTTTCGAGATTGCGGTCTCCGGCCTGGTGAATGATCTGTATGTTCTTTTCGAGAAGCTCCGGAAGCGCTTCTCTCAAACTTTCATTGATTGCCGCCGCTCCCTGAGATCCCCCGGTCACGACAATCGTCCTGAGGTCAGGATCAAGACCCAGGCTTCGCCTGGCTTCAGCCGCCGGTAGTGTGTTGACGAAGCGCTCAGATACGGGGTTTCCCATGACCAGGACTTCGCCCCGGGCCCCTGCAAAACCGCTGCGAGCGCCTTCCATGCCCAGGGATACGAGGCAGGCGAATTTGCCCAGACTGCGGTTGACCAGCCCGGGATGAGCGTCCGGCTCATGCACCGCAAAAGGAATGTTCATGGTCAGAGCAGCAATCAGGGGAGCAGCACTGGCATAGCCGCCGGTCCCCAGGACACAGGTAGGGCGAAAGTCTTTGAGAAGCCCCCGGGCCCTTGCCACTGCGCACAATGTAGTGAAGGGCCAGGTGAGAAGCCGGGGAGACAGAGTCCTTGGCAAACCGGCCACCTCCAGACCGACGAAGCGCAGACCCCTGTCCGCCGCCAGCCTCTCTTCCAGGTGCCCGGCAGCTCCTATATAAAGAATGTCTTCCACCTCGGGATCACCGGCCAGCCTCTCCGCCACCGAGAGAGCCGGATAGATATGCCCCCCCGTGCCTCCACCGGTCAGCACTATCCGGTGATGATCCGCATGAGCCATCAGTCGAGCGCTTCTTCCTCGTCTTCGACGCCACTATCACGGGAGACCGAGAGCAAGATACCGACCATGGCCAGGGTGACCACCAGAGAGGTGCCCCCGAAGCTCACGAAAGGCAGAGTGATGCCGGTGACCGGCAGGAGACCGGTGGTCACCATCATATTGACCATGGCCTGGATGAGAATCGAGCTGGTTATACCGATTGCCAGAAGACGCCCGAAAAGGGTCCGGGCATGGCCGGCAACCCGATAGCCGTAATAGCCGAAAGCGGCGAACAGACCCAGGAGCACGACTCCACCGGCAAGACCGAGCTCTTCGGCGATAACAGCAAAAATGAAGTCGGCATGCTGGACCGGAAGATAATGAAGCTTCTGGAGAGAGCGCCCGAAACCGAGCCCGAACCAGCCGCCGGAGCCGATAGCCAGCTGAGCCTGGATGATGTTCCAGCCCTGGGCCTGGGGATGCAGATAAGGATTGAGCCAGCTCTCGATCCTGGCCATCTGATAGGGCGTATCCACGATCTTGTGCCAGACCAGGACGCTCCCGCCGGCAAGGGCCGAGAGTATAAAAACCCAGTTCATGCCGCTCACCAGAAGGAGAACCCCCATACCGGACATGATCATCAGGGTGCTGCCCAGATCAGGCTGTTTCATCACCACCACTGCCATGGCGAAAATGAGGGCAATGCGAAAAAGATTCTGTCTCTGCCACCAGAAATATTTAGAGAGACCCGATGCCATCAAGAGAATCGCAGCGACCTTAGCCACCTCGGAAGGCTGGAACTGAATCGGCCCCAGGTTGATCCAGCGGGTCGAGCCGTTGGCGGTGGTGGAAAGCCCCGGCACCAGGGTGAGAGCCAATAAGCCCACAGCGAAGATCGCCACCGGCCAGCTCCATTTGCGCAGGCGCCGGTAGTCATAACGGCTTACCATATACATGACGAAAAGACCGATCATGCAGGCGATGGTCTGCTTGCGCAAAAACATCGTGGCATCGTGATAGCTGTTGAGAGCTTCCGGAGCCGATGCCGAGAAAACAGCCATGAGACCGAATGCGCAGAGGCTCATGGTGATCGCGATGAGGACGCGACAGGGCAGCCCCCGGAAAGGCGGTGAAAGGTCTTCGCGGCTTGTGATGTCCGATCCTTCTCGTCTGGACTTAATGCCGCTCGGACGAGGCGACCTCTTTGAGCCGCTCACGGACAATATCTTTGAAGACACGCCCCCTCTCCTCGTAGTTCTTGAACATATCGAAACTGGCACAGGCAGGCGAAAATAGCACCGGAGACTGATCGAGCTCGCAAGCCAGCTCAAGGGAGAGCTTGACGGCATCGGCCAGGGATCCGACTGTATGAATTTTGCGCACGCCTCCCCTGTTGAGCTCCGACTTGAAGCGATCCGTAGCCTCTCCAATGAGAATAACAGCAGAAGCTCGATTTCTGACAACATGAACAAATTCTTGCAGCGAGGTACCTTTGTCTTTACCGCCGGCGATCAAAACTACTTTCTTGTCCGGAAAAGCCTCCAGAGCCTTGATCGCCGAGACCGTATTGGTAGCCTTGCTGTCGTTGTAGAAGGCGATTCCCTTTACAGTCTCGACAAATTCCAGGCGGTGCTCCAGGCCCTTAAATGATTTTAGGGACTGATCAACGACAACCGGGTCGGCACCGGCGATGATGGTAGCAGCCGTGGCCGCAAGCACGTTCTCGAGATTGTGCCTGCCTTTGAGACCGAGCTGGGTGACATGGCTGAGGACATGGTCCTGCATATTGCGGCGGCAGCATACGAAACCGTCGCTAATATAAGCACCCTGAACACGATCGTCCAGCTCGCCAGTCACCGAGAAAGGCATGATCTCTGCCACTGTAGGGGTGGTCACGACAATGGGATCGTCGGTATTGAGCACCGCATACTGATCGATATGCTGGTGAGCGAACATGGTCCGCTTGGCTTTGATGTACTCGTCCAGATTGGCGTGCCAGTCGAGATGATCCGGGGTGAGATTGAGCCAGATACTTATAAACGGTGCGAAGGTCGGTGAATACTCGAGCTGGAAAGAGCTCACTTCGCAGACCAGGAAATCCGGACGGTCGGCAAGCAGGCTCAAGATGGGCGTTCCGATGTTGCCGCAGGCAGGAGCCTTGCGCCCGGCATTCTCGAGGATGTAGCTGGTCAGCGCCGTAGTGGTGGATTTGCCGTTGGTGCCGGTGATGGCAATCATGGGGCAGAGAGCGTCTCTGAAAGCCACCTCGATATCGGAGATGACATCACGGCCGGTGCGCCTTGCCGCTTTGATGATCGCCGAGCGCGGAGGTATGCCGGGACTGACTACGAAGACATCGGCTCGTTTGACGGCTTCGTCACTGTGACCGCCGAACTCGCTCTTGATACCGAGCCTGTCCAGCTCGCCTGCGGCAGCCTCATTGTCCTTGTCTCTCGGAGCCGAATCGGAGACCAGAACATCGGCGCCCCGGCCGCTGAGATATTTCGCGGCAGCAAGCCCACTCCTGCCGAGCCCCAGAATAGTGACCTTTCTGTTCCAATCTTCCACGCGGGTATTCTAGCAATTCCCCGCTTTTCAAGACAGTACGCCCGGTCGCGATTCAGGGAATATGTCTCTTATATCTAGCGATGCCGCTTGGCCGCGTCTTTCTTCTCTTTCATCTCGAGCTTGTAAGCCTTCTCCTCGAGCCGGCTTATCTTCTTCTCGAGCTTGGTGAGCTCTTTGGGCGGAATATCGGGGCTCAGGGAGATATAAGCCTTGTACTGAGTGACCGACTCTTTCAGGTCATTGCTGGTGAGAGGCTTCATTTTCTCCAGGGTCTGAGCAAGGCCCCAGCGCGGATCCGGCTGCTTGGGGTTCTCGTAGATGGCGGTGTGATACCTGTCCACGGCGCTGGCAAGCTGCTTCTTGCGGGCCAGATCGTCGGCCAGGGTAGTCTCCTGCCTGGCTTTCTCCTGGGCGTCGGCAACCAGCTTCAAGCCTCTCTTGGAGCGGGCTTCGGCATTGGGGAAAGTGCCTGCTTTCTTATAAGCGGCCTCGGCGTTTTTCAGGTCCTTGATCATCAGAGCCAGGTCGGCAACGGCAAAGGCCTCTTTAGGCTCCTTGGCATTGCCGATGACCATGGAGAGCTGCTCGTCGGCTTCTTTGAATTTATTCTGAGCAAGCAGAGCCTCGGCATAAGCGATGCGCTCACCGTCATTGGTGGGCGTACCGACAGTGGCAAAGTCGACCGGCTCGCCGGCCATGGCTCGCAACTTCAGTTGAGCGAGCCGCAGCTCCATGTTGTTGGGGTTCATGCTCACGGCATTGTCGATCATTTTCTTGGCCGACTCGAACTCGTTGCTCACGAAAAAGGCGCTGGTAGCCTCTTTGTTGGCTTTCATGTAATAAGCCCGGGTGAGACCCTGGGCAGCAGCGGGGTTCTGAGGCTGATTATCGAGCACGGCGGAGAATTGCTTGATGGCGTCATCCAGCTTCTCGAGCTTCAAAGAGAGATCGCCCATTCTCTGATGCAAGGTGACATTGTCGGGCATGAGCTCGACACCGCTCTTGAGCTCGGCAATGGCATGCTCGAGGTCGCCCCGGTTCTCGCGAATGTCGGCGATATTGAGATAGGCTTCCGGAGTCTCGGGCTTGAGCCTGATACATTCACGAAAAGCCTGCACCGCCGCCACTGTATTGCCCTGGGCCGAATAGACCTCACCCTGGGTGAGCTTCACCGGAGCGCTGTTGGGATGCTGGTACAGAGATGTGTTCAGCTCTTTGAGAGCATCGTCGTAGAGCCCCTGCTTGAAATAAGTCCTTCCCAGCCCGTAGTGGGCAGTGGAGTTGCCCGAGTTGAGGGCGATGGCTTGCTTGAAGGCGGTCACGGCGTCGGCATAGTCGCCCTTGAGCATATGGATGAGGCCTTCCCCGGAGAAGGCCTCCGAATATTTCGGATCGAGACGGCTGGCTTCTTTGAACTCGTTGAGCGCCTCGTCCATACGTCCCTGGGCCTTGAGGACATTGCCGAGAGTGAAATGCGCTTCGGGCATACCGGGATCGATTGCCAGACCTTGCTTGCATTCCGCCTCGGCATTCTTGAGGATGGCGTCCCGGTTGTTGCGGATATTCTGATTGGAGCTCTGCAGGCTGTTATACATTACCATGGCGAGACCGGCATGAGCCATGGCGTTATGAGGATCCTGCTCGAGCACTTTCTCGAACTGCTCTCTGGCGCCATCGAGCTTGAACTGCTTGGCCAGCGCCATACCGTAGCCTACCCGGGCGGCGGTGCTTTTCGTATTGCGCTGCATGGCCTGGCGATAGAGATCCTCGGCGTCGTCATACTTGCCCTTGAGCATCAGGTCGTCGGCCATCACCACTTCGTGCTCGATACGGACTCTCAAAGGTGCTTTCTTTGGAGCAGGGCCGGACTTGCGCCTGGCGATCAGAACCCGGTCGCCGGTCTCGGCTCTGGCTTGTGCGCCGCTATATAAAGGAACGGATACAGCCAGAGTAGGAATGGATGAGGCAAGGGCCAGGGCTGCTACTAGACGGGTCTTTGAAAAGCTCATATTCTTCTCCCGGAGCTGTATATCGAGGTCATATTATCCCCTCGCTGCCTGAATTTTCAAATTTCCTGACTACCAATTGTCAGGAGAGCAGCTGGACAACTTGAAAAACACGGCGCTCTGAGTTTATAAACGTACCTATATATATGTAGGGAAAAGGAGACGATTTCGTGGCTGGTCATTCCAAGTGGGCGAAAATAAAACGGCAGAAAGCCGTGGTCGATGTGAAAAGAGGAGCAGTCTACGCGAAGATGGCCCGGGAGATCATCGTTGCCACCAAACTGGGAGGACCGGATCCCGGGGCTAATTTCAGACTGAGACAAGCCATCGAGAGAGCCAAGGCGGAAGGCGTTCCCAACAACAATATAGATAGAGCCATCGAGAAGGGCTCAGGCGCCGGCGGAGCCGACAACTTCGAGGAGCTCGCCTACGAAGGATACGGTCCGGGCGGCATAGCCATCCTGGTCAAATGCACCACCGACAACCGCAATCGCACTGCCGGGGATATTCGAAGCTACTTCTCCAAGTATGGTGGCAACCTCGGGGAGAGCGGCTGTGTAGCCTGGATGTTCACGGAGCGGGGCGAGATCGTGGTGCCCCGGGGCAAGAGCTTCGACGAAGAGACCCTGCTTCTTTCGGCTTCTGATGCCGGTGCCGACGATCTGGTCACCGAAGATGATCAGGTGACGATCATTTGCGCCCCTGAGAATCTGGAATCCGTGAGAGCGGCCGTCCTCGAAACCGGTCATGAGGTAAGCGGATCCGAGGTGACCATGTCGCCTGCCAATTCGGTGGAAGTCACCGATGCCGACTCGGCGAAGCTTCTTCTCAAGCTCCTGGACGCTCTCGAGAGCCATGACGACGTCCAGAACGTCTATGCCAATTTCGACATGGATCCTGACTGGATCGCAGAGTTCGTCGACTGATAAGGCGGTTCTTGCCGTTACAAAGAGGAAGCGCCCGATAAGTCGGGAGAGTATCCCTTCCCGTCGGCGAAAAGCACCAGCCTGAGCGCGTTTCAGGAATCGACCGCCGATCGTTTACAGTGTCCTGAAAAGTATTAGGAGATATTTGTTGCGCTTGTTACACTTTTTTACTTGATACTGTTGACAACACCGCATGCGCCAGCACATTAGACGGCGTTAAGCAAATGAAGAGTAAAGCCCTGCGGCGAACATATCCAGGCAATACGCGGGCCATATAACCACCGATAGTGTCAAGCTCGATCGCATTAACAGTTTCACATAAACCTCAAATCAACCACCTGGCTTGAAAATCCCGATGTTGCCAAGGGATTTTGACGGAAGCCCGCTGCCTTTGCTAACTTTTCGCTGCTCCAAACAACCGATAGCGCTGCCGATAAAAAACAACCAAGCAGCAACTAATTCGTTATCTCTAACAGAGGAGAATCCCCCTTCACCGGCTCATTCATAAAGAGCACAGGCGCCGCAGCCCCAGCAGGCGGCCCTGAGGGAGAAGGAGATTGGAGAAATTGAACATCAAGAAGACATTTATTCTAGGCACTATTGCTGGTGCAGGCACCTTGTGGATGCTCGGCGCCCAGCCTGCCCTGGCTAACGACAGTGATCTCGCTCCGGATGTATCTACCACCGTATGGATGGAAGAAAGCACCGAGTGCGCCTCGGTCAGTATCAATGGCCGGGAGCTCATCGCCTACCGCGGACAGGACGCCGAGAAGAAGGCCGAAGAGCTCAGCGACCAGCTCCAGTGCATGATCGAATCATCCGATTTCAAAGTCGAGGAATTGCTCCCGGCTAAAGAAGGCTCTCTCGCCGCCGTTCAATCAGGCGACGAGACCCTGCTCAAATTCGAGGTTCCTGAAGAGAAAGCCGAGAGCGCCGACACAAGACCGGTGGCGAGCAGCTTCAAACTGGTCAATGCCATACGCGTCGCTCTGGGAAGCACTGCCCTGCCCGACTCCTTTCTCTCGGTGGCGGAAGCGATCAATGGAGGCAAGAACGCCCTTCTGAAAGCAGGGAAAGACTGCTTCTCGGGCAAAGCCTCCTGGTACGGGCGCAAGTTCCACGGACGCAGAGCCGCTAACGGCGAGCGTTACGACATGAACGGTCTGACCGCCGCTCACCGCACCCTGCCTTTCGGCACCAAGCTCCTGGTCACCAACCGCCGCACCGGCAACTCCTGCGTCGTCAAAGTGAACGACCGCGGCCCCTATCATGGCAACCGGGTCATCGACCTCTCCAAGGGTGCCGCCGAGAAGCTTCAAATGGTCTCCTCCGGCATAGCCATGGTGGACGTTGTCGTTTTAGGCATGTAGCCCCGGGGCATGTGATTCGGTTAATATCGCTCTTTTTGAGATTTCTGTTAAGATCTCTGATCTCTTTCGAGGGTTCAGTGTGACTGAGACCAGAGACACAAGAGTCAGGATAGCGCCGTCACCGACCGGCAACCTCCACCTGGGCACCGCCAGGACGGCTCTCTACAACTATCTCTACGCCCGGCGCCACGGCGGCAAGTTCATTTTCCGCCTGGAAGACACCGACAATGAGCGCTCCGACGAGAAGTACACCGAGGACATCATCAACGGTCTGCGCTGGCTCGGTCTGACCTGGGACGAAGGGCCGGATGTCGGGGGGCCATGCGAGCCTTACCGGCAGACCGAGAAAATCGACCATTACGAGGCCATGGCCAACAAGCTCCTGTCCTCCGGCTACGCTTATCTCTGCTACGCCACCCCGGAAGAGCTGGCCGCCTTAAAAGAAGAGCAGCGAGCCCAGGGCAAATCGATCCGCTACGACAACCGGGGCCGCAATCTCAGTCACGAGGCCCGGGAGCATTTCGAGAGAGAGGGTCTGGTTCCTTCCATTCGCTTCCGTATCGAAGAGCCCCAGGACATAACCTGGGAGGACGGAATCAAAGGCAAGATCACCGTCAACTCGGTCGATCTGGGCGGCGACATGGTGATCGTCAAATCGAACGGAGTCGCCACCTACAATTTCGCCGTGGTAATCGACGATATCGATATGAGCATGTCTCTGGTGATCAGGGGCGAAGACCATATCCACAACACGGCCAAGCAACTGCTCATCTATGAGGCTCTGGGCGAGAAGCCGCCGAAATTCGCGCATACTGCCCTGATGTTCGACACCGAGCACAAAAAGCTGTCCAAACGCCAGCACGGCGAGCAGGTCCATATCGACTCCTACCGGAAAAACGGCTATATGCCCGAAGCCATGGTCAATTACCTGATCCAGATGAGCTTCACCCCGCCCGACGGCCGCGAGATTTTCACCCTGGAAGAAGCCTGCCGGATGTTCGACCTCAAACGAGTCAGCAAGAGCCCGGCAGTCTTCGACATAGACAAGCTCAACTGGTTCAATGCCCACTATATTCGCAACCTGCCACTGGATACGGTGAGCGAGCGAGCCCGCCCTTTCCTGGCTGATTACGACCTGAGCGAGCACAGCGAAGAGACCATCGAGCTCATGGTGGCGACGGTGCGAGAGAGCCTCACGCGGTTGAGCGAGATCAAAGAGTCCGTATCCTGCTTCTTCGGCGACTCAGTCGCGATCCCGGAGGATCTGCGTCAATCAGTGCTCCAGGGCGACGAGCCGAGCAAAGTCCTGAAAGCCCTTCTCGATCGCCTGAGCGACATTCCTTTCGACGATCCCCCCGGCGCCAAGAAAGTCGTGGACGGTATCGGCAAGGATCTCGGTCTCAAAGGGCAGAAGCTCTACTGGCCCGTACGCGTCGCCCTTTCCGGCAAGACCCAGGGACCGGACCTGGGCGCGGTCATCTGCATCCTTCAGGCCCGGCGGGTGCGCGCCAGGATAGAAGCCGCCCTCGAGCCCTGTAGCGCCGTCTAGACAGCTTATAGTCATGGTTCTTCAAGTATTCAATACCCTCAGCTCTCGAAAAGAGACTTTCACGCCCATATCAGGCAATCGCGTCCTCATGTACGCTTGCGGGCCGACAGTCTACGATCTCAGTCATCTCGGTCATGCGCGCATGACCATAGTCTGGGACGTGGCCCAGCGTTATCTGCGCTTTTCCGGCTATGACGTCACATATGTGCGCAATATAACCGATGTCGACGACAAGATCATCGAGAAGGCGAAAGAGCTGGGCGTGACACCAGATAAGGTGGCAAGGCAATTCACCTACACTTTCTGGCACGATATGCACAGGCTCAATAACGAGCCCCCCGACTACGAGCCACGTTGCACCGAGTTCATCGAGCCCATGATCGCTTTTATCCAGGGTCTCATCGAAGCGGGTCACGCATATGCCAGCGAGGGGGGCGAAGGAGACGTCTATTTCGACGTTCCTTCTTTCAAAGAGTATGGTCAGCTCGGCAAGAAGACCCTGGAGGATCTGATCTCTGGAGCCCGGGAGCAGGTGCGCTCCCAGGAAGACCTCTCGGCTCGCAAAAGGAGCCCGGTGGACTTCGCCCTCTGGAAAGGAGCCGCGGAAGGCGAAGTCGGCTGGTCCAGCCCCTGGGGTCGCGGCCGCCCGGGATGGCACCTGGAATGCTCCACCATGATCAAGCATGTCCTGGGTGAGACCATCGATATTCACAGCGGCGGCGAAGACCTGGTCTTTCCTCATCACGAGAACGAGATCGCCCAGTCCTGCTGCCTGCACGGCAAGCCCCTGGCGCGCTACTGGCTGCACAACAGCTTCGTCAATGTGAGCGCCGAGAAGATGTCCAAGTCACTGGGCAACTTCTCCACCATCGACTCGCTCCTCGAGACTTATAGTGGCGACACTATCAGGCTTTTCATCCTCCAGACCCATTACCGGCACCCTATCGACTTCACGGCGGAGAGCCTGGCTGCCGCTTCCAGTGCCATGGCCCGGCTGCTGAAGGCGGTCAGCCACGACAGCGCTGAAGTAAACGACACGGTTACAGGGGCCCTGAAATCGGAGACAATCGACGCGCTCTTCCCGATCAGAGACGAGGTCACAGGAAAGCTCGCCAATGACTTCCGGGAGTCCATGGACAACGACCTGAATACAGCTCAGGCGATCTCGCATCTTTTCGGTCTCGCCGACCGCATCTCCCGGACCGAGGATGCTTCCAGGAAGGCAGGATACGCCCGGGTGCTTCGTCTTTATGGAAATGTCCTCGGTCTCACCTTCGAGGACACCAGGAAAACCCTGGACACCAGAACCGGCGAGGGTATCCTGGATCTCGTTCTGGCTATTCGCCAGAGCGCCAGGGACAACAAAGATTTCAAAACCTCCGACCTCATCCGCGACCGCCTGGTGGACCTGGGCATCAATGTCATGGACGGTGGCGGCGGCAAATCTTCCTGGGAAAAAATAGGATAAGATTCAAGATCGGGTACATTCTCAAAGTCCCTCATGGAGGATCGAGCTTTGTTCCGGCGAAAAGCAAGCAATATTATCGGACTGACCACAGCCCTGGCTATTTCTTTCTGCCTGTCCCCGGCCAGCCAGGCCGCCGGTCAGGCTGACATAACAAAAGCCATTCAGGAAGCCAAGATTTTCCCCAGCGGCACCCAACTCAAGATCAGAGTCACTAATGACAGGGTGCTGGTCTCCACTTTCAGGGACCAGCGCGCCAACGAGAAAGACTTGAAGATCGAAGCGGTGCTCATCGGCAAGGCTGTGTTCGACCTGCCTGAGAGCAATTTTTCCGGGGTCTCGGTTTTCTTCTACGACACCGCCAATCCAAGGGCCCATAAGTCGATCAACATAACCAAAGGCGATGTGGCAGCCTTCGGCTCCGGCCAGGTCTCTCAGGACGAGCTGCTCAATTCGCTTTCCATGCGCGTGGGAGACGTCAGCGATCCCAGGACCGCCATCGAGAACCAGCTCATGCTCAACGCCGCCAGCAAAAGACAGGCGGTGGATCTTTCCTTCCAGGGCGACGAGGTAATCGTCTCTACGAAGATGCCCGGCAACGCCCCGGTCCGGGAGCTGAAATACGAAGCCCTGCGTATCGCCGACACCGCCATCGCCAAGCTCTCCGGCGACCCCAGTATCAAGAAGGTGAAGGTAAACTTCTTCAGCACCAGCAATCCCGGACAGTATCAGGAGCTGGTTGTCCCGAGGGCCCAGATCGAGGCATACAACAACAGTGTTCTGGCAGCTCTTGCTTCGATGCCGATCGTCAAGCGCCAGGCGAAAGTCACCGCCGAAAGCCTGGAAGTAGCCGACGGGGTGCTCAAGAAGCAACGCACCGAGCTCCTCGCCTCCATCCAGGAGCTCGAGAAGATGGGTGTGGGCGTGGCGCCTTTCATCGCTGCTTTCAGCCGTCTCGAGGATCAAGTAGGCGAAGGGGACGAAACCACGCTCAAGAAGTCCATCGACAGCCTGGCGGAGAATATCAAGAAGCAGAAAGAGTCTTATGAAAGCGCCAAGAACGCCAAGCCTGTCAAAGACGGAGACGAAGACACCGACGATGGTCCCAGGACCGCTCACACCGGTCCCATGAAGACTCCCAAGTCCAAGGGCAAAATGAGCCGCTGGGCTTTCGGCTTCTTCCCGCTTCCGGTAAGCAATATCCTTGCCGATCCATCAGGCTATATGAAAGACCGGAAGAAAGAATTCGAAGCCAAGAAAGGCCAGGCGGCAGACAACACCGAAGAGTATTATTTCGCCAATCTCTGGTTTTCGGCGGTGCTCAAGGAGAACAACCGGGCAGACGACGCCGGCAAGTTCGATCGTGAAGCCGCCAGAGTCTACCAGCTCCTGCAACAGAAGAAGCGCTGAGGCCGATCAGACGGCGAATCGGAAGTTGATGCAGTCGCCGTCCTGGACCTTGTACTCTTTGCCCTCCAGACGGACGAGGCCCTTGTCTCTGGCGGCGTTCCAGCTGCCGTGCTCCTTGAGGTGATCGTAAGCCACCACTTCCGCCCGGATGAAACCACGGGCGATATCAGTATGGATCTTGCCGGCAGCTTCCTGGGCGTCGGTGTTCTTGGCTATGGTCCAGGCTTTCACCTCGTCTTCTCCGACGGTGAAAAAAGCCATCAGGTCCAGGAGCTGGTAAGTGGCCCGGATAAGCTTTTCCCGGCTCGACTCGGTGATCCCCAGGGCCTCCATGAACTCGGCTCTCTCGGCCTCATCGAGCTGAGCTATCTCCATCTCGACCTTGCCGCAGAAAGCAATGCAAGGCATTCTGTTCTCGGAAGCCCAGGCGGCGAGGTCCGCCAGCTCTTTGTCCGGCCCGCCGATCTTGGACTCGGCGATATTCGCCACGATCATCAGAGGCTTGGCAGAAAGAAAAGTGTAGCCTCTGATCGCTTTCTTCTCGTCCTCATTGAGCTCTACGGTTCTGAGCGGCTTCTCTTCCCCGAGATGCTCGTTCAGCCTGTTGAGAATCTCCTTCTCGAATTCGAGCTGGGTCTTCTCGGCTCCCTTTTTCCTCTGGATTTCCTGATCGAGCTTGCCCAGGCGCTTCTCGACCACGGCCAGATCGGCGATGATCAATTCCACCTCGAGGGTACGGGCGTCCCGGAGCGGATCGACACTGCCTGAAGGATGCGGCACCGACGGATCGTCGAAACACCGGACTACATGGACCAGGGCTTCCACCTGACGCAAGCTCGTCAGGAGCTGCGGGCTGATCTCGTCCTTTCTTGCCTGACCCGGGCTGACCCCGGCGACATCCACCAGCTCCACTGTGGCGTAAGTGGTCTTCTTGGGCTTGTAGAGACCCGATAGCCAGTCCTGGCGCGTATCCGGCACCGAGACCACGGCGAAATTCGGGGCTGCCTCGGACTTGCCCGAATAAGCATGCACTTCCGCCGAGCCGCCGCTTACGGCATTGAGCACCGTGGTCTTGCCCACAGAGGGCAAACCGATAATTCCGACCTTCATACTTCTAGAATACTTCTAAAAAAAACATGGGCACCCTGAGCATCTGCCAAAAGATCGGAGAGGGTGGGATTCGAACCCACGTGGCTATTAACCCATCCGCTTTCGAGGCGGCGCCGTTATGACCGCTTCGGTACCTCTCCACTAGGAGATGCTAATTCTAGCAAAGAAGTCCCGCCGGGCTCGGCGCCCGTTAAGGGGGGTTAAGCAGGTAGAAAAGAGCCGGGAGATCGAAAACATTCTCCCGGCACCGTATTCAATATCAACCCCGCCTCTGCGCCTTAACGCTCGGCGATCCGGATCTTGTTCTCTACTTCGGCCTTCAAAGTGTCCGCCACCTGCGGCATATCGATACGGCACTGGCGCCTGATCAGGGGCTGCGGAATCAGGAAGCCGCCATCGACGCTGGTGGCATAAGTGGCAAGCGTGGTAGTGCCGTTATCGAGAGGCTCGAGCTTCCAGAAACCTTTGACATTCTTGAAAGCGCCGCTCACTCTGGTCCACTCCATGTAACGCGGAGCCTTTTCCTTGAGCCTGACAGTATAGGTGAAGGTGCCCACCGGTCCACTGGGAGCGACGGTGTACTTGATCAGCTTGGTTGCGCCTTCGTCCTTGACGACAGTGGCTTTCTTCATCTGGGGAAAGACCCGGTGTAGATTGTCGTGATCGGAAATCACTTCCCAGACCCGGTCCGGGCGCGCCTTCACTACCATCTTCACTACTTGATACGTCTCGCCATTGACTACCGATTCGCTCACCGGTACCGGGCTCGATGGGTTGCCCATGGAGCCCTTGGCATGAGCCGGCTCGCCGCTCGGCATCGAAAACGATGCCAGGAGAGCCAGGGACAGACAACTCAGAGACTTTTTGAACGGGTGCTTTTTCACGGATTCCTGCACTTTTTCGATCACTAACTGCCGCCTTTCCAGGGACGAGAATTCTGGCGATTTACGATCTTGGTGTCAAATACAATACTGCCGTTGAGATAATTGTCAAATTATGACCATCGATAAAATTAGCATAGAGAGCTGAAGAAACAACCAGGAAAGTTCGATCGTAATTGTCGCGGACTCCTGTTGATAACCGACCCTTTCGAGGCAGGAGAAAGATCTTACCCCCTGTTGACTACCCGAACAACCTAGATTGTTCTAACAACCCGATTGATATCCGACGCATAAGCGGCAGATAACAGGCTCGAGGCAGATGTCAAGAAAAGCTTTACTGATTTACAATCCGTCAGCCGGAACGGCTCTCGCCCCGGAGCTCTGGCTCGGCCGAGTAATCCATCGCCTGAACAGCTCCATCGTCGATCAGACCGTGGTGATCGCCACCACTGCGACGATGACGAGCGACTACCTGCTCGGCGAATTGACACAGCAAACCGAGCTGCTGATTGCCGCCGGCGGCGACGGAACCGTCCGCATGGCTCTGGAAGCCGCCGCCCGCAGCGAATTCGACCCCGCCGTCGGGATCATCCCGGTGGGCACCGGCAACCAGCTGGCTCGCAACCTCGGTATCTACGACGACAACCTGATCAGCATCGATCCTCTGGAGAAGCCGATCAAAGCCCTTCTCAGGGGCGACCGCCTGCGCATGGACCTGGGCATCATGAACGGACATTATTTCGCCGTGGCAGCCGGGGCCGGACCGATGAGCGATGCCATAGTCACCCCGGAGCAGACCGACAAGATGAACTGGAAGATGCTCGCTTATGCTTCGTCCCTGGTCCAGACCCTGACAAGGGCTCCGGTCCTGTTCAATATAGTCGCCGACGGCGAGTCATTGAAAGTGGCCGCCTCCGGGCTTTTCGTCACCAATATCGCCGACTTCGGAGTGGGATCGCTTTCCGAGACCGCCAAGCTCAATGACGGGCTCCTGGATCTGTGCATACTGGCACCGGAGGAGTTCCAGGACTATCTGGAGCAGGGCTTTGCCTTCGCCGGCGCCTTTTTCGGCGAGGAAGCCCCTTATTACATCAAAAAGGTCAGGAGCATAGATGTCAGCGTCCTGCCTGTGAGCCGGCGCCAGTCGGTGGTCGAGACCACCTGGCGGAAGATGAAGGGAGCTTTCGGCGTTCATGAGAAGCCTCCCCTGACTGTGCACGACGAGGTCACCGCCATGATCGACGGCGATGCCTGCGGAACCACCCCCATGCATATCGAGGTCGCCCCGGGCGCAGTGACGATCCTGGCTCTTCCCGGGCGCCGGGTCGGCAACTCTCAGACAGACAGATCACGGGCCCGGTAACTCGCTAGGGTGATAAGGCGCCTATAATTAATCGGGTATAATATTAAAGCTCAAATGATACTCTTCGTTGGATTCCACATTTTTCGAAAACCAGCTCTGGCAGGAATATCGCTATGAAAATACGAACCACCCTGAGGAACAGGCGGGGAAACATGCTCATCCTGATCACGGCGGTGATTGTAGGCATCATCGTCGCCATGCTTCTGTTCGGCCTCGGCTATATGCGCCTGATCGGCTCCAATAGCGAGCAACGCACTGCCATCGAGGCGGCAGCCCTGGCAGCAGCCCGGGATTGCAGCCGGATCGTGGTGCCCACAGCCACATGCGGCTGGGTCTCCCTTTCGGATTATGTGCCTAATGGCACCGCCACCAATGCTCCGGACGGATTTCCTCTTCCTGTGCGCAGCATCAATTCTCTGATCGGTACCGCCCGTCTCGACCTGATCATCGCCGATAAGCTCGATCAAGACATCATGCGAAACCTGGCCCGCATCGACATGCAGGATGCCCTGCAGGCAAAGGACGAGCTGGTCACCGCCCTCAATGACGCCCTGACACCATCTGGAATGGGCCAGGACAAGGACGGAAATGTCATCAGACCTTATCAGAGCGCCCTGGCAGCCTATCAGAGCAATCAGATCCGCATGACCGGAGGCTCCACCTCCTCGGCCTATGTGGCAGGGTCCCTTCAGTTGTCTCTTGGCAGCCTCACCTCGGGCACAGCCACAGCGATACCGATACCGCAACCCACGGCGCAGGCTCCCGTAGCAGCCAACCACAAAATCGGCAATTTCTACAAATCCTACGTCAACATCCCTTACACGGCAGACGGAGTGACCACCGACTTTGTTTTCGGCGGCATAGGCGACTCGATCAAAATAGTCGACCACAAGAAGTGGACCACTAACGTACCGGGAATTCCGTATCAGATTCCGACCATCATCAGAGCGGAGGCGGACCAGTCTCTGGCCTCGCCCACAGACCCATCTGACAGAAGGGTGAAAGTCGTCGCCTGCGCTCAACCCGCCACCGTCCACGACCCGCTGCCTGCTCCCGGCGCCCTGTCTGTCAGCCTCCCTGACGGGCCGGTGCCCGAGCTGACAGATCCTGGAGACCTTTATCAAGAAGCCGAGCTTAATAATGGCGGCGCCGATCCGGCAGATCTTCTCACCGCCGACATAGGCGACTACCCCTCAGACGCAGGCTCCAAAATGGTAGAGCTCAGCTGGCCCGAGGACAGCAGCGACAGCACACATCCCACGGCTGATGTCTGGAGAGTGGCCCTGCACGACTGGATAAGGCGCGCCGGCACCAAAGCCAATATCAGCTCGGTTATCTCGATGCAGAGCACAGCCTTTACAGCCCTGAGCCCTACCCAGATCAACTGGCTGACCTATATCACTTATCCGGGCGCCCTGACAAATATAGGACAGATCCCGGCAGGCCTGATCCATATTTACACCTGGAATCCGGACGGAACCATCCAGTATCAGGCTCGCCCTCTGACACCGTATCCGGTGTATGTCTCGAGTCACCGCCAGATGTACTCCGAGACCATGGGCGCCATCAATGCCAGCGCCATCGGCAAGCAGTTTATACCTGTCACAATTCCCGGCGCGGCCAAGCCCAAAGACCTGGTCCTCACCAATGACTGGGACTGCTATATAAGAGACGAGGTCCGCAACCGGGGAGTGATCGGCATGCCGGTTCCGACCCCGCCAACGTCCTATAACAACTTCGGCGGCAATCATGCCGGGGAGCCCCTGGGCAAACCGGCGGTGGCTAAGTTGCAGGACACACGCTTCATCGCCCGCGATCTCCAGCAAGGCACCGTTCTTGCCGCCAGCCTGGGTCACAGCGGCTACGGAGCCTCGGGCGGGAAAGGCAAGGGCAAGGGCAAGGGCACAAGCGGTGTCCAGCCCGGCGCTCAGGACAAGGGCTGGCCTCCCATCGTCGCCCCGCAGGACGACTTCGCCGACGGTATGGTGCCTCCCGCGCCCGTGCTGCCGGCATTGCCCGCCGGCGGGGCTGTCAGGCCCACATACATGACCACCGGAACGGCGGTCGACTTCAAGCTGAGAAGACAGGTGGATGTCACCGAGATTGTCACGGCCGTCGGTTTCCCTGACGACCTGGACACCAATTTCGGCAACACCGGCTATGTGGGCGAAGTTGGCCAGATTCTTCCCTGATTCCCCAGAAGAGGATCTCGCTCAGAGCTTCCGGGAAGCGGCACCAACCTGCCTGGGTTTGCCTTCCTCGTATGTCGAGAAAGCCTTTTCCACAAGATCGCTTTCGGGAATATCGGTGTACTTGTCCAGATAGTCGTAAATCTCGGACACATCCTGGGCCTTCCTGGCCACCGCCGTCTCATAGAGACTGCTGAACTCGACTAGAGGAAGATTGACAGCCAGAGCGCAGGCCGACTTTCTGTCGGCGCCGGTACCGGAATAGACCTTGCCTACAAGAGTCCGGGCAAGCTCCTCGGCTTTCGCCTGCCCACCGGCATAGACCCGTCTGCATATCTCCACATGGCCGGCCTCGTGTTCTCTGAGCTCATCCGAGGGGTTCTCCGGAAGAAAGACGGTGATCGGAAGAGAGAGATTCACTCGCATTCCTGTGACTTTGAGCCGAACGAAACTGCCTCCCTGATCGTCCACATCTTCGATGACCGTATAGTCGATCTCGGTGGGACATTTGAACTCCCACCTGGTGAGGCCCTCCGAGGAGCTGTCGGCTTCGGGGGGCCTCTCATTGGCTTTGAGTATCCGGTTTTCCACCGAAGGGGCCGAAGCCCCGATAATGACCGAGCCCCTGTCCATCAACATGGAGGAAACCATCACCAGTATCGCTGAAGTGACGACCAGAATCAGCCATGTCTCGCTCTTCACTCCGCACCTCCAGCTCTACCAGATCTACATATTACGCCATTTACCACGCCATGACAGTGCCAGAGCACAGCAACAAGAATCAAGACGGTCCCGAGGTTCTCCAGGGTCTCCTCTACCACCACCGAGACATTGTAAAAGTCTCTGGCGCTCAAGAAGACCAGGCCGGCCAGGGGAGCCAGTTTTGCCGCGGGCATCCCCTGAACGAACTCGATGATCAGGGCGACAATGTAAGAAGCGAATCCGGAAGCCAGAAGCAGGGACTCTTTCTTACTCTTGCTGAAACGGTCCGAGAGGAAGCAGAGCGTCATGACTATAAAAGAGAAAAGAGGCAGGCTATAGAATACCAGCCAGGGTGAATCCTCGAAAAAAGACCAGATCGAAGTACCGAGTCCCTTTGAAGCAAGGCTCTTCTCGAGGAGCTCCCCTGCGGTTTCATGAATCATCGAGATCTCGTCGGCGGAGGCAACCGCAAAGACGAAGGCGGTGACCAGCCACCAGAACCTGAATCGAAAATCGCTCTGGAACCAGCGCTCCAGAGCCCAGGCAAGCAAGCTCGACAGCGACACCGAAAACCACAACAAGGCTGCATACCATGATCCCAGAGTCGACTCGGAATCGAGGTCGAAATAAGAAGCGATAATGTTGCCGGGATCGGCTCCGTAGCGCCAGCAGGCATGATGCATGAAAGCAAGAAAGACTGCCAGAGCGGATAGAGCGACCAGAAGACGATCGATATATCTTCCGGCAAGAAAGAGGAAGCGCTCTCTATTGCGATCAGCCATCGCCTGCGACCCTGGCTCTGACGAAACGCTTCTCGTCAGCGACACTCTCGATCTCGCCATCGAGCCGGGCCGCCAGCAGGGCTTCCAGCACCTCCCCGATGGCGGGACCCTGAGGCACTCCCATATCCACCAGGTCGCGGCCGGAAAGAACCACTTTCACACCCAGCAGGTCCTCCAGATATAAAAGAATCATCCGTCTCGTCTTCGTGCCCGGAGACGCCAGACAGGCGGCAATGGCCAGGGCCTCGTCCTTCTGTCCCTTGAAGATCGTATAGATCTGCGAGCGCTTCAGGTCCCCGCTTCGTGAGACCTGGGCCGCCACCTCGGCTCCCAGGGCCAGTCCCGCTCTGACAAGGCTCTTCTGATGATTGGCGAGATGGAGCCTGTCCAGGACCGGATCCAGCCGGTCTCCAGGGAGGTCGCTCAAGAGCAGCCCGAGATGCACGATCCAGCCATCGCTCACAGGATAGCGTCGCAAAAGACGCTCAGCTCGGCGGATCAGGGTCTTGATCCTGGCGCTGTACTCGAGACTGGCGTCGAGAAAACGCAGACAACCGCCCAGGTCCTCCAGGAGATCGAGAGCCGTGAGCCTCTCTCCCGATTCCAGAATCATACGGATCTCCTCCCGCAACCTGACACCTCCGAGATTGTCGAAGATACCTATGGATACGGCTTTTCGCGCCCGGTCCCGGGTTTTCTCGTCGAGGTGGAAACCAAGCCTCGATGCGAAACGAGCCGCTCGAACTATCCTGGTCGGGTCCTCGATAAAGCTGAAAGGGTGGAGTATCCTGATGATTTTCCTTTTCAAATCGCTCAGTCCGTCATAAACGTCGATAAGATCCCCGTAACGACCGGGATTGAGACAGACCGCCAGGGTATTGATGGTGAAGTCCCGCCGGGACAGATCCTGCTCCAGACGAGAAGGCTCCACCGTGGGAAGCGCCGCCGGAAACTCGTAATACTCGGTCCGGGCCGTAGACAAATCGACTTCCTTGCGGGACTCGGCATGGAAAAAGAGCGTGGCGGTATCGAATCGGTCGTGGCTGGCCACCACCTCGAGCCGCCCCGGAAACTCTGCCTCCAGGCTGGCGGCGAGTTCCCTGGCGGAGCCTTCCACAACGAAGTCCAGATCGAAATTGGCTCTGCCCAGGATGAGATCGCGGACGAATCCGCCGACTGCATAAGCCACCATATTGTGCCGGGCCGCCACATCGCCCAGGGTCTTGCAGAGCCAGATCGTGGAAGGCTCGAGCTTCTCGAATCGGGACTTCAAGAATTCGTGCTTAACAGGGCCCCGCCCTCGAAGCGGCGGCGCCCCGAAAGACTCGGCGGGCTCCGAGACCCCCAGATAGGTAGGCTCGAGCCTGGCGCCATAGAGCCTCGAAAGAAGATCAGCCCTGGACACCAGACCGACCAGGCGGTGATCTTTCATAACCGGCAGCCGACCGATATCCTCGGTCACCATGATCGCCTGGATCTCGTCGATGGGAGTATCCGGCGAAACGGATATCACCGGGCGGCTCATGAAACCCTGAACCGGCGCATGACCGAGACGGTGATGCATGGCCTGGTCGATGTCCCGGCGCGAGACCACCCCCACCACCTCCTCGTCGGCGGTGACTATGAGACCATCGACACCGTGCCTGAGCATCAGCCGGTTGGCCTCGTCCATGGTGGTGCTGGCAGCGATGGTGCGCACCGGGCTGGTCATGATATCGGATGCCGTGGGTTGAGGCTGGACCCGGCCGGCGATCGAGCTCTTCACCGCCTTCACCGTCTCCTCGGGGCTGGCGTTCCGGACCACCGCCGAGCCGGCGCCGGGATGACCGTCACCGCCGAAAAGCCTGACTACGGAAGCCACATCGATGGAGCGGGTGTCGCTGCGGCCGACCAGATGAACCCGGTCTTTCATATGCACTGCTGTAAAACCTGCTTCGCAAGAGAGGATCTCCATGAGCTTGCGGGTGAGACCGGCCAGGCCGTCTATGTAATGCGGCGAAGCACCATATGCGGTTACGACTCTGAATCCTTCGAAAGTCTCCACCGACGCGTTAGCCACCAGCTCTTCGAGCAAGCTCGTCTGCTCGTCGCTGAGCCGGGGGCGTATATAGGTATTGACCTGCTCCAGATCGGCGCCATGCTTGAGCAGATAGGCGACGCAAGAAGCATCGATCGCGGTCGTGCCCCTGTAGGAAAGCGAGCCCGTGTCCTCGTAAATCCCCAGGGCCATGACCGTGGCCTCGAAGGGAGTGAGAGAGACTTTCTTCTTGCGAAGCTGCTCGACCACCAGCGAGGTTGCCGAGCCCGCGCTCTTCAGCACCGAATCCGGGGTCGCCACCGGGGCGAGCCCTTCGGGATCGTCGGCGTGATGGTCGAAAACCGTTATCGCAGGCGGAGTTTCGGCACTCGCCAGAAAACGCCTGATCGTCTCGTCGACCCGATCGAGATTCTGGCAGTCCACCACGAAGATCCTTGTCACCTGCTCCAGGTCGACATATTTTGCCTGCACGATGGGAAGAGAGCTGCGATAGAGGGCGAGGAACTCTCGAACGTTGCCGACAAGTGGATAGCCCAGGACCATCTTCACCGACGGATAAAGCCGGGTGACAGCGAACTGAGCCGCCAGGGCATCGAAATCCATATTGTTGTGGGTGATTACGATTTCCATGGTTCCGTTCACCGGTCCCGATCTTAGTCTTTTCTTTAGGTCCTGGTGGGCTTTTCGGGGTTTACCGCCATTTCTTTCAGGGTATCTAGACTATAAAAAATGCCCTTCAGTCTCACAGGTCTGCGAAAAAAATGTTGCCAGTTCTAACCCAGGGGTATCTTATTGCTTTCTTCGGAGGAAGCATTTTTATCATACTCAATTTCCTCGCCGGGCAGTTCAACCACGGAGGGGATCATGGTGCCGACCCTGGCGATATCCACGGACCTGACGTAGACGCTCATGTCGATGTCGACGCTCATGTGGATGTGGACGCCCATGCCGATGTCGACGTAGACGCCCATGTCGATGCCGACGGTCCTGATTTTCACGGCGGGGATCACGGCGGGGATCAGGCCGGAGATCATGCGGAGGGACATTCGGACACCGACAGATACGGGGCGCTTCCCATCGCCGATGACAGAGCCACCCGGCTTCTGAAATTCGTCGTCGGTCTTCTCAGCCCCACCAACCTGTCGCTTTTCATCACCGGATTCGGCGCCACCGGCTGGTTCGCCCTCAAAGCCGCGCCCTGGCTGGGCGTTCTCACGATCATTCCGGCGGTACTGGTGGGCATGGCGGTGTGCAACCTGTTCAAAGCCATGATCAAATTCATCATGATAAAGTTCACCAGCACATCGCACCTGCGGAGCTGGGACGTGGTCGGCCAGGTAGGCGAAGTGCTGATACCGATGACCGATGGCTGCATGGGCGAGATCACCTATGTAGTCGGCTCGAAGCTCTACAGCTCCACGGCCAGGCCGACCAAAGCCGGCTTAACCATTCCCAGGGGCACCAAGGTGCTCATCGTCGAATCCAACGGCCCTACGGTCCTGGTGGAGCCCTTCGTGGACAGCACCCTGGAAGAATCTTACAAGTAAGGAGAGTCAATGGACCCCATTGCCGCAATTATGGTCGCTGTATCCACAGTGGTCTTGTTCGTGATCGCCGCGTCAGTGGCCATGCTCTACAAAAAAGCCGGTCCCTCAGAAGCGCTGATAGTGAGCGGTGGCAGTCCCGAGCCCAGAGTGGTGATAGGCGGAGGCATGGTCGTCCTGCCGCTGATCCAGACAGCTCAGAAGCTTTCTCTCGAGCTGATGTCCATAGACGTCAAGTCGCCTTCGCCCTACCTGGCCTCGGACGGCTCTCAGCTCATCGTCGACGCCCTGGTGGAAGCGAGGATGAACAATAGCCGCGATAGCATTCTCGACGCCGCACGAAACTTCGGCGGCAAAGATATTCGCGAAGTGCGCAGCATCGTGTTCGATGCCGCCAGGGACAGCATCAGAAGGATCGCCGGCAACGAGCCGAAAGCGACGTTGCTCGAGAATTACGACTACCTGGCCGGTCTTGTCTACAAAGACCTGCAAAAGGAGATGGCCGGCCTCGGCTTGGAGATCCAGGCTACTCGAATCAGAGAGGTCAGGGAGACCCGCTCGAGCCTGAGCACCCAGCAGAATTTGCCGGTCCTGACCATGCAGGAAGACAATGGCAATGGCAGTGACGAAATCGATTGGACCGGCAAGATCGCGGTGGTATCCGCTCCGATAACCGCCAGTAGAGCAGGCGAAGTCACGATCAGCATCGACCGGGGCATGAAACGCCGCACCCTGAAAGCTCGCTCACTACATCTGGGTGCGCCGCTCGAAGTCGGCACCGCGGTGGTGATCACCGCCACCGATGGCGGCAGCGCTACAGTGGAGCCCTGGTCCGTAACCCACACTCACCTGCCCGGCGGATGAGTCGAGCTCCGCACTGAATACGGTGCGGATTCCGGCTCGAGGGAGGAGAGCTGAGAGCCCCGGCACTTTATCAGCCTCCTGGAACGCCCGGCTGTCAAGAAGATAAAGGAATTTATTGGAATGTCTCATCTTGCCAACCTTACGCGATATGATCGGTCCAGGTATCTGAAATAAGAATCTACAAATAGAATACGTACGGGGCATCTGGAGGACACGAATGTCCTTTGTGCCCGTGAAGGAGTTTTGAGATGGATCCCATGTCGATCGTAATTACAGCAGGCATTGTTGTAGTTCTATTCATTATCGTCGGCATCCTGCCCGCGCTCTATCAGAAGTGCGGTCCCAACGAAGCGATGATCATCTCGGGCGGCTCGAGCAAGCCCAAGGTCATCGTCGGTGGTGGCACACTCGTGATTCCGATGCTGCAACAGAAAGACATCCTGTCTCTCGAAGTCATGACCATCGAAGTGCGTTCCAACGCCCCGATGATCACCAGGAACGGTGTGCCGATCTATGTACAGGGCGTCGCCCAGATCAAGGTCAAAGGCGACGACATCTCCATCGAGACTGCTTCCGAGCAGTTCCTCGGCAAAGACGACGACGAGATCCGTCTCATCGCCCACGAAACCCTCATGGGTCACCTGCGCGCGATCATGGGCACCATGACCGTCGAGCAGCTCATCGACAGCTTCGATTCTTTCGCCCAGCGCGTGGCGGAAGTGTCGATCACCGACCTGGCCAAGATGGGTCTCACCTGCGTCTCCTTCACCATCAAAGAAATCAATGATGATGTCGGATACCTGGAGGCTCTCGGTAAGAAGCAGACAGCCGAAGCCAAGCGCTCTGCCGCTATCGGCGAGGCCGAAGCCACCAAGGAGACCCAGATCGCCCAGGCCAATGCCACCCGGGACGCCCAGATCGCCCAGGCCAACGCAGCCGAAGAAGGCGCCAAAGCCAAGCTTCTGGCAGACACACGGGTAGCGGAAGCCTCCAAGAACTTCCAGGTCAACCAGGCCAAGTATCAGGCTGAAGTTGCCGAAGAGAAAGCCCAGTCGGACATGATGTACGACATCAGAAAGGCGAAGTCTCAGCAACAGCTCGTCGAGGAGAACCAGAAGATCAAGATCGTCGAGGCTCAGAAAGAAGTCGAGCTGCAGACCGTCGAGGTGCAAAAGCGCCAGGTCGCGCTGGAAGCGGACACCATCAAGCCGGCGGAAGCCGAGCAGAGAAGAGTCAAGCTTCTCGCCCAGGCCGAGCAAGACAAGCGCCGCATCCTCGCCGAAGGTGACGCCCAGGCTCTCGAGCTGAAAGCCAGAGGCGAAGCCAACGCAGTCCGCATCAAAGCCGAAGCCGAAGCCGAAGCAGCCCGCGCCATGGGTCTTGCCGAAGCGGAAGCCGAAAGAGCCAGAGGTCTTGCCCAGGCGACTATCATAGCCGCCCGCGGACAAGCCGAAGCCGAAGCGATGGCCAAGAAAGCCGAGGCGTTCAAGCAGTACAACGACGCCGCCATGGCCAGCATGGTCATCGAGAAGCTCCCCGAGCTCGTCGCGGCAGCCGCCCAGCCTCTATCGAAGATCGGCAACGTCACCCTGTTGTCGACCGGCGGAGAGACAAGCGGCATGGGCAAACTGACCACCGACGTTCTGAACGTGGCAGCCCAGGGAATGACCATGGTCAAAGGACTCACCGGAATCGATCTGGTGGAGACCATGAAGACCAGGGGTCAGACCCCTCAACAAACGCCGGCCCTCACCCAGGCTCAACAGCCCACCCAGGCTAGAGCCCAGGTCCAGAGCAGCCAGCAGCAACAGTCGCAACCCCAACCGGCAGTCACTGCGCCCAGACCGCCACAAATAGGATGACTGAAAGAAACCGGATCATCATAACCGGAGCAAGCGGAGTCGGAAAGACCACATTAGTGGAGTCTCTGACTCCGCTTCTTTCTTTGCCGGTGATCCCCGAGCTGGGTCGCCGGCTCTGCCAGGAGATGGGCTACCAGCGCATCGGCGAGATACCCGATCAGGAAGGTTTCAAAATCAAAGTCCTGGACGCCCAGATAAGAGCCGAGAAGGAGCTGGGAAGCTTCCTCTCCGACCGCTCCACCATCGACTGCTGGGTTCTCTGGCAGCGCTGGAACATTTGTCAGGCCATGACCTATACCAGCGAAGATTACTACAGGAAGGCTCGCGAGCAGGCAGGCTGCTATACCCATATCATCTATGTGCCGCCCATGTTCGAGCCTGTCGAGGATGGCTTTCGCTGGACGGACAGGGACTACCAGAGCCAGATCGACCGCCTGGTGCGCACCACCATCTATGACTGGGGGCTCCGTGATCGAACCTGTACGATCGAATCGAGAGAAACAGCCGCACGCACAGAAGAAGTGCTAACCTGGCTCAAGAAGAGAGATAAGAACAGGGATACCCGGGTCGGAGTGGATAGTTGAAATCTCGCTTGAAACATAAGGCGCTACTTTCGACCGGAGCCTTTCTCTTTTTTTTAAACGCGATTCTTGCTTTCGCGATACTTTCGCCGAATGCGGTCGGGGCACGCAGCACCGCCGGCACAAGAAAACTGGTCTCCCTGGCGCCATCCAACACCGAGCTCATTTACAGCCTCGGCGGTGAAGAAAGCCTCAAGGGAGTGTCAACCTACTGCCTCTACCCGCCGGCGGCGAGAAGCAAGCCGAAAGCGGGCTCATTTATAGCAGCGCGCTATGAGACTCTCGCCGACTTGAAACCAGATACGGTGCTGCTCGTCTCCGGACAGGAGATCCTGGACTCGCAGATCAAGCGCCACGGCTACCGGACACTCATTCTACCCAATCGCAAGCTCACCGATCTGGCGGACAACCTCCGCACTCTGGGAGAGCTTACCGGCAGGCAAGAAAGCGCCGAAAGGCTGGCCCGGGAGTTTCTGCAACGCAAGGCCGATTTGCAAACGATACTGGGCGGGCAAAAGCGTCCGCGCCTGCTCATGTGCGTCTGGCCGAATCCCTGCATCTGCGCCGGGGCAGAAAGCTTCCTGGACGACATAATCACCAGTTGTGGTGGCATCAATGCAGCCGGTGCCATAAAGGGCTCTTATCCGAAGCTGAGCGCCGAGAAGATCGTGGCCCTCGAGCCCGACATTGTCGTGCTTCCTTATGAGGCAAGGGACGGCCACATCCTCAAGCGTCCCCCCTTCAGCTCCCTCAAAGCAGTGAAAGAAGGCAAGTACTTCTATCTTCCGGACCAGGACCATGACATGCTTGCCAAGCCGACCCTCAGGGTCCTGCTTGGGATGCACTGGCTTGCGGTCCGAATGCACCCGGATTTGAGAGGGCGCCTCGATGCCTGGGCCGGCAATGATCATAAGAATCATAAGCAGAGATAAATAATGAGAATTTCGGAATAATCATCCCCCGGAGCGATTAATCCAGGCACTGGCGGGGTTATACATTTGTTCATCGGATAAGCCCTTTGCTCAATAAGCATCGGCAAGGTAGATATAATCAGCACAACCAATTTAAGACCTGGAATTACCATATGACCGGGTCGGGAAACCAGAACCTCCCTTATGAGCCACCTCGTAGTCTGCGGACTGAATTACCACTCCTCTCCGATTGCCATACGGGAGAGGTTCGTCATTCCGGACTCCTGCCTGAAGCATGCCCTGGAGGCTCTCGCTCGCCTGCCGCATCTCAGCGAGGCGGCGGTCTTGTCAACCTGCAATCGCACTGAAGTCTATGCCGTAGTATCGGACGTGAGTGCCGGGCTCAAAGAGATCCAGTCATTTTTCGAGTCGGCCCAGAGCATCGCCGACCACAACGCCCTCAGCCCCAACTTCAAGCTCCTCCGTGAAGACGTGGCTCTTCACCTGATGAGGGTCGCATCGGGACTCGACAGCATGATCCTGGGCGAAGGTCAGATCATGGCGCAAGTGAAATCCTCGCATCAGGCAGCCCTGAGCACCGGCACCGCCGGCCCCGTCCTCGATCATCTCTTCAAGCTCGCCCTCAACTGCGGCAAACGCGTCCGCTCCGAAACCGCCCTGGGGCGCCGGGCTGTCAGCGTCAGCTCGGCAGCCGTGGAGCTGGCCCGGGAGATCTGCGGACCACTCAAAGACAAAGTTGTCACCATTCTCGGTGCAGGGAAAATGGCTCAGATCTGCCTGAAACACCTGGCATCGGGAAAAGCTTCCGCCCGGGTAAAAGTAGTGAACCGCTCCACTACCGCCCTCAGCGGTCCGGTTTTCGACTGGGGCAGCTTCGAAGACCGCCACAGAGAAACAGCCGGAGCGAGACTGGTCCTGGTTGCCACCAGCGCCCCGGACCACCTGATCACTTTCGAGGGGCTGAAAGCCGCCCGGGAAGAGCTGGGAAGCCAGCCCGAGACCCTTATCGTCGACATCTCGGTACCTCGCAATGTCGATCCCCGGGTCGCCGAGCTCGAAGGTATCACCCTGCGTCATTCCGACGATCTCAAAGACATAGTCAGCAAAAACCTGGCCGAGCGCGAGAGCCTCGTCCAGGAAGCAGAAGAAGTGGTCTTCGAGACCCTGGAGGAATTCCACAACTGGCAGAGATCCAGGCTGGTGGTTCCCACCATCGCCGGCTTGCGCGAAAAAATCGAGGCTATCCGCCAGGAGCATATGTCTCGCTCGCTCTGCTCCGACGAGAGCGGCATGAGCGACTGCAGCGGCCGGGAGCGCGTGGAGGAAGTAAGCCGGGCCATCGTCAACCAGATCCTCCACCACCCGACGGTCCAGCTCAAAGCTACCCGGGACTACCAGGCGCTCAAGCAACAGGCCGAGGCTCTACGCACTCTTTTCAACCTCGATCCCCTGGACGCGGGCAAGAGCTCATCGAAAACTTCCGGAAAAACCCCTGAAGGCGGAGTGAGACCGTCTCTCTGCCGCTAGTGAAGGTAGGAACCAGAGCCAGCAAACTGGCACGCCTGCAGACCGATCTGGTGGTAGGCAGGATCGCCGAGCTTTTCCCGTCCGAGACAGTGGAGATCGTCACGATCAGCACCGGGGGAGACCGGAACCGCTCGGTGCCCATCGCCGATCTGGGAGTGCGCGGAGTTTTCGTGAAAGAGCTGGAAGACGCTCTGCTTGCCGGGGATGTAGACTTCGTCGTGCACAGCCTCAAAGACATGCCATCGGATCTCCCCGACGGGCTCTGCCTCGTGGCGGTGCTCAATCGCGAGGACCGACGCGATGTCCTGGTCAGCCGGGACGGCCTGAGTCTGGCGAAGTTGCCCCCGGGAAGCCGTGTAGCCACCTCCAGCCGCCGGCGAGCCGCCCAGATCAAAGCTATCAGAGACGACCTGGAGTTCGTCGACATCAGAGGCAATGTGCCGACCCGGATAGAGAAAATGCAGGCCGGTCAGTGCGATGCCATGGTCCTTGCCGCTGCCGGACTGACCAGACTCGGACTCGACGAGCATATCAGCGAAGCCTTCGCCATCGACGTCTGTACCCCGGCTGCCGGTCAAGGAGCCCTGGCTCTCGAGTGCCGGGAGAAAGACAGGGAGCTCGTCGAAATGCTAAACAGTCTGGATGACTCCGTTGTTCGAGCCGAGATCGAATGCGAGCGCGCTTATCTGGCCGAGCTCGGCGGTGGGTGCTCGGTGCCCATCGGGGCGTCGGCAAAGGTCATCGAAGACCGCCTCGAGCTCACCGGCTGCATTGCCGCCCTTGACGGCTCCAGCATTTTTCGCCGGGAGCACCGGGGGCCTCGCTCCGAGCCGGCGTCTCTGGGCAGGGAACTGGCCACCCTCATGCTCGAGGGCGAAGCCCGGAAAGTGGTAGCCAGCCTGCGGGCCAGCCTTCCCGGAGCGATTTCGCCTCCCTGAGCAATTCTTTGCAACCAGGAGATCCCGGTCATGCCCTCAAGAGTTCTAGTCACCCGTGCACGATCCCAGGCGGATTCCACCATCAGGCTGCTTCTAGCCGCCGGTCACCAGCCGATCGATCTGCCGGTCATCGAATTCGGCGATCCCGGAGACGGCTATGCCGCTCTCGACCGAGCGCTGAAGAGAGCCTCCGGTTTCGACTGGATCGTGTTCGCTTCGACCAATGCCGTCTCCCGAGTTCTCGAGCGCTGCCGCCACCTGGGCGTCGATCTGCCATCGGCACAGAACTCCGCCGGCCTGCGGCTAGCCGCCATCGGCTCAGCCACAGCCGCTGCCCTTTCCGAGGCGGGTCTGGTGGTCGACTTCGTTCCCGGGTCTTTCGTTGCCGAATCTTTCGTGGACGAATTTCGCAAACTCTACGCCCCGGGTGGAATGAGAATCCTCTGGCCGCGCACCAGCATCGGTCGCACCCTGATCGCCACGGCTCTCTCGGAAGAAGGCGCCCTGGTCGAAATGGTGGAAGCCTATAGCACCGGGCTCCCGGCGGACCGCGCTCGGACCACCGAAAAGCTCATGAGCCTGCTTTCGAACCGGGAAGTGGATGTAATCACTTTCGCCAGCTCCCAAACAGTCAAGAATTTCGCCGCCCTCCTCCAGAGCGGCATCACCGGCGATACCATAACCCAGGCTTCCCCGCGCCGGTCATCCGCCAGCGGCATGCTCGCCCGGCAAGACCAGCTCCTCTCCGGCATAAAGCTCGCAGTCATCGGTCCGGTGACTGCCAGCACCACCGCCAGCTATCTTCGCCCCGCCGATATCGAAGCAGCAACCTTCACCATCGAAGGTCTTATCGAAGCCCTGAACTCTCAGTCTCGAGACGCAAAGCCTCAGAGTTGATTTCTCAAACGATATCAAAACAGCAAACGATATCGTTTGAGAAATCAAAAACCAGCGAAAATGATTCCTTTAAACGCATCATGCCAAACTGAGCCAGCCTGGTTTACTGCCACCACGACCACTTGTCAGGGGAAGGGACCCAATGTCAAGGATTATACACGTTACACACTCTTTACACCGGTATAGAAGAGCCGGGGGCGGCACCAGCGGCGATATCTATTGCTTGATCACGTCGCTGAATTTCCAGACACCATCTTCCACCCAGAGGTGCACGCCCTTGACCCCCGGCGCCTGAACTCGCACCGTTGCCACCGCAGGCTTGCAATCTTCTGATATTACGCGTCCGTGGTAAGCCCATTTCTTGAGACCCATGAGAGTCTTCTGCTTGTCGCTTGCACTGAGCCTCCCCCAGTACTCCCGGGTCGGTCTGATGGCATAAGGATGCAACTGATCAAGGCTGGTAGCCCGGCTCGCGGCAGTCATGAAAGTCTGCAGGCAGCGGCTGGCGCTGACGCTGGGCGTCCGGCTCGCCGCTGAGCTTCTGGAGGCAGAGCTCGCCGAGGAGCTCGAGTTGCTCGAGCTGCTCGAGCCTGATCTATGCTCCCGATCGCTCTGCATTCGCTCCCGGCTCTTGCGAATATTCTCTCTGCCCTCTTTGATCTTCCAGTTGACTCTGGACTGATGATACTTGACCTTCTGATCGAGAATCGGATCGTAGGCCATAGCGGGTCCCGCAGAGTTTGCTATAAGAGCAAGCATCACGGCCAATCGGACATATGGGGCTCGAAACAAATTACTGATCCTCAAAAAAAACATGCGCTCCTCCAGTATCTTTTAGCCGTCAATATTTGAAACTGTCGCTGAACTTGAAGACTCCGTCCTCACTCCAGAGATGGACTCCTGTGATTCCCGGGGCTTCGACCTTGACGGTGGCGACCATGGTGGTCGTTTCCACCGAGACCGACAGGATCTTGACCTTGCCTGCCCAGTTCTTCATGGCCGCCAGCGTCTTCTGCTTCTCACCAGCCCCCATCTTCGACCAGCGATCGCGGGTGGCTCTTACCGTCACGCCGTAGAGATCCTCGAGCTTTGCAGCCTTTTCGACGCGACCGACAACAACTCGAAAAGACTGATGGGCAGAATAATTAGCCGCTCTCTGAATCGCCTCGGGGCTGCGATCCGGGCGCTTCTTCTGCGGCGGGGACATGCGCTTGTCCCGGCTGCGCCGCTCGGCATACTCGCGGCTCAGCCAGCGTTTCTGAGTATCCTTGTGCTTCATCATGGCATCTATGCGATCGCCATACTGCGCCAGGCATGGCGCCGGAAAGGCGAGAACGAGCAAAAGAGCGGCTGCTTGAACTTTCATGCTTTAAACTTGCCACGCGCGAGGGATTATCACTCACTGGCAGACGGGGAACAAATGAGCCTGAATATTGGGTAGGATATGGTTAATCGCCCGGAGGGGAATGTCAGGTGGCCAGAATCTTGCTAGTGGAAGACGATCATGTCTTGGCCAACACGCTCATCGACTGGCTTGAGTTCCAAGGACACGAGACCGAGCATGTCGGCAACGGAGCCAGGGCACTCGAGAAAATCGCCGCACCTGCTTACGATGTCATCGTGCTCGACTGGAATCTCCCCGACGTCACCGGCATCGAGATCTGCAAGCAATACCGCGCCGAAGGCGGCTCTCTGCCTGTCCTGATGCTGACCGGACGGCACGGCTCGAGCGAAGAAGCACAGTGCAAGGAAGCCGGCGCCAACAAATACCTGGCCAAGCCCTTCCATCTCGAGGAGCTCACCCGCGAACTCGGCAATCTCCTGGCGGTAGATGTTTGATTTAAGGACTCGAGGAATTTCAGCCGATGACTCAGCAAGGAACAACAGGTGGATGGTCCAGCCAGATGGACTCTCACAGAGCCAACTATGTCGCCCGCTGCATTGAGCGGCTCGTTCCCATGGAAGCCCATGTTTTGCAGTTCGCACGCAGCCCATGGGACCAGGAGAATCTCAAACAGCTCGCCGAGCACTTCCACCAGATCGCCGGCAGCGCCGGTGTCTACAATCTCAATGAGCTGACACCCCTGGCCGAGGCGGGGGAGCGCCTGTGCATGACCATGTTCCAGGAGCAGCCCGATGATGTCATCGTCTACTGGCGCCGCTTCAAGGATATGCTGGCCGAGATGCAGGGACTCCTGGAGAATGCCGGCAAATCTCAGCCCCCCCAGGAGGCTCCTCCCTCGCACATGCTGACCGTGGCGGTGACACCACAGATAGTGCAAGACGACAGGCCTGACGTGATCGTCGTGTCCAGCGACCGGAACCGGCTGGGGCAGCTCTCCCGCACTCTGGAGAATCACGGCATGGCGGTCCGGCCGTGCGCATCATGGAACGAAGCGAAAAACGCCATCATGTCCAGGTTTCCGGATGGCTTAATGGTATGCGTCCCGATCACCGACGGCAACGGCTACGACCTCATCGCAGGCTGCCGCAGCTTGCCCGGCGGAGACAGCGTTTCAATCGTCCTGCTCAGCGAGGAGCAGGGCTTCCTCGATAAAATCGGAGCTATCAAAGCCGGTGCCGACGCCTTTTTCGAGCTTCCCACCGAAGTCGACGTGATCGTCGAGAAGCTCCGCTATCTCTTCGAGCGCGGCAAGCCCGAGCGCTATCGCATCCTCTCGGTGGAGGACGATCCGGACCAGGCCAAATATCTGGTGGCAACCCTGGAGGAGGCTGGTTACCATGTTCTCTGGCAGCAAGACCCGCGCCTCTTCGAAGAAGCCCTCCTGACCTTCTGCCCGGATCTGATCCTGCTCGATATCATGATGGGCGAGATCAACGGCTTCGAGCTGGCTCGTTTCGTCAGACAGAATGAGCGCTTTGCTGCTATCCCGATTCTCTTTCTCACCACCCAGAATCAGCTCGAGGCCCACATAGAATCGGCACGTGCCGGTGGTGACGACCACCTGATCAAGCCGGTCAACCCGCAACTGCTCATATCGACCATCGCAGGCAAGCTCGAGCGTTACCGGATTTTTCAAAAACTCCTCAAGAACGACGGTCTCACTCAGACTCTCAACCATTCGCATTTCATGGAGTTCGCCCAGCGCAGCGTCAAGGTTCGCTCCCACAGGTTCGAGCAAGTCCTCACCGTCTTCGACATCGACGATCTCAAAGCGGTAAACGACAGCTACGGCTTCGCTGTGGGCGACCGGACCATTGTCTCACTGGTCCAGATCATCAAGAAAGTCTTCCGCCACACCGATATCATCGGGCGCGTGGGCGGCGACGAGATCGCGGTGCTGGACGACAGCCTCAGGATCGAGGACGCCATGGAGGTAGCCTCGGAGCTCCTCTCCTCCTTCGGCAATGTTCCGCACAAATCCGGGGGCAAATTCTTCAAGATGACTGTCAGCGCCGGAGTCGCATCCATGTCGGGCAACGAGAATTTCAATTCGCTCCTGGAGCGAGCCACCAATGCGGTCAAGGTCGCCAAACAACAGGGCAAAAACCGCGTGGTCCGGGGCTGACGCCACGAAGTATTAAAAACAGGGGGTGAAAACATGCCGGGGAGCCTCCCCCGGGTTATATTTGTCCTTCGCAATTGACAGGAGATTAAACAGTGAGCACCGGACCTGGACTCAAGAAAGCAAAGCCGACTGAGAGAGCCAACTCCACTCAGTCCGTTCGATCGGGTCATTCACCGACATTCCCGCAACTGCGCCTGCGCCGCCTGCGCCAGAATCCCACCATGGCAGCCATGGTCCGCGAGACCCATGTGCGCCGCGAGCAGCTTATCTACCCACTCTTCATAGTCGAAGGCGATGGTGTCAAAACACCGATCAGCTCCATGCCCGGCATTCATCAGCAGAGTATCGACCAGGCTCTTTTCGAGCTCGACGAGGTCATGGACGAAGGTCTCTCGGCAATCATCCTCTTCGGCATTCCTAAAGTGAAAGACTCCAATGCCTCCGGCGCCTGGAGCGACAAAGGAGTGGTCCAGGAAGCCACCAGGCAGATCAAAGCGAGATTCCCCGAGCTCATGGTCGTGGCCGATACATGCCTGTGCGAATATATGGACCATGGTCATTGCGGAATTGTCGAAGGCAATCGGATTCTCAATGATGCCAGCGTCGATGTCCTGGCCAGGGCGGCAGTCTCCCAGGCCCGTGCCGGAGCCGATATCATCGCTCCCTCCGATATGATGGACGGGCGTGTAGCCGCCATTCGCCACGCCCTGGATGAAGACGGCTTCGAGAATGTGCCGATCATGGCTTACAGCTCCAAGTTCTCCTCGGCGCTCTACGGACCGTTTCGCGAAGCTGCCGAGTCTGCTCCGCAGTTCGGCGATCGCAAGAGCTATCAGATGGACCCGGCAAACGGCCGGGAGGCGATCAGGGAAATCGAGCTGGATATCGCCGAAGGCGCCGATATCATCATGGTCAAGCCCGCCACCCTCTACCTGGACATCATCAAAGAAGCTCGCCAGTTGACCCGCATGCCCATCGCCGCCTATAACGTCTCCGGCGAATATGCCATGGTGAAGGCGGCAGCCGAGAGGGGCTGGCTCGATGAGAAACGCGTGGTGGAAGAGACACTCACCTCGATAGTGAGAGCCGGGGCGGATCTGATCATCACCTATCATGCCCGGGACATGGCCCGCTGGCTCTGATATTCGGTCTGATCTGGACATAAGCCGAGGAAGGTATATCATAGTTGAGAGAGGAAGCTATTTAATGAAGACAAGTACCGCTGATAACATCAGTTTCGCTAATGCCTTCGCGGACCTCTATCTTGACAAGGAAAATGGAGAGTTCGCCCTTGATTTCCGCCGCCAGGAAGTCACCATTTATCTAACGAACACCCAGTACCAGGCTCTGGTTCTTCTGGTCCAGCAGAGCATGGAAGACGAGACATTCGTCGAGTATCTGAACTGGGAGAAAGACCCCCTGCAATGCGACGACCACCAGCTCTTCGAGGTCTGCGGTCCCGAGCACATCGTCTGTATGGCCTGTACCCCCAACTGCGAGCGGGTCAAGCTCACATTCGAGCTAGGCGTCGCCATCGACCTCTCTTTCGCTGATTTCCAGGGTCTTGCCGGACTGATCAAAGAAGCCCAGGCCGATCTCGAATGGCGCCGGGAGCTCCTGCGCTGGAATATGTCGGACACCGGCAGCGATTTCGCCAGTGGCGCGCAAGACTGAAGCGCCCCTGCGATACCATATGTGATAGCGCTAATTAAGTTGAAACAATGACAACTCGCCTGCCTGGCTATCGTCTATAATGGCAGACAACAGATCGTTGGGCGCGGCGAGGACCGACCAACCTGGTCAGGGGGGAAACCCAGCAGCCACAAGTCGTTATCTTCGGGTGTGTCCAGCGGTCTGCTAGCCTTTTTCGGCTTAAAGAAAATTCGTCCGTCCGTCCAAATCACCCGACCACGTGCAATGACCAAAGAAGACATGACAACTCAATCGCCCGAAAATACCTCCTCCGGCGGAGACGAACCCAAATACCTCCTCGGGCAGATTCTGGTCGATCTGGGCTATATCACCATTTATCAGCTCGACGAGGCGCTGCAAATCCAGCAGACCGGCAGCGATCAGCCCCTGGGGCAGATCCTGCTGGAACTGGGCTATTGCGGTCCAAACCAGCTCATCCGCGCCATCCAGGTACAGTCCGAGCTTCGCAAGATGAAGCAGAAAGACGACGAAGACGAAGAGTCCTGAGTCCCGGACAAGGCCAAATATCCTGAGAACCGTGCTTTGCTCAAGTCTTAACGAGCTTAGCTCGATTTTACATTTTCCTCCTGTTAGATATAAACTTCTAATTGATATTGGCATTTACTAGATCTCAAAGTACTTGGTGAATATTTGGGAATCGGGTCCAGACTGGTAACGTCCTTCTTCATCGTGATTGCCATCATGGTGGGCGGGTATTCGGTCTATGCCATATTCGTCGACTTCCGGACCACCAGGACCCAGGCCAATCAACGTGTCACCCTGGCTGCCAATAAAGTCGACCGGGACCTGAAGAACTGCCGCGCCACCTGTGACGGCTATGCCGACCAGCTCCTGGGCAACAGCAGTCTCATGCAGTCTTTCCTGGGCAAGGATCGCCCGGGGCTGGACGGCAAGCTGCAAAAGTTCACCAACGATATTCACTTCCCTGGTTACATAAGCTTCATCGAGCCGGACGGCAAGGTCTTCTTCAACACCGAGACACCGAAACAATTCGGCTATTCCGCATCGGCAGTCAGTGAAGCCATTCAAGTCTCTCTCAGCAGCGGCGGCAGACCCTATGGCGGAACCACCGATTTCACCGCCACAGGGGTCGTGGCGGTCTCGTCCATTGTCCCCATCAAAGACAACAGCGGCAAGCTCAAGGGTCTGGTGGTCGTGAGCCAGCCCCTGAACAGCATGTATCTCACCGGTGAGGTGACCCGCTTCAGCCTCGAAGAGCCGGAAGCGGTGAAAGATGTGGATCTCGCCCTCTTCTCGGCAAAAGTCGGAAAGATCACCGCCGCATCGGACGGTCTCGGTCACGGACGGGGCGGTGATTTCATCAAAGAGCTCAACGAGAAGGGAGCGAAGGCATTTCCGAACTCCGTTCTCGGTCTCGGAGTTCGACCACTGGAGGCTCTGATCGTGCCGATCGCCGCAGACCGTCTCGATTTCACTTTCGAGAAATCCGGTCGCTGGTGGTTCAGATATACCCTCCCGGGTCTCAAAAAACAGGACGGTACTTCCTCCAACTACGGCGACATCCTTGTAACCACACCGGTTCCCGACGTCAAAAATCAGCTCCTCGTAGCCCTCATCGGCTCGGCTCTCTTCGGCGGACTGGCGCTTTTCCTGGGACTCTTCTTCTCAGCCCGCATCAAAGGCAGTGTCGAGGAGCCGCTTCATTTCCTCATCGATCGCACCAATGACATTGCCGATAAGAAAGCACGCATCCCTCCACTCGAAGGGCTTTCCGGAGACTGGCTCGAGCTCGGCGAGCTGATTGATACCGCCGTCAGTACCATGCGCTCCACTACCCAGAATCTCAAGCTCAAAGTGTCCAAACAAAAAGAAGAGCTCGAAGTTCGCACCCAGCAAGCCGAAGAGGCGGTAGGCAAGCTCGAGAATCTGAACCGTCAGATCGCCACGCAATCGCGCCAGCTTACCGAAGTCTCCAAACAGATCAACCAGGCCAACCGCCAGGCGATCATCGTACAGCACAAGCTCGATGCGGTTCTGCAATCTTCCACCGAAGGCTTTCTGATTCTCGATCAGTATGGCAATATCCTCACCGCCAATCCGGTGTTTCTCAACTGGGCGGGAAGCACCGAAGGTCAGATCGCAGGCAGACAGTGCTTCGACCTGGTGAAACGTCCCGGCGAGACCAAGGCACAGTCGGTGGCCGGTCAGGCTTTCGCTCGCCACGGAGGCGACCCCAATGCCGTGATCAATCGCTTCCATCCGGAAGGAATCATCTACCACGCCAGGGAAGACAAAAAGGTCGAGGTCCTGGCCCATCTCCAGCCGATTGTGGGCGAGGACTCGAATATCCAGGGCTATGTCATGGTTCTCCGGGACAAGTCCCTGCGCAGTGAAAATGCCCAGCTCAAAGAAGAAATCGTCAACGTCCTGCAAGACGCCATCCGTAAGCCCATAGCCGAAGGCGAGTCGCGCTGGGCATCGGTGCTGGCGAATGCCTCGCAGTCCCTGAATCCCCAGGTGACCCATAGTCTCTCCGAGCTCCGGACGATCTACCAGACCCTGCTCGGCGTGGTGGACAGCTATCTGATGATGTACGGGGGCTTCATACCGGAGCCGGTAATCCCCAAAGAATCAATTGTCATAACCCGACTGGTGAGCGAATGCCTGGAGGAGGTCACCCCCCACGCCCGGGAAAGACAGCTTCTCCTCGATTACAAAACAGTCCCGGGGCTGCCCTCGATCAACGGCAACCGCGACTCGGTCCGCAGCGTGCTCATAGAAGTGCTCAATCACCTGATCTCCATCACCGCGCCGGGGGGGCGGGTGCGGGTGGAAAGCGCCATTCGCGGTCCCGAGATGCGGATGAGCGTGACCAGCTCCGGTCCGGCCCTGCCCCTCGAGGAGATAACCGACATGTTCGTCGGTTTCGTCCAGGGGAAACACACCGAAGATACTTATGCCAGGAGGCTTTCGCTCTATCTCGCCCGGAACAATGTCGAGCGCCTCGGCGGGCAGATCTGGGCCGAGTCCGAAGCCGGACGCGGCACCGCCATCTATTTCACTTTGCCCTCGCAAAATTGAGGACATCGCAAGCTCATGGGCTCTCCTGCAAAATCACGCCTGGTGCCCCCGGTCTTTCATCTGATTCTTGCAGCAGGCATGCTTGCCGGCTGCTCGAGGAGCCCTGTGGAGGTGATCAAGAAGCCTCTGAAGATCGAGACCAGGTATATCGAGGATACCCCGGACAGAAACGCCATCCCCCTGGCGGCAGACGAGGAGGCGATCACCAAATGGAAATTCGGCTGCCGTGCCGATATCGATTTCGAGATAACCAGCAAAGAGTTACTGGACCCGGACTATCTCGTCTCCATCAAAATCACGGGGGTGAAAATGAGACTCGACGCCCCGGTCACCATCTGGGTCTCGAAAGACTCTCCGGCGGATACCCTGAAACACGAGCGCGCGCACGCCCTGATCTGCTCTCGAGTCTACAAGAACGCCGAATCAATCGCCAGACAGGCCGCCGAAACCGTTCTCGGCAACTCTTACCAGGCTTCCGGAAAGACCGTGGATGCAGCCTGCAAGGTGGCTGTGGACCGGGTCGCCGAGGAGGTCTGCGAGCTCTATCACCTGAAAGCGGTGGAGTCTATCAACCGGGTCTCGGAGGTCTTCGACGGCCTCGAGCAGCATGATCTGGGCAAGACCCCCGAGCAGATGGTCGATA
>Ga0226835_1000361_pt1 | contig 59963 bp, 61 predicted proteins | sample LAC_MetaG_1_FD_163627 | JGI IMG/M metagenome (GOLD analysis project Ga0226835, IMG submission 163627) | Anaerobic ammonium oxidizing microbial communities from anammox membrane bioreactor (MBR) in UC Berkley, California, United States -... | ecosystem: Engineered > Bioreactor > Anaerobic >...
CCCCCGCTATTGCCCGGGTCGTCCAGAAACTGGGCGACCCACCCGTTAGAAGTGAACGCCCCGACCGTAAGGCCGGGGCGTTTGCGTTTCCGGGCCGCGTTTTGCCGAGTCTCTCGACATGCCCCACCGACGGAAGTCTCACCGACTTGCGCGGTGAGACTCACGGGGCGCGGCATCTGGCCTGTGAGGACGCTTCCAAACCCAAAAAGTCTCAGAGTCTCTGCGTCTCACCCGGCTCGCCGTTATAGCCGTGACTCGACATCTCGTGGGTCGGCAACACGTGGCGGGCCCAGCAGGGGCGACGGCGATTTCGAACGCAAACTCGATCCGTGTGATGCCAACGCATCGACGCGCTTCGCGTGAGCGCTGCAGCGAAGGTGGTGGCGATCCCAACGCGCAACTCGAATCAGATCGATCCCTCGCATGCCCAGTGCGGACAGCCCGCCTCCGCGTGGCGTATGTAGCCGGGGAGAAGACATGCCTTGCCTTCTCGCCCCCACGCCACCTCAATCGTCCGACGACGAGCCGGGAGCACCGCCGATGGTTGCCAATGACGATGACGCCAATCTGTCCGCCGACCAGCGCCGCCGCGAGGTGATCGCCATCCTCGCGACGGGCGCGATGCGATGGCACCGCCGCGCCAAGGCTACGGGCCTTGTTGTTAACGCGGTTGCAGCGACCCCCGACGCCCCGAAGTCGGAGCATCAAGAAGAAGCGGACATCAAACTTGAACTGGGCGAGGAAGCCGGCCTCAGTGTGTCTGACCGTACCGCGCGTTAGCGGTGCGGGCATCTGGAGACTTGCCCATGACGACAACCGTTTCGAAGAACCTCGCGGCGCTGGAAAAGATGACGATCGGCGAACTGCACGATCGCTACGCCGAGCTCTTCGGCGAGCGGATTCAGAGCCGCCATCGCATCTACCTCGTCCGCCGCATCGCGTGGCGCATCCAGGCCAACGCCGAAGGTGGCTTGTCCGAACGAGCCCGTGTCCGAGCGGCCCAACTCGCCAACCCGACCGACGTGCGGCGTACGCCGCCCAAGTGGGCCACGCTCGGGGAGGCCCCCAAGGACGCCAAGAAGGTCGCCCTCGCCGCCACGGCGGACCCACGGCTACCACCCGCGGGAACGGCGATCGTCCGGGACTACCGGGGCCGGACGGTGCGGGTCGTGGTGCTGGCGGACGGGTTCGAGTTCGAGGGTGAGCGCTACCGCTCCCTGTCGGCGATCGCCAAAGCGGTCACCGGATCGCACGTCAACGGATTCCGGTTCTTCAACCTGGAGGGCCGTCGATGAGCAGAGGCACCCAGAACGGAAAGCACGCCGCCCCTCCGCCTCCGCAATGTCGCTGCGCGATCTACACCCGAAAGTCGAGCGAGGAGGGGCTCAAGCAGGAGTTCAACTCCCTCGACGCCCAGCGTGAGGCGGCGGAGGCGTACATCGCCAGCCAGCGGAACGAGGGATGGTCGGCGCTTGCCGATCGATACGACGACGGCGGATTCTCCGGCGGCAACGTCGATCGGCCCGGCCTCAAGAGCCTGATGGCCGACATCGAGGCGGGCAAGATCGACTGCGTGGTGGTCTACAAGGTGGACCGCCTGTCCCGGTCGCTGATGGACTTCGCGCGGCTCATGGAGGTCTTTGATCGCCACAAGGTCTCGTTCGTCTCGGTTACCCAGCACTTCAACACGACCCATTCGATGGGCCGGCTCACGCTCAACATCCTCCTGTCGTTCGCTCAGTTCGAGCGTGAGATCATCGGCGAGCGCATCCGGGACAAGATCGCGGCGGCGAAGAAGCGGGGCAAATGGGGCGGCGGTCCGCCGCCGTTCGGGTACGACGTCGACCGCTCGAACGGAAGCCCACGCCTCGTCGTCAACCCGGCTGAGGCGTCGCGGGTTCGCCACATCTTTGAGCGGTACCTCGAACTCGGGTCGTTGCTGTCGGTCGGTGAAGATCTCTGCAAACGCGGCTGGAAGACCAAATCGTGGCGAACGAAGGCTGGGGTGATTCGTGGCGGCGTGGAATGGGACCGGCACTCAGTGTACTGCACGCTGACGAATCCGATCTACATGGGCAAGGTGGTCCACAAAGGCGAAACGTACCAGGGTCAGCACGAGGCCATCGTCGAGGAGGAGACGTTCCGGCGTGCTCACGTGCTGATGCAGAAGAACTCACGGACGCGCGGCAACGAACTGAGAAACCAGTTCGGGGCGCTCCTACGCAAGCTGCTGTACTGCAAGGGGTGCGGCAGCGCGATGGTTCACACCTTTACCCGGCGTGGGAACAAGGCGTATCGGTACTACGTCTGCTGCAACGCCATCAAGAAGGGCCGCGCTCGTTGCCAGAGTGGTTCGCTGCCCGCCCTTGAGATCGAGAAGGCGGTCGTCGAACAGATCCGGTGCGTCGGCCAGGACCAGAGCGTCCTGGAGGAGACGCTCTCGGTATCGCGGGCTCAAGCAGACGCTGCCATCGAGCAGTTGGACGCCGAGCTGCGCATCGTCAACCGTGGTCTGGGGCGCAATCACGCCGAGATCCGCCGCCTGGCAACCAGCGAGCCAGCGTCCTCCGCGTCCGCGGGCCGCATCACCGACCTCAACGACCAGATCTGCGAGGCGGAGCGGCGGGCCAGCGAGATTGGGGCCGCCGTAGAACGCCACCGAGCGGAAGTGCTCTCAGCCGAAGACCTCCACGCTGCGTTTGCCGACTTCGACAACGTCTGGACCGCGCTCGCGCCCCGAGAGCAGGTCAGGATGCTCCAGTTGCTGATCAACAAGGTGGTATTCGACGCCCTCGACAGCAGCATCGAGGTGTCGTTCTACCCGTCGGGCGTGAAGGCGCTGGCGGGCGGGGCAGCAGAAGGACCGGAGGCACAGGCATGATCACCGTCAAGACGAAGGTCTTCTTCAACCGCGCCGCACACGGGCGCAAGACGATCGACACGAAGCCCGCCGCGCGCGTGGCCGTGGACCCCGGCCGCGTGCCGCGGATATCCCGCCTGATGGCGCTGGCCATCCACTTCGACGAGATGATCCGCGCCGGCAAGGTCGCCAATATCTCCGAGATCGCCCGGCTGACGCACGTCACCCAGCCTCGGATCACCCAGTTGATGAACCTCTGCCACCTCGCGCCGGATATTCAGGAGGAGATTCTGTTCCTGCCGCTAGTAATGAGTGGGCGCGATCCCGTCCACGAGCACATGCTGCGCGACGTGGCCTGCGTGATGGACTGGATCGAGCAGCGGCGGCGATGGGGATCGCTGCCGCGCCGCTGACAACTACTTCTTCTTGTTGTCGTAGCGACCCGTGTCACCGTTCCCCTTCTTGGGCATGATCTCGACCGACGACCCACGGGGGTTGGCCTTCGCCTGCTCGACGGACTTCAGGCGGCCCGTCTCATTGTCCCGACCGATCTTGAATCCCTTGGACTTCGACATAGCGGCTACTCCATTTTGACGCGGGCTTTCGGATCTACCCTGATCCGCTGGCTTTGACCCGCTGGTTATGATACCCTGTCCACGTTCACTGAACATGGACGGAGTACAAAATGGCCAAGCGGACCGCGAAGAAGCCGAAGGATGAAGCCCCGCAGAACGGGACGGCACAGCTCATGAAGGAGCTGTGGCAGGCCGCTGTGAACCTGCGCGGCTCCATCGAGCCCGCGGACTACAAGCGGTACGTGTTGCCCATCATCTTTCTCCGGTTCCTCTCACTCCGCTATGAGCGCCGCCGCGAGGAACTCGAGGGGTTGTTCGCGGACCCGAAGAGCGATTACTTCACCAAGGACGCGAAGGCCCGCGCCCGTATCCTGGCCGACGCCGACGAGTATCGCGCCGCGGGTGCTTTTATCGTCCCCGAGAAGTCCCGCTGGTCGTACATCCTCCAGCATGCCCAAGCGGACACGATCAAGAGCATCCTCGACGACGCCCTCGAACTTCTGGAGAAGACTTACCCTGACAAACTCCGCGGCCTGCTGCCCCGCATCTATGCGGGCTCGAACCTTGACCGCGAGGGCGTCACCGGGCTCATCAATCTGTTCTCGAAGGACATCTTCAAGCAGGACCACGGCGGCGAAGATTTGGTCGGTCGCGTCTACGAGTACTTCATCGGCGAGTTCGCCAACAGCGAGGGCAAGCGCGGCGGCGAGTACTTCACGCCCGTCTCCATCGTCCGCACGCTCGTCGCCATGCTCGAGCCCACCGACGGCGTCGTATACGACCCCTGCTGTGGCGCTGGCGGCATGTTCGTGCAGTCGGACGTGTTCACGAAGCACTCGGGCCGCCTGTCGTTCATCGGCCAGGAAAGCAAGGACTTCACGTACCGGCTGTGCCGGATGAACCTCTTCATCCACGGCATCGACGGCAACATCCAACTCGGCAGTTCGTACTTCAACGATCTGCACGCCGACACGAAGGCCGATTACGTCATCGCCAATCCCCCCTTCAACGACGGTGCGAAGGGCGAGGACGGCTGGGGCGCTCACCGCATCACGAGCAAGGACCCACGGCTGGACTTCGCCAAGCGTGCGGGCGAGAACGGCCAGGGCCAGCCCATGCCTCTCTCGCCGCGCAACGCCAACACCATGTGGATGATGCACTTCCTGCATCACCTCCGTGAACCGGATGGAAAGAAGCACGCCGGAGGTACCGCCGGTTTCGTCATGGCCACCGGCGAACTCTCCAATGGCGAAGTCGCGCGCCTCGAAGTCCGTAAGGCGATGGTCGAGCACGGGTACGTGGACTGCATCGTGCAGCTCACGGGCCAGCTCTTTGCTAACACGCAGATCCCGTGCTGCCTCTGGTTCCTGTCAAAGAACAGAGGCGGCGGAGGCGGCTTCCGCGCACGGAAGAACGAGATCCTCTTCATCGACGGCCGCAAACTCGGCGTGCTCATCCCCGGCTCGCGCAAGCAGAAACAACTGTCGGCGGAAGATGTCGAGAAGATCGCATCCGTCTATCGCGAGTTCAAGCGGAAGAGCACGCCCGCGGAGGTCGCGGGCTTCTGCAAGGCCGCGACGCTCGACGAGATCCGAGAGCACAACTACGCCCTGACGCCGGGCCGCTACGTCGGCGCGGCGGAGAACGATGATCCGGACGAGCCGTTCGAGGACCGCTTCCCGCACCTGGCGGCGACGCTTGATGAACAGTTCAAGCAGTCGGCGGCATTGGAGAAGCAGATCCGGGCCTCGCTGGGCGAGGTCGCTCTCGCGGCGGGACTGGACGGGGTGGGCAGTAACGGCGTGGCGACCATCGCGCTGAAGGGAGGCAAGCGTTGATCGGTCCCGCCGCGCACATTCTGCACTCCGGGGGGCGTCCACGCTTCGCGACGGCCCGCCGGGCGGACGCGACGGATCACCTGTCGCGTTGTCCGGGTCACTTGGCGAGCGCTCCGGGCGGGCTGGAAAACGCTACGGATGAGCCGTCGCGTCGTCCGGCTGAGTCGGACGGTCGTCCGGGTGAGCCGGAGGGAAGCGGTGACGGCGCACGGGGCCCCGGGGCGGCGCGCCGGGAGAGAATGGCCGCGCCGTGGAGGGGAATAGGTGGCGCACGGAACCCCGGACGCGGCACACGGAGGCGCGGGATTCGCCCACTGGCCCGCGCGGGCGGTGTTCATGCCTTCGCCGGGGAGGTGCCCGAGGGGCGGCCCCCCCACGCGCCCCTCTGGCATCAGCGCACCTGCGGATCGGAGGTGCTGCGTGGGTGAGCGAACGAATAACGGAAAGGCATCAACGGGCGAAGCCTTTGTCGGAACCTTCCGGATTCAGCACTTGATCGACGCGGGCGTTCTCGCGGTCGGCGACGGATACCGCGCGAAGAACATCGAGTTGGCGGCGCACGGAATTCCATTCGCTCGCGCCGGCAACATCGACGGCGGTTTCCTTTTCAACGACGCTGACTGCTTCCCCGAAGCCGATTTGCACAAGGTCGGAGACAAGATCAGCCGCCCGGGTGACGTGGTGTTCACCTCGAAGGGCACCGTCGGCAGATTCGCGTATGTATTGCGCGAAACACCCCGCTTCGTGTTCGCGCCGCAACTTTGCTACTGGCGCTCGCTCAATGCGAGCGTCATCGACTCCCGCTTCTTGCTCTATTGGATGCACGGCGAAGAGTTTTGGGAGCAGGCGGACGCTGTCAAAGGCCAGACCGACATGGCGGACTACGTCAGTCTCACCGATCAGCGCCGGATGTGGATCACCCTCCCCCCTCTCCCTGAGCAGCGGGCGATTGCTCGGGTGCTGGGGGGGCTGGACGACAAGATCGAACTGAATCGGCGGATGAACCGGACGCTGGAGGACATGGCTCGCGCTCTGTTCAACGACTGGCTTGAACGCATGGAGGGCGAGCTTGAGACGGTGACGACACAATCGCTGACCGACTCGGGCGTGCTCGTCATTGGCGACGGCTACCGCGCCAAGCGCAGCGAACTGCGACCGACGGGCCTCCCGTTCGCGCGGGCGGGCAACATTGACGGCGGATTTCAGTTCACAGACTGCGAGTACATGGGTGTTGATGGAGTACAGGCCGCGGGCGTCAAGGTGTCCCGGCCACTCGACTCGGTGTTCACGTCCAAGGGCACAGTTGGACGGCTTGCGCTGGTGTCGAAGAGCACGCCGACATTCGTATATGCGCCACAGCTCTGCTTCTGGCGCGCTGCCGATCCTTCACGTCTTAACCCGTTCGTCCTGCACCAATGGATGCACGGCGACGAGTTCGGCGAGCAGGTGGACATGACCAAGGGCCAGACCGATATGGCGGACTATGTCAGCCTGACCGATCAGCGGCGCATGCGGATCACACTGCCCTCACCGAAGCGACAGGCCGAAGTAGGGCGGCACCTGGAGCGTCTCTACGGCATGATGGATCAGAACACCACGCAGATCGGCACGCTTGCGGCGCTCCGCGAGTCGCTACTGCCCGTTCTCTTATCAGGCGAACTCCGCCTGCATCACGCATCGGCGGCCGTTGAGGAGGTACTCGCATGAGCCGATTCGGAGACTTTCCGAAGCGGATCAACGTACCGATCCCCACGGATGAAACCGGCATGGTCGGGCGTGAGTGCCCCAACGCTGAATGCGAGGGGTACTTCAAACTCCAGCCTGGAACGGGCCTGACGGGCGATGATCTCGACTGTGTATGTCCGTATTGCGGCCATCGGGGCAAGCCGGACCAGTTCTGGACAAAGGAGCAGATCGAGTACGCGAAGTCATACGCGTTCCGAGCCATCGGGGACATTGTGACCCGTCAGTTGAAAAAGCTGGAGTTCAACCACCCGCCGCGCGGCGCGTTCGGTATTGGCATCAGCATGACGCTGAAGGAAGGGCCACGCGCCCCCCTTCGACACTACCGGGAAAAGGCACTCGAAACCGAGGTCGTGTGCGACCAGTGCACTCTTCGGTACAGCGTGTTCGGGGTCTTTGGATTCTGCCCAGATTGCGGATGTCACAACTCCCGCCAGATCTTGGAGAAGAACCTGGACCTTGCGATGAAGGTGATTGAGTTCTCTCAAGCCGCGCCAACTCCCGAGATCACCGAGAATCTGGTTCAGAACGCGCTTGAAGACGTGGTCTCGTCGTTTGACGGATTTGGCCGCGAACTGCTGGGTGCCCACGCCGCGCGAGCAAACGATCCGAAGAAGGCGTCCAGCGTGTCGTTTCAAAGCCTGACTGGTGCGGACAAGTCGTTGCAGGCCTTGTTTGGGACGTCCCTTCAGACGCTGACGACGCCAGAAGAGTGGAAGCTCATGGTCCGCTGCTTCCACAAGCGTCATGTGATCGCCCACAAAGGCGGGGTGATTGACGAGAAGTACATCGAGCAATCAGGCGATGACACCGCGATCGAAAGGCGAAAGGTGCGTGTCTCAGCGGAGGAGGTGCGGATGCTCGTGGCTGCCGTTCGGTCGCTGGGAGATGGGTTGTGGCGGTACTTCACGCCGGCGGCCCGGTCGGCGGAGGTGCCCAAGTGAACGTGTTCATCTCCTACAGCGTGGCAGACGTTGACCTATTGCGCAGGGTGGCTCAGGTGATCGCGGCGGGTGGGGATAAGCCTCTGTGCTGGGACACCAGCAAGACGCCTGGCCACGAAGTCTGGCCCAGCATCTTCGGATGGATCGACGCGAGCGACCTGGTCATCGTCATCATCACAGATCAAACCGTGGCGCGGGCCATGTCCGTCGGGCAGGAAGTTGGGCATGCACGAGCCAAGGGAAAGCCGATCGTGCCGCTTGTCGCCGCGGGGGTCAGGTCAGAGAACCTCGGCTGTCTGAACGGGGTGATCTATCAACCCATCAGTCGAGAGAACATAAGTGATGCGCTCGCCGCTGTTCAGCGGGTTCTCGACGGGATGAAGATGCAGAAGGCCGAGGCGCAACGTCAGTTGCTCGTGGTCGGTGGGATCGTCGGTCTGCTGTGGCTGTTCGGCCAGAACGGGTAATCGAAGAAGTTACGCGATTCACGAGGTTAATGTGATTCCCAAGACGTTGGACAAGATCGAGGCCGCCGACATCCAGTCCCTCGTTACCAATGGTGACGAGGAACGCCGGACGATGGACTTCAAGCGCGACCTGCCGGGCAATACCGACAAGGACAAGAACGAACTCCGCGCGGACGTGACCTCGTTCGCCAACGCCGGCGGCGGCGACCTGATCTTCGGCGTGGATGAGGCAGGCGGTGTGGCCACGGCCGTGCCGGGGTTGCCCGGAGTCGATGCCGACGCGGAGATCCGCCGCATCGAATCCGTTATCCAATCCAGCATCGACCCGCGCGTGCCGGGCTTCGAGTCACGGGCCATCTCGATCCCGGGCAAGGGGCCGGTGATCGTCGTCCGCGTGCCCAAGAGCTGGCGTGGCCCGCACCTGGTCAAGATCAATGACACGTTCCGGATGTTCGGGCGCAACAGCAAGGGCAAGTACATCTTCGACGCCACGGAGATCCGATCGGCGTTCGCGCTGTCGGAGCAGTTGCCGGAGCGCATCCGGCGCTGGCGGGATGATCGTTTGGCGCGCATCATCGGGGGCGCTGGCCCGGTTGCACTCGGCCCGGGCGCGCTGCTGGTGATCCACGTCGTGCCGTTGTCATCGTTTGCCGCCGGCCAACAGGTGTCGGTCGAGGCCATTCAAAAGTCCTCGCAGCAGTTTCCGCCGCTGTGCGAGGGCGGCGGCGACACCCGCGTCAACATTGACGGCCTGCTCAAGTTCACAGGCGGACGTGCAGGCGCTCCGGGAGCCTCGTCGTACTGTCAGGTGTTCCGATCGGGCATCGTCGAGGGTGTCTCGGCGCGGGTAGTGAACACGTACGAAGATCGACCTCGCATACCCAGCACGTGGCTTGTGCAGAAGGTCGTCGAGAGTGTGAAACAGTACCGCGACGGGCTATTGGCCTCCGACGTAGCACCACCCTTCACCGTGCTGGGAACGCTGTCAGGCGCTAAGGGAGCGATCCTGGCCGTAAACCAGCGGTTTGTCGTTTGGGATCACTATCCCGTTGATCGCGACTTCGTGTCCTTGCCCGAAGCATTGATTGACTCCAAGGACAGCGATCTGCTGGAAGATCTGCGGCCGCTCTTCGATGGTGTGTGGAACGCCTGCGGCTGGGTGCGGTGTTTTGATTACAACGAACAGGGCAAGTGGGCACCTCCCGCCTGAGCACCAACGAAAGGACGTTTCGGCATGACGTGGCACGGCTCTGAATCCCAGTTTGAGTGGACGACCATTGAGCGGCTCAAGTCGCTCGGGTATGTCTATGTCCACGGGTCGGAGTTGGGCGCTGCTGCGAGGCCCGATGACTCAGAGGTCGTGCTCAAGGACCGGCTGCGGGCATTCTTCGTCGCCCGCTACGGGCGGACAGTCACTCGGCCCGATGGGCTGCCGGATGCGGCGATCGAAACAGCCGTCGCCAAGTTCGCACGGCCCGAGGGAGTGGACACGCTCCGCCGCAACGCCGCGCTGCACGCCATGCTTCGCGGGGGCGTGGAGATCGCGGTCGAAGAACCGGCGACGAAGACGACACCGGCAAACAAGCGCATCGCGCACGTCTACGCCGTGGACTGGGATACGCCGGAGAACAACGAGTTCTTGGTCGTGAATCAGTTACCCGTGCACGGTCCCGGCGGAAACGATCGTCGTCCAGACATCATCGTGTACGTGAACGGGCTGCCGGTCGTCCTGTTCGAGCTCAAGAACCCGTACGACGACCAGCCCACAGTGGCGGACGCGATCAACCAGATCGGCCACTATCGCCACGAGATCCCGCAACTCTTTGACCACAACGCGCTGTGCATCGCCTCTGACGGCGTGACCACGCTGCACGGGATGTGGACAGCGAACGAAGAGTGGTACGCGCCGTGGAAGAGCATTGATGGCACAAGCGTCGAGCGCGGCACCACCGGAAGCATGAAGACGCTGGTCGAGGGGCTGCTGCCCAAGGACCGGCTCTTGGCGTACATCCGCGACTTCATCGTGTTCGAGACGATCGGAGCCGCTGGGGGCAAGATCATCAAGAAGGGCGGCAAGTACCACCAGTTCTTCGCGGTGCGGATCGGGGCGAGGAAGATCCTGGAATCGGTAAGGGCGGGGACGACGGACAAACGGCTGGGCGTCATTTGGCACACCACCGGCTCGGGGAAGTCGCTGTCTATGTGCTTCCTGGTTGGGATGCTGCGGCGAGAGGCCGTGCTGAACAACCCGACTTTTGTGATTCAGGTCGATCGGACGGACCTGGACCAGCAACTGCACGACCAGTTCGTTTCGGCCCGCTCGCTGGTGGGCGACGTCAAGCACGCCAAGAGCGTCGAGGATCTTCGCGGCCTGCTCCAGACGCAGGGCGGCGAGGTGATCTTTACCACGATCGAGAAGTTCGCGCTGCGTGAGGGCGAGGCCGAGCATCCGGTGCTCTCGACGCGAGACAATGTGATCGTGATCGCCGATGAGGCGCACCGGAGCCAGTACGGGTTCACCAAGGGCTTTGCGCGCTGGCTCGGGGCGGCGCTGCCCAATGCGCGGCGGCTGGGCTTTACCGGCACGCCCGTCTCCTTCAGCGGGGCTGACACCGTCGAGGTCTTCGGTGACCTGGTCCACGTCTACGACATCCGCCAGAGCCAGGATGACAAGGCGACGGTGCCGATCTTCTACGAGCCACGGCAGATCAAGCTTCATTTGAACAAGACGGACGTGGATGGGGCACTGGCGGAGATTGTCGAAGATGCGCCGATCGATGAGCTCGAGAGAAAGAAGGGCCAATGGGCCGCGCTGGCCAAGGCGGCGGGCGCGAAGGAGCGGATAGAACTACTCGCGGCCGACCTGCTCGCACATTTCCAGGACCGGACGGCGACGCTCAAGGGCAAGGCGATGGTCGTCTGCATGATTCGCGAGAACTGCGTGCGGCTGTACGATGCGCTCAAGTCGCTGCCGGGGTGCCCCGAGATCAAGGTGGTGATGACCGGCGACCTGGGCAAGGACCCCGAGGCGTGGAGCAAGGCCGGGCACCTGACGACCAAACAACAGCGTGAGGCGATCAAGAAGCGGATGATCGACGCGGACGATCCGCTGTCGATGGTGATCGTCTGCGATATGTGGTTGACGGGCACGGACATCCCATGCCTGCACACGCTGTATGTGGACAAGCCCATGAAGGGCCACACGATGATTCAGGCGATCTCGCGTGTGAACCGCGTCTTCAGCGACAAGCCGCACGGGCTGATCGTGGACTACATCGGCATTGGCGATGAGCTGCGGGCAGCGACCGCGAAGTACTCAGCGGGTGGAGAGGATCACGGGAAGCCCGCGGGCGGGCTGGATGAAGACGCCCGGCCGCTGTTCGTGGCGGCGCTGGCCGAGGTGCGGTCGTTCCTCCCCGAAGGCGTGAATTACGGCGACTGGCGGCGGCTCTCGCCGATCGCGCTGGAGGACCGATACGCGGCGGTCTATGGGCATCTGACCAGCGACGACGACCTGCGGGACCAATTCTTGGACGCTGAGCTGCGGCTGACGAGCGCATTCCTTCTCGTTAAACACCTGGATGACTGCCGCGCCAGCGCCGACGAGGTGAACTTCTGTCAGCGGGTGCGCAAGCAACTCCTCAAGACGATTCGCGGGCGTGGCCCTACCAGAGACATCGAGAAGGCAGTGCGGGACCTGGTGGATGACACCGTCGAGAGCGAGGGCGTCGTTGACATCTTCAAGGCCGCGGGGATCACGCGGGCCGACATCTCGATCCTCGACGACCAGTTCCTTCAGACGTTCAAGGATCGGCCGCTGCCGGACCTTCGGCTCAAGTTGCTCGAGAAGCTACTTGCTGACGAGATCCACATGCGGGCCAAGAAGAACTTGGCCAAGGCGAAGACGTTCCGCGAACTACTCGAAGCGACGCTCCAGAAGTACCACAACCGGCTCATCGACGCGGCCGCGGTCATCCGCGCCATGATCGAGATCAAGAAGGACATGGAGGCCTCGGATCAACGGGCCGGACAGTTGGGCTTGGCGGAGGATGAGCTCGCCTTCTATGACGCAGTCGCCATCAACTACGAGAACGTGTACGGCGTGGACTTCCTGAAGGGCCTGATCCACGACGTTGTGCAAAGCATCAAGCGAAACCTTAAGGTGGATTGGACCGAGCCGCATCGAGAGGACGTGAAAGCCGCCGTGAGAGCGGCGGTGCGGCGTGTTCTGACAAAGCAGGGCGTGAAGGCTGAGGATTTCGATCGGCTGATGCCCGTGCTGATGGCACAGGCGGAGGCGTTGTACGCGGAGTGGCCGATCGCGGCCTGAGGAGTGATTTGTGAACGGACGACAGACATGAGCAAGAAGCAACCAGCCTTTGGCGAGTTCATTCGCGAGAAGCGGCTCGCGAAGGGTCACAGCCTGCGGAAGTTCGCGGAGCTCATCGACGTGAGTCCAACCTATCTCTCGCTCGTCGAGCAGGGCAAGGTAGAGAGCCCTCCTACTGCCGAGCGGGTGCGTCGTATGGCGGAGGTCCTCGGAGAGAACCCAGATGAGCTGATGTCATTGGCTGGTCGGATGCCTGAGGATCTTCGCGGAATCATCCAGAGCGAGCCGGAAGAGATGCCTCAACTGCTGCGAGCAGTCAAGGGTTTGACGGCAGACCAGTTGAAGGCTTTGGCTGCGCAGGCGAAGAAGATGCAGAAAGAGGAGAAGTAATGGGGCGACCGCCTGCCAAAGCCGAACGTGTGCCGTGGTTGCATGAAGACAAGATCGAGGCTGAGGCCGAGACGCTCTTCGGGCTGTGGCAGAAGGAGCACGGCGAGGTCCCTGAACCCCCGGTGCCCGTCGACGAAATGATCGAGCTGCAGCTCAAGCTGCGATACGAAATGGATGACCTTCAGAAGCGCTTCGGTCACGCGGATGTGCTGGGCGCGATCTGGTTCAAGGACCAGATCATCCGAGTCGACCGGAGCCTTGATCCCATCGAGCACCCACGCATGCTCGGACGCTACCGGTTCACGCTCGCCCATGAGATCGGCCACTGGCAGCTTCACCGAAAAGTCTTTCTCCGCGACGAGACACAGATGTCTCTGACATCCGCAGCGGATGCGCCCGCGTTCGTTTGCCGCTCGACCGACCAAGCGCGTGAAGAGGTGCAGGCGAACATGTTCGCGGCGTACCTGCTCATGCCGCGTGACCTCGTTCGCCGTGCGTGGATCAAGTGGCGGCGCGCCGATGACGTTGTGTGTGTGCTTGACCTCGACGCACCAACCTCACCCGGAAATTTGAAGACACAGCAGGACGCTGCGATGCAACGCTTCTCGAAGCCATTCGCTGAGCACTTCCATGTGTCTGCCGAGGCCATGAGCTACCGCCTGGAGGCGCTTGGGCTCCTCACTCGTGATCGATCCCTGTTTGGTTGAACCACAGTGTTCTTGTGCGCAGTGCGTTTACTGTTCACGGGACATGGACAATTGGAGGCCCTGAAATGGCCAAAGACTTTGATCCGCGTCGCATCCTCCGCAAGATCTCCAACTCGCTCACCCGCGTGTGCTTCGAGCGCGCCGGCGTGGTCGAGGGCATCCCTTGGGACGACCTGGGCGAGACCCAGGTCGAGCCCATCTTCGCCGCGTGGCAGAAGATGCCCGACGACAAGCGTCGGCTCGTTCAGCTCGTGCTCCAGGACATCAATGAACTGGCGGACGAGCGCGGCGTGAAGGTGCTGGTTGAGGAGATCCAGCGCATTGCGCCCGATCGCCTCGCCGAGTTCGAGGCGATTGTCGGCCAGGCCGACCGCGCGATGTGGACGTACCTCAACGTCAAGATGGCGTTCGTGGTCGCCGCCTATTTCGCACGGGCGGAGGCCCTCTCCACGGGCCGCTACTGGATCACGCGGAACAGCCTGCCGAAGGAGGCGATCGCGGTGGATGATTCCCACAAGGCGGCGCTGAAGGCGGCGCTGGCGGAGTTCTACTGGGATCGCCAGCTGCGCGGCAAGATCTGTGAGATCGAGCACTACACGAGGATCGGCGGCAGCGAGTACTTCTTTGCCTACCTCGACGACTACCCCGATGACCCGGTGGTCTTCGACGACACCGGGCATCTCGTGCGGAGCAAAGAGCGGCGCGTGTTCGACAACGTCTTCGTGTTCAACCCCAGCGATGGGACGCTCGATGTGTACGCCAAAGGCGGGAAGAAGGTGTACGAGCCCCTCCAGCAGAGGTTCTGCAAGGCCGTGCTTGGCGTTGACATCGGGCCCGCGGACCCGAAGCGCCCCACGTACGCGATTGATCACCTGCTCAAGCCGGACCGGAGGCTTCCGACCGATCCCAAGGATCGCATCGTTGCAGTCACCATCACCCGTGTGCGGGTGGAGCCGATCGACCGGCCCGGCGAGTACATCGAGCTCGGGCTCAACCCGGAGCGAGGCATTCACCGGATCGACCAGGCGATTGCCGAATACTTGAACACCCAGCAGCTGACGCCTGCACGGCTGCGGGTGAAGCAGATGTCGTTCGAGTTGCGCTTCTCAGCCGACGCGCGCCCCCGCCCGCTGAGGTTTAGCGTCAGCTGCCCCAACTCCTGCGACCTCAAGAGCAAGCCGGACGAGCTGCGCGCGATCGGCGAGCGGTGCCTGCGGCTGTGGGAGGTGACCCATGGGTGATCTCCTCTCCCGCCTGTGGGCGTGTTTCGACAGCAGCGAGCCTCTCTTTTCCGCCCGTGAGGTGGCATCATGGCCGGATGGGCAGGCCCAGTGGCTCCAGGAGCGCGGGGTGCTCTGCGCCACGACGTCCGCCTCGCGCGTGGGCTGTTCGTGCTGCCCTTCGGGGCATGTCGAGGATGTGCTCGAGGTTCCCGACGCCGACCCGCCTAGGTTCTTCATCGCGTGCCCGGAGTCGGTCACGGTCGAGGTTGATCCAGAAGCCCTGCGGCAATGGACGATCGACGGTGACGCCGTCGCTTCGCTCATCGCGGCGGCGCTTGGTCTTCAGGGACGTCCCACTCCGATCGAGTCTGGCCGTGTGTGGCGGCTCGGCACAACCCGATGGCAGCAGACTTCCCGTGAGGTGTTGCTGGCCCGGGGGCTCAGTGCCGATGATGCCGCCCGCATCGCAGCCCACGCGGGTCAGGCAGGTCGGCCCATTGTGCTGGTCAGCGGGCAGGAACCCCCATCCCACCTCTGGCCGGGCCGGCCACCGGGGTGTGTCGCACTGTCGCGTGTGATGTCGCAGGATGCGACAGGGCTGCAGGCGGATGGCGTACTGCTTCACGACCTGGTTCAAAAGGCCGACGAGCTTCAGGCGCAGGTGGAGCTCTTGCCCCTAGACCCAGCCGGCAAGAAGCGCGTATTGCGCCGGCAGGCCCAGGCTGCGGCAGCATCACACCAGCAGGACGAGGTACTGGTCGGCGCGTACCAGGCATGCCACTCGTACCGCGAGGCGGCGAAGGTTCTGTCGGCACGCCTGAAGACCAAGATCACCAAGGACAAGGTCAAGCGCGCCGTGGACCGCGCCGGCGGCCCCTCTGCCGTCATCAACGGAGCCAACAGCAACTCGGTGGTGCGGACTGTCGCGTCGCACCGACGCGACAAAGGTGGGAGATTCTGAAAATCGTGCAGTTGCCGTGAAAACAGGCCTCTGCGCGTTTTTCGACATCGATGGTGTGCGTCGCGGGGCGTTCAGAACCGCGACACCGGCCGGTGGGTCCGAGGGCCACGAGGGCCATAACCCGCCGGTCGCTACAAGCTCGTGAATGTCTGCGGCGTGCGCCGCGACGCGAGATTGGCACGGACGGGTGATGGCTCCGGCCCCGGAGGTCACCCGTGACCAACGGCGCATCACTGAACGACCAATACATCCGCACACTCATCCTGATCAAGGCTCGCAGCCTGATGAAGTCCCCGGCCTTCCGGGGCGTCGAACGCGACGACGTTCTGCGTGACCTGACGCTCATCCTCGCCAAGCGGCTCGGCCAGTTCGATCCCGAGCGGGCCCAGCTTCGCACGTTCGTGTCCCGCGTTCTGGACTCAGCCGCGATCACCCTGCTTCGGGCTCGCCAGCGCGAGAAGCGCTCCGGCGACCACGGCATGGCCTCCATCGAGAGGCTCCGGGAGAGCCAGACCACGGATCCGGTCACCGGCTCGGCAGCGGTCGGGGAGGCCGATGCGGCTCGCCGCCTTGGGCGCGAGGTTCGCTCCCCTATCGAGGACTTCCACCTCAGCGACTCAATCCGCGAGATCGTGGCAGCGCTGCCCCCAGATCTCGCCGACTTGTGCCGTGCGCTCCAGGAAGACTCCGCAGTCTCGACCGCTCGCGGCCTGGGCATCTCCCGCCGCCAGCTTCGCAATCGCATCGCCGAGCTCCGCGTGCGATTTGCCGCCGCGGGCTTCGAGACGTTCTGACCAAAGCGGACAGCGGCTCTGCTGACGGCGTATGTAGCCGGGGAGCAGCACCCCAGTGTGCAGCGAGGAGTTCACCATGACCACCGGCGTGTACCGCTTCACCCTCGACAAGGACATCGCCCTCACCGACGCGGAAGCCACGCTGCACTTGGCGATGATCGCCGCCGAGGGGCTCTTCGGCAACGCGATCGTCCGCATGGACGTGAGCTTCACCGCGGATCAGGACGGCCGAAGCCTGACCGTCGACGGCACCACGCCGGTGGGTGCAGCGGTTGTCCGCATGTTCACCTCGCTGATGCTCCGCGAGTTCGGCGAGGACGCCTTCATGGTTCGGCGCGTGAAGGCGTCCTCAACCGAGCCCACGGCGGCCGCCGCGTGACCGCACCACTTCCGCTCGTCCGCCTCGGACAAGGCGCGTTCACCCGCGAGATCTGGCCCCACGACCTCGATCCCATGTTCCGCAATCACGGAGATCCCATGCCCACAACCGCACCCGCAACCCCCCACACCCTCATGAACCAAATCAGCAAGGGCCGCAAGGCCCGTCCCCGCCGCGTGATGCTGTACGGCACGCACGGCATCGGCAAGAGCACCTTCGGCGCGATGGCCGAGAAGCCCATCTTCATCCCCACAGAGGACGGGCTGGCCGACATCGACTGCGAGTCGTTCCCGCTGGCTCGCAGCCTCGGCGAGGTGATGGCGGCGCTTGAGTCGCTGTACTCGGGCGACCACGACTACCGCACGGTCGTCATCGACAGCCTCGACTGGCTCGAGCGCCTGATCTGGGCCGAGGTGTGCGCCGACGAGAACGTCGAGAACATCGAAAAGATCGGATACGCGAAGGGCTTCTCGTTCGCCATCGACAAGTGGCGAGCCGTTCTCGGTGCGCTCGATGCGCTTCGCAGTGATCGAGGCATGACCGTCGTGCTCATCGCCCACGCGAAGATCGAGAAGTTCGAGAACCCCGAGACCGTGCCGTACGACCGCTACTCGCCGCGCCTGCACAAGCTCGCGTCCGCGCTTGTGCAGGAGTGGGCCGACGAGGTGCTCTTCGCCACGTACAAGGTCCACACCGTCAAGGTGGACGATGGATTCAACAAGGCCAAACACAACGGCGTTTCCACCGGCGAGCGGATCATCCGCACCGTCGAGCGGCCGGCGCACGTCGCCAAGAACCGCTTGGGCCTGCCCGAGGAGATTCCGCTCGACTACCGCGTCTACGGCGCGTTTGCCCGGGGCGAGAACCCGTTCGCCGAGGCGTCTGCACCTGCCACCACCTCCGACACCGCCGGCGCGGCCTGAGCGCCGTCGTCGTTGTCCATCCCTCATCCGTCCATCACCAATCGCAAAGGAACTGACTCATGGCCACGCTGAACAACTTTGATGCCAACCAGGTTGATCCGTCCGTCGCGCTCGATCCGCTCCCCGCGGGCAAGTACCTCGCCGTCATCTCCGAGTCGGAGCTCAAGCCGACCAAGACCGGGGGCGGCAAGTACCTGCAGTTGACATTCCAGATCATCGACGGCGAGTTCAAGGGCCGCCTGGTCTGGGCCCGCCTCAACCTCGAGAACAAGAGCGAGATGACGGTCAAGATCGCTCGCGGCGAGCTTTCGGCCATCTGCCGCGCTATCGGCGTGATGCAGCCGAAGGACTCGGTCGAGCTGCACAACGTCCCGCTGGAGATCAACGTCGGGCTGAAGAAGCGCGACGACAACGGCGAGTTCACGAACGTCATCAAGGGCTACGCGAAGAAGGGCGGCGGCGGTTCGCCGGTGAGTGCTCGCGCTCCCGTCGGCGTCGGCCCGGGGAGCACGCCGCCCTGGAAGCGCTGACCCCCCCAAGTCCATCTGGTCGCGTCCTCGAGCTCCCGTACCCGCCCAGTGTCAATCACATCTGGCGGCGGATGGGCTCCAGGACCGTGCTGAGCCGCGAGGGTCGGCGCTACCGCGCGAGCGTGTGCGCCGCCCTCGCGGCGAGGCGGGTCGTTCGGGTGAACGGTCGGCTGGAGGTGCGTGTCACGGTCTGCCCGCCCGACAACCGCCGGCGCGACCTGGACAACGTGCAGAAGGCCCTGCTCGACGCCCTGGCCAAGGGCGGGGCGTACCGCGACGACTCGCAGATTGATCGGCTGGTTGTTGAACGCGGCCCGGTGACGCCGGGCGGCAAGGTGCTGGTGGAGATCACGCAAATCAAACCATGAACCTTCGACCCTACCAATCCGAATCGATCGCTGCGGTGTACGAGCACCTGCGGACCCGCGACGACAACCCCTGCGTGGTCATCCCGACCGGCGGGGGCAAGACGCCGGTGATCGCGACAATCTGCCGCGACGCCGTCGGCCAATGGGGGGGACGCGTCGTCCTGCTGGCCCACGTGAAGGAACTCCTCGAGCAGGCAGCCGACAAGCTCCGCGTCATCGCGCCCGACGTGCCGATGGGCATCTACTCGGCTGGCCTCAGGCGCAAGGACCTCGGCTACGCCGTCACGGTCGCGGGCATCCAGAGCATCTGGAAGAAGGCGTGCGACCTTGGGCCGGTGGATCTGATCATCGTCGATGAGGCGCACATGGTCCCCGCCGAGGACGACGGGATGTACCGCCAGTTCATCGCCGACGCCAAGGTGGTGAACCCCAACGTCCGCATCATCGGGCTGACCGCGACGCCGTACCGCTTGAAGTCAGGCGCGATCTGCGCCACCGAGAACATCCTCAACCACGTTTGCTACGAGGTCGGCGTCCGCGAGCTGATCGTGCGGGGCTTCCTATCGCCGCTCAAGACCAAGGCGGGCCTGCAGAAGATCAGCACCGACGACCTGCACGTCCGCGCCGGCGAGTTCGTCGCCAGCGAGGTCGAGGACCTCATGGACAAGGAGGGGCTCGTTGATGGCGCGTGCGCGGAGATCGCGCAGCACACTAAGGACCGCAGCGCCACGCTGATCTTCTCCTCGGGCATCCGCCACGGGCAGCACATCGTGGATGTGCTCAAGACCAAGCACGGCATTGAGTGTGGCTTCGTGACCGGCGACACGCCCGACGGCGTCCGAGCCGCAATCCTCGGTCGCTTCCGCTCGGGCGAGCTCAAGTACCTGTGCAACGTGAACGTGCTGACGACCGGCTTCGACGCCCCGCACATCGACTGCGTGGCGCTCGTGCGCCCGACCATGTCGCCGGGCCTCTACTACCAGATGGTGGGCCGGGGCTTCCGGCTCCACCCGGGTAAGAACGACTGCCTCGTGCTGGACTTCGGCGGCAACGTGCTGCGTCACGGCCCCGTCGACGCGATCCGCATCGCCACGGATGATCGCGGCGACGGCGAAGCGCCCGCGAAAGAGTGCCCGAACTGCCAGGCCCTGATTGCGGCGGGCTACCAGACGTGCCCGCAGTGCGGCCACCAGTTCCCCGAGCCCAACAGGCAACAGCACGAGGCGAAGGCCAGCACCGAGGGCATCCTCAGCGGCCAAACCACGCGCGAGGAGCACCGCGTCAGCGAGACGACTTACCACGTGCACTACAAGCGCAGCGACCCCTCCGCGCCGCTGACCATGCGGGTTGAGTACCGCATCGGCTTCAACCGCTTCTTCCGCGAGTGGGTCTGCTTCGACCACACCGGGTACGCGCGGACCAAGGCCGAGGCCTGGTGGCGTGCCCGCTCTGTCGAGCCGGTTCCGGGCGGCACGGAGGAGGCGGTCGAGATGGCCAAGGCCGGTGCGCTCGCCCCGACGCTCTCGATCACCGTCGAGAAGAAGGCCGGCGACCAGTTCGAGCGCGTCACGCAGCACGTGCTCGGCGATAAGCCCCCGCGCCTTGACAGCGACGAAGGCCTGCCGGACCGGCCGCCGGAGCCCGCGGGCATGACGTACGGCATCCCCGAAGACGAAATCCCCTTCTGAACAAGGAGTACCGCATGATCACGATCACGATCGAAGAGACCGACAAGGACGGGCAGTTGCTCGGATGCCACGTGGCCTCCGCGCCCATCGACAAGAACGACACCAAGGGCATCGGCTCGCTGCTGGCGAGGAGCGTCGGCGGCCTGATGTACCACACCGAGGCCCGCGCGGAGATCCCGCTGCTGATCGCGGCCGCTGGCACGCACCGGGCCAGTTCATGCACGCGGGCGATCGGCCACGCAGCGGGCCTGGCCACCGGGACGTATGGCTTCGACCTGGCCATCAAGCCCGTCATCGAGATCGACCGCCTGCTGGACTACCGCGCCAGCAAGCGCGATCGCGAGACCGCAGCGCAGACGCTCAAGATCATGGGCGCCACCATCCGCCGCCGCGAGGACAACGAATAAGCGATGAGCGATGGCCCCTCCATTCTGCTCGAGTCGGCGCGCACGTACCTCGCTCGCGGGTACGCGGTCATCCCTGTGCCGGCGCGGAAGAAGATCCCCGTGCTCAAGGGGTGGACGGACCTGCGGCTCTCCGAGACCGACCTGCCGGCGCACTTCAACGGCACCGGCAACATCGGCGTGCTGCTGGGAGAACCGAGCGGGTGGCTGGTGGATGTCGACCTCGACTGCGAGGAGGCGGTGGCGCTTGCGCCCAAGTTCCTGCCGCCGACGGGCGCGATGTCCGGGCGGCCGGGCAAACCCGCGTCGCACTGGTGGTACATCTGCGAGGGGATCAAGACCCGCAAGCACCAGGACCCGGTGTCGAAGAAGATGATCGTGGAACTGCGGAGCACCGGGGCTCAGACGGTTGTCGGCCCGAGCATCCACCCCAGCGGGGAGCCGTACGACCCGCTCGACGGCGAGCCCGCCGTGGTCGACGCCGGGGAACTGGCCGCTGCTGTCGCGGCGCTGGCCGAGGCCGTCTCCGAGGCGCGGCACGGGCGCAGAGAAGCGATCGTTTCACAGCCAATGTCACTACGAAACGATCGCTTCCCAGCGGTCGACACATTGCTCCGGCGCGCCGCGGCGTACCTCGACCGCATCCCCCCAGCAATCTCCGGCTCGGGGGGGCATAGCCAGACGTACACGGCCGCGACCGCGATGGTGCACGGGTTCGGCCTCGATCCCGAGGCGGCATTCTCACTTCTGTGGGATCGGTACAACCCGCGGTGCGAGCCGCCGTGGTCTGAGAAAGAGCTGCGGCACAAGGTGACCGACGCCGCCAACAAGCCGCACGACCGTCCGCTCGGCTGGCTCCGCGATGCTCAGAAGGCCGAGGATCTGGGCGGCGTGGACCTATCGGGATTCATGGCAGCGCCGGCGAAGGCGAGCGAGGACACGGCCGCTCCGGACGAGGACACGCCAAGCGATCCCGGCCCGCTCCCCGAGCGCTACCTCGCCGTGCCGGGGTTCATCTCCGAGGTCATGGCGTTCAACAAGGAGACGGCGCACCGCTGGCAGCCGATGCTTGCGCTCGCCGGCGCGATGTGCCTGCAGGCAGTGCTCGCGGGGCGAAAGGTCCGCGACGAGCGAGGCAACCGCACCAACCTGTACGTCGTGTGCCTCGCGGGGTCCGGCTCGGGCAAAGACAATGCCCGGCTCATCAACAAGGCGGTGCTGTTCAAAGCCGGTCTCAACGGGCTCGAAGGCAACGAGGACCTCGCCAGCGACGCCGGGCTGGTCACGGCAGTCGAAGCCGAGCCCGCGATACTCTTCCAGATCGACGAGTTCGGGCGCTGGCTCCGCACCATTGGCGACCCGAAGAAGGCCCCGCACCTGTTCAACGTCATCTCCACGCTGATGAAGATGTACTCGTCGGCGCGGAGCGTCTTCAAGGGCAAGGCCTACGCCGACGCGAAGCGGAACAAGGTCATCGACCAGCCGTGCGTGTCACTCCTCGCGACGACCGCGCCCGAGCACTTCAAGCACGCGCTCACGCCCGACGCCATGAGCGACGGGTTCATGGCCCGGCTCATCGTGTTCGAGACCGGCGAGATGCCGCCGCGCGTGTGGCAGCCGGAGAAGGACCCGCCGCAAGCGATCGTGGACGCGGCCGCCTGGTGGGGCGCGTTCAACCCCGGCGGCAACCTCAGCCGCGAGCACCCCAAGCCCATCATCGTTCCGACGACCGACGACGCCCGCGCCGTGTTCAACCGCCTCGCGGCGCTCGCCGACATCGAGATGGAGCGGCCGCGCGAGGACCTGCGGTCGATCTGGGCACGCGTCGAGGAGAAGGCCTGCCGCCTGGCGCTGATCTACGCCTGCTCCAAGAACCGCGAGAAGCCGATCATCGACGCCGACGCAGCGGAATGGGCGTGCGGGCTGTCCGAGCACCTGACCCGTCGCGTGCTCTACCTCGCCCACGAGTATGTGTCGCAGGGCGAGTTCGACGCCAAGCAGAAGGCCGTGCTCCGCGCGATGCGGACGGCGGGCGGACGCATGACCCGGTCGCAGATGTGCCGTGTGACGCAGCACCTGACCCAGCGGGAGCGGGACGAGGTGCTTGAGAACCTCAAGGAGACCGGCCGCTTGAAAGAAGGGGTCGAGCCGACCGCCGGGCGGTCAAGGAGGGTGTATGAACTCCTGCCGTAGCAGGTCAGAAACGCGGGTTGGACGCGGCCACACCCTTCTTTCACATTCTTCACGCGCGATCTCTCGGGGCGGGGGGGCGGGCGGGAAGGGAGCAGAGAAGGAGGGGTTGAAGAAAGTGAAAGAAGGTATCTCTCTCCTTTCTAGACCTTCCCCCACCCCTCCCCCGGCCCCCCGCCTCCCCACCGCAGCGCCCATGCAGGTCGTGTGCCAGGCCGCGCCTAGCGGGAGCCTTACAGCCGGAAGCCTTACGGGAGGGGAGGCGGATGGCGTTAGGTACTTCCCGGGCCAGATCGCGTGGCTTGGCCCGCGGGAACAGCCGCGCTTGGCGACAGAGTTTGTTTCGCCCGTCCGGGCGCGGGGACGCCCGGTGGCGGGGTTGGTACGCCGCCCCGCAAGGAACGCGACGTGGGCCAACGTGGGCGGACCCGTGGCCAACGGGCGCGGTCCGTAACGGGCGGGAATCGGGGCGGTGTGCCGCCCCCGGACGGGCCTGACGCCCGAGCGATCCATCGAACCAGCGATCCCCGGACCCGTCGGCATGTGCCGCGGGCCATGACGACGCCACGCGCCGGCGCTCGCCGCGCGCCCTCAACGGAGATCGCCGTGAACATCGAGACGCTCCCCATCGACGCGGTCAAGGAGTACGACCGCAACCCCCGCACCATCAACGACGCCGCGATCGATGCGGTTGCCAAGTCGATTCAGGCCTTCGGCTTCAAGATCCCGATCCTCATCGACGGCGACGGCATCATCATCGCCGGGCATACCCGGTTGCGCGCCGCGCGGAAGCTCGGGCTGAAGGAAGTACCGACCATCCGTGCGACGGACCTGACGCCGGACCAGGTGAAGGCGCTGCGCATCGCCGACAACAAGGTCGCGTCCCTGACCTCGTGGGACATGGAACTCCTCCCCATCGAGCTTGCCGACCTGAAGGGCGTGGATTTCGACCTCGCCGTGCTCGGGTTCAGCGCCGAGGATCTCGCGGCGATCATGGCTCCCGCCGGCAACGAAGGCCTGACCGATCCTGACGATGCCCCCGCGCCGCCCGACGCCGCGACGACCGTGCCCGGCGACATCTGGGTGCTCGGCAACCACCGCCTGATGTGCGGCGACTCATCGAAGCCCGAAGACCTGGACCGGCTGCTGGATGGCCAGCCGATCCATCTCGTCAACACGGACCCGCCGTACAACGTCAAGGTCGAGCCGCGGAGCAACAACGCGATCGTCGCGGGCCTGAGTTCATTCGCGCTGGCGGGCAAGGCCGACCAGCACGACCAGCAGAGCGCCGACCTCAACCGCTACCCCGAGAAGAGCCGTGCGACGCACAAGAAGCTGCGTGCCAAGGACCGGCCGCTCGCCAACGACTTCGTGTCCGACGATGAGTTCGACCGGCTGCTCGCGGCGTGGTTCGGGAACATCACCCGCGTGCTGATCCCTGGCGGAACGTTCTACATCTGGGGCGGCTACGCCAACTGCGGCAACTACCCGCCCGTGCTCAAGCGCTGCGAGCTCTACTTCGCGCAGGCAATCATCTGGATCAAGGAGCACCCGGTCCTGACCCGCAAGGACTTCATGGGGAACCACGAGTGGTGCTTCTACGGCTGGAAGGAAGGCGCTGCACATCGCTTCTTCGGTCCCGCCAATGTGCCGGACACCTGGTCGATCAAGAAGGTGAATCCGCAGAGCATGGTCCACCTTACGGAGAAGCCCGTCGAACTGGCGCGGCGGGCGATCGAGTTCTCGTCACGGCCCGGGGAGAACGTGCTCGATCTCTTTGGCGGGAGCGGCTCGACGCTGATCGGCGCAGAGATGACCGGACGCCGCGCGTTCCTCATGGAGCTCGATGCGCTCTACTGCGATGTCATCGTGCAGCGGTGGGAGAAGTTCACGGGCCGCAAGGCGGAACGTCTTCCCGCCAAGGGCGTGGCCGAAGAGAAAGCCGCGACCCGGAAGAAGGTCGCGGCGGGGAGCGGCGCGTGATAGCCGCTTCAATCCTCGTCGAACGTAGGCAGCGCTCCGTCAGTCGCCTCGTCCCATTCGAGGGCGTAGCGCTCGGCGATGTCCTCAAGGTCGCGGTCGGTCAGGTAGTCGGCCGTCTTGCGGCCCTGGCAGGCGGCGACCGCCCGCGCGAGGTCGGCCCACTCCTCGATGGTGAGCATCTGATCCTGCCGCGCGCCGAGCAGGTACAGGGCGGCTTGAAGGACGGCCTCGAGCTGCGCTTCGCTGGGGTGCGTAGCGGACATGGATCAGGCTCCCTTCCCCGCGACGAAGACGCCGCGCTCGTGCTTCTTGAAGCGGGCGGCCGTCCCCTTCGCGGCGATCTCCCGAATGATCGCGGCGTAGAGCGTCGCTTCCGGCGTCTTGCCGCCGGGGCTCTTCCAGAGACCCTTCGCTTCCATCCGGGCGATCATCTCCTTGGCCCGCATGGGCACCTCGGACGCGGCGAGCACCTGCGCTGCGGCGTCGAGGGCGCTGACGCGCTTCGGCTTGGCCTCCTTCGCGGGCTTCGGGGCCTTGGGTGTCTTGCCGCCCTTGACCTTGGCGGGCGTCGCCTCACTGGGCTTGCCGTCCAGGCGGTTCTTGATCTCGGCGAGCGCGGTCTTGCGGAGGCGATCCGTCTTGGCGGCTCCCTCGGCGCGGGCGGCGCTCTTGGACATCTTGGGGGTGCGGGGCTTCGCGGCCTTCTTGGTCTTCGTACTCATGATCATCTCCAGAACGGTGGTGCGGAGCCCCGCCGCACGTTGCGGCGGGGAAGCGTGGCCGCCGCGGTTCCCCGCGACGCCGCGTGGTCAGCAGCCCGCGATGCGTTCGATCTCGTTGAGGACGTCGTGGACCATCGAGTTGGTGGCGGCCGCATGTCCCCGGCGGTCCCGCCCGTAGACGTGCTTGGCCACCTCAACGGCCTTCGCGTAGCGGGCGTCGCGGCTCTCGTCGCGGCGGAACTCGGCGATGACCTTGTCCAAGCGGCCTTGGGCGCGGCTCATGCGGACCACGCTGGCGGTTGCACCGTCGGCCGTCGCTCGCACCGTGATGTCTTCCTCGCTGCCCTCGATGACGATGTGCTTGATCTTCATGGCGTGTCTCCGTGGCGGGGGTTACTCGGCGTCGTTCAGGAAAGCCTCGACGTGCTCGCGGTCCATCCCGCTCATGAACCCGACCAAGTCGATCAGGTCGCTGCGGACTTTTCCGAGGTCGCCCGTGCGACCCCAGTTGCGCGGGTCGGCCTTCGCGCCCTCCGCGTGCTTGTCGAGTTCCATGTGCAGGACATCCATCAGGCGGGCGATGTCGTTGCGGCGGGAGGCGTAGGCCTCGGCGGCGGTGGGTTCGGGCTTGCGGTTGTGCTTGCGTGCGTCCATGTTCATGCTCCTATGCGATTTGCTCGTCCCTTGAAGAACGAAGCCCGCATTTCGCGGGCTTCAGGCGGTCGGCAGTTCGGGGTTGCGCGGGTTGGTCGGGGCCCCCTCGCGTGCGGCCTCGCGGGCCGCGTCGCTTCGTCCTTGGCGGTATCCGGTGTGCAGGCCTTCGCGGTACCCGGCCTCGAAGGCGTGGCGGACCAGGTCGCGGATCGACCACACCGGGATCTCGTGGAAGTCGAGGCTGTCGCTCTTGCGGGTCTCGAGCGTCTCGAGCAGCAGTTCGACCTTGGCCCATTCCATCTCGGCGTCGAGGGCCTTCTGCTTGCCGATCCCGTCGAGGCTCGGCTTGGTGCTTTTCTTGGCGTTCTGCGGGGCGTTCATCGTCGTGGTCTCCGTCGCGGGCTTCCGACCCGCGTTGTGACACATGAAGCCATGACATTCGCCACGAGGCAAGGCAAACCGCAGCGGTTTCGCCGTCATTCCGCGACATGTGGGCAAGTCTTCCGGCCATGTGGGAAACCGTGCGCGGGAGGTCCGCGATGACTCCCGAACACGCGCCTAGTCCCGAGCATGGACAGGGAATGTCCCGGCTCAACCCCGCCGCGCTTGGCGTCGCGGACGCCGCCCGGGTGTTGACAAGGATGGGCGGGAAGCCCGTCACCGAGGAGATGCTCCGCGCCGACATCGACGCGGGCGCACCGACGAGCGCGAACGGCACCATCAACCTCGTGCACTACGCCGCGTGGCTCGTGAAGGAGATGTCCGCAGGTGGCGATTGACCCGCGCCAACTCAAGCCCGGCGAACTCGCGCGGCTGCTCAACAGCACACCGCTGGGCGAGGTTGTCAGCGAGCGGCAACTCCATCGGCACCGCACGCGCGCGGGCTTCCGCGTCGCGGCCGATGGAGATGCGGGCAAGATCGATCTCTTCCGCTACGTCGCGTGGCTGACGACGACGCGGCACGAGGCGCTGGCGGAGGCCGCCCGCACCCCCGAGGGACTCACGGGCTACGAAGCGATGAAGGAGCGAGCCCGGCTCCGCAACGCCATGCTCTCCCTCTCGGGCAGGGACATCGGCGACCTGCCGCCTCTCGCGGATCCCGCGCGGCGTGCTCGCGCCGCGAAGAACTTCCGGTACTTCTGCGAAACGTACTTCCTGCAGACGTTCCACCTGAAGTGGTCCGACGACCACCTCAAGGTCATCGCCAAGATCGAGCAAGCGGTGCTCGAGGGCGGGCTGTTTGCGATGGCGATGCCGCGTGGCTCGGGCAAGACGAGCCTGTGCGAGGTGGCGTGCCTGTGGGCGCTGCTCTACGGGCACCGCGAGTTCGTGGCGCTCATCGGCTCGGACGAGGAGCACGCGGCAGGGATGCTCGAGTCGATCAAAGCGGAGCTGGAGAACAGCGAGATCCTTGGGGCCGACTTCCCGGAGGTCTGCCATCCGATCCGTTCGCTCGAAGGCATCCACCAGCGGGCGTCAGGCCAGCTCTACCAGGGCAAGCAGACCCACATCGGCTGGACGGCCCGGGAGATCGTGCTTCCCACCATCCCCGGTTCCGCGGCATCGGGGGCGATCATCCGTGTCGCCGGGATCACCGGCCGCATCCGTGGCATGAAGCACAAGCGCGTGGACGGTGTGAGCGTCCGGCCGTCGCTCGTGCTCATCGACGATCCCCAGACCGACGAGAGCGCCCGTTCGCCATCGCAGTGTGCCAACCGCGAGCGGATCCTCGCCGGCGCGATTCTGGGCCTCGCGGGCCCGGGTCGGAAGATCGCCGGCCTCATGACGCTGACGGTCGTCCGCCCGGACGACCTGGCCGACCGCATCCTCGACCGGGACAAGCACCCGCAGTGGCAAGGCGAGCGGACGAAGATGGTGTACTCGTTCCCCACGGCCGACCGCCTGTGGGCCGAGTACGCCCGACTGCGCGCCGAGGGCCTTAAGGCTGACCGGGGAGGTGCGGAGGCGACCGCGTTCTACAGGGCTCACCGTATCGAGATGGACGCTGGCGCAGTGATCGCCTGGCCGGAGCGTTTCAACCAGGACGAACTGTCAGCGGTGCAGCACGCGATAAACCTCCGGCTGCAAGACGAGGCGGCGTTCTTCGCCGAGTACCAGAACGAGCCCTTGCCCGAGGTGGAGGTCGCGGACGACCTGCTTAGCGCCGACCAGATCGCGGCGAAGGTGAACGGCCACGCCCGCGGGCTGGTCCCTCTCGGGTGCTCGCATCTGACGATGTTCGTGGACGTGCAGGGCAAGGCGCTCTTCTACCTGGTCGCCGCATGGGAGGACGACTTCACCGGGCATGTCATCGACTACGGGACCGAGCCGGACCAGAAGCAGGCGTACTTCACGCTCCGGGACATCAAGCGAACGCTCGGGACCGCGTCGCCACGTGCCGGCGTCGAGGGCGCGATCTATCGCGGTCTGGAGCGGCTCATCGACGCGACCGTGGCCCGCGAGTGGCGGCGCGACGACGGTGCAATGGTGCGCATCGACCGCTGCCTCATCGACGCCAACTGGGGTTCGTCGACGGACGTGGTCTACCAGTTCTGCCGCCAGAGCCCGCACGCGAGCGTACTCACGCCCAGCCACGGTCGGTACGTGGGTGCCAGCAGTCTTCCCTTCAGCGACTACAAGCGCAAGCGCGGCGAGCGGGTCGGGCTCAACTGGCGAGTCCCGGTGGTCACGGGGAAGCGTGCGGTGCGGCACGTGCTCTTCGACACGAACTTCTGGAAGTCGTTCGTGCATGCGCGGCTCGCCGTGCCGATGGGCGATCCGGGCGGGCTGTCGCTCTTCGGCCACAAGCCCGAGCACCACCGGCTCCTGGCCGAGCACCTGACCAGCGAGTACCGGGTGCGGACCGAAGGCCGGGGCCGCACCGTCGACGAGTGGAAGCTTCGCGTCGATGGGCTCGACAACCACTGGCTGGACGGGCTGGTCGGCTGCGCGATTGCAGCGTCGATGCAGGGGGCGGTGCTGTTCGGGACCGACCAGAAGGTGATGGCTCGTCCCCGGCTGAAACTCTCGGCGCTGAAGGAGCGGGCGCGATGACGACGAAGCCGCCGCCGAAGCAGGATGCAAAGCCAAGGGGACTCGTCTGCCCGACCTGCGGGTGCCGGCATTTCGAGGTGGTCTACACCCGTGCTACCCCGGTTGGCACGATCCGTCGCCGGCGGGAGTGTCGCCACTGCGGGCGACGCGTGACGACGAGCGAACGCATTGGAGCATGAGCGGCGCACCGGCCCGCGTGGTGGCTGGTTCTCGATTCACGCTGAGATCGATGGCTGCCTGGGGTCTACCGGTGGAACAAACGCCAGGTCACTGCCTCACATGCGCCACACCCCGATCGGTTTTTGCATAAAGGCATGCCGTGGCGACCCTCCCTGTCTCGTCGCCCGGAGTGCTCGCGTGCCAGAACCTGACCCCAACCTCGAGCAGGCCATCCGCGACAGCGCGTCGCAGCCCGCGAAGGCGTCGGTGGACGGCCAGTCCGTCGAGCAGCACCCGCTGAAGGACCAGATCGAGGCCGATCGCTACCTCGCGTCCAAGGACGCCGCGAGGAAGCCCGGCCTCGGCATCAAGTTCGCCAAGATCGTCCCGCCCGGTTCTGTCTGACCCCCCATGCTCAAGACCATCACCAACATCCTGAGCCGGGTCGGTCGCGGGACGCAGACCGCCTCTCCCTCCCTGACGGCGTCGCGTACACCGCACGGAAGCGGTACACGCGGCAGCCGTCGGCTGGTCGTCGCGAAGTTCGACTCGGCGCAGACCACGCCCGACAACCGGAAGCACTGGGCGAATGCGGATGGTCTCTCGCCCAACGCCGCGGTGAATCCCGAAGTCCGGCGCATCCTCCGCAACCGCGCCCGGTACGAGGTCGCCAACAACTCCTACGCCAAGGGCATCGCCCTCACGCTCGCCAACGACACGATCGGCACGGGTCCTCGGTTGCAGATGCTAACCGATGACACGGATGCGAACACCCGCATCGAGGCGGCCTTTGACAAGTGGTCCCGGGCGGTGGACCTTGCAGGCAAGCTCCGCACGATGCGGCTGGCCCGGGCCGAGAGCGGCGAGGCGTTTGCGCTCCTGGTCAACAACCCCGCGATCGCGTTGTGGGGGTCGCCTGTATCGCTGGACCTCAAACTCATCGAGGCGGACCAGGTCTGCACGCCGCTCCTGCGGCGAGGGCGCACCGACGAGATCGACGGCATCGTGCTCGACCAGTGGGGCAACCCCTCCGCGTACCGCGTGCTGAAGCGGCATCCGGGCGACAGCGGCCTTCTCCGCGCCCCTATCGACGACATCGGCGCGTACGACACGTTCGCCGCGTCGGCCGTCGTGCACTACTTCCGCGCCGATCGCCCCGGCCAGCTCCGGGGCATCCCAGACATCACGCCGGCGCTCCCGCTGTTCGCGCAGCTTCGGCGCTACACGCTGGCGACGATCGCCGCGGCCGAGACTGCCGCCAACTTCGCCGCCGTCATCTACACCGACGCTCCTCCCAACGGCGAGGCCGACCCGCTGGAGCCGATGGACGAAGTCGAGCTCGAACAGCGATTGGCGACGGTGCTCCCCGGTGGCTGGAAGCTCGGCCAGGTTCACGCAGAGCAACCGACGACAACCTTCGGCGAGTTCAAGCGCGAGATCCTCAACGAGATCGCCCGCTGTCTGAACATGCCGTTCAACGTCGCGGCGGGGAACTCCTCGGGGTACAACTACGCCAGCGGCCGCCTGGACCACCAGGTGTACTTCAAGAGCATCCGTGTCGAGCAGCACCATCTGCAGCTCGCGGTGCTCGACCGACTCCTCAAGGCGTGGCTCAACGAAGCGGTGCTCGTGGAAGGGCTGCTCCCGCAGTCGCTTCGGGAGCGCGGGGCGGCACTGCCCGAGCACGCATGGTTCTGGGACGGCGTCGAGCACGTCGATCCCGCCAAGGAAGCGACCGCCCAGGCCACACGCCTGGCCAACCACACAACCACGCTCGCCGCCGAGTTCGCCCGTCAAGGACGCGACTGGGAGCAGGAGCTCCGCCAGCGCGCCAAAGAGCTCGTGCTCATGGATGAACTCGGACTGACCCCCGCCCCCCAGACCACCGCGGCTCCCGCGGGCAACGCGCCCCAAGAGGACGACACCGATGGCAACGAAGACTCCGACCCCCACCGCTCCGAAGACCCGACTCGCGCCCAAGCGTCTGCGGCTTGAAGCCGCCGCTGCGCCCGCGGGCACGTCTCCGCTCACGCTCACCGGCACGGCGGAGATCACCGCCATCGCCGCCGGCGCTGGCGGGGCCGATGCCGAGAAGGCACTGCCTCGCTTCAAGATGCTGGCGTACACCGGCGGTGCCATGCGCGTCGCCGGCTGGCGTCATCCCGTGGTGCTCGATCTCGCCGGGCTTTCGGTCCCGTCGCAGAACCGCCCGATCCGGTTCGCCCATGACCCGGCCGCTGGCGTCGGCCACACCGACGCGATCAAGGTCGAAGGCGGGCAGCTCGTGGCGACCGGCGTGATCTCGCGCGACACCGCGACCGCCCGCGAGGTGGTCGCGTCGTCACGGAACGGGTTCCCCTGGCAGGCGTCGGTGGGCGCCAGCGTCGAGGAGTTCGAGTTCATCCGCGAGTCGCAGAAAGCGATCGTGAACGGGCAGGAGTTCGCTGGCCCCATCAACGTCGTTCGCAAGGCGACACTCGGCGAGATCAGCTTCGTGGACCTCGGAGCCGACGGCCGCACCAGCGCCTCCATCGCCGCCCAACAGGGCGGGGGTGGCAGCGGCAGTCCGTCCGGCGGTGATGCCGATCCCGCGCCCGGGGCGGGCGCAGCCGCGCTCCGCGCCGAGGCCCTTGCAGAGACCAGCCGTATCGCGGCGGTGCGAAAGATCTGCGCCGGCAAGCACCTCGACATCGAGGCCCAGGCCATCCGCGACGGATGGGATGCGACCCGCACCGAACTCGAAGTGCTCCGCGCCAGCCGACCCAAGGCCCCGTCCATCCACGCGCCCGACACGAGCATCACCGGCGAGGTCCTGGAGGCCGCGTGCTTCCAGAGCGCCAAGCTCGAGGGACTCGACAAGGTCTGCTCGGCGCAGGCGCTGGAGGTTGCAGCGAAGCGATTCCAGAGCGGGCTGGGCCTGCAGGAATTGCTCATCGAGGCCGCGATCGCCAACGGCTACACCGGCCGCACCTTCCGGGATAGCCGCCGCGTGCTGGAAGCCGCCTTCGGCCGGGGCATCGAGGCGGGGATGACCATCATCGACGTCGGCGGCATCCTCTCCAACGTCGCCAACAAGTTCCTCCTGGAGGGTTTCTTCAGCGTCGAGCGCGTGTGGCGGAGCATCTGCGCTGTCCGCAATGTGTCGGACTTCAAGACCGTCACGAGCTACCGCCTGGTCGGCAAGGACCAGTACGAGCAGGTCGCCCCGGGCGGCGAGCTCAAGCATGGGACGCTGGGCGAGGAAACCTACAGCAACAAGGCCGACACCTACGGCCTGATGCTGGCGATCGACCGCCGCGACATCATCAACGACGACCTGGGCGCGATCACCACCGTGCCCCGGAAGCTTGGCCGCGGCTCGGGCCTCAAGATCAACGACGTGTTCTGGACGGCGTTCATGAACAACGCCGCGTTCTTCGCCGTCGGCAACAAGAACTTCATCTCGGGCGCGGACACTGCACTCGGCATCGACGGCCTCACCAAGGGCGAGGTCACGTTCATGGACCTGGTGGACTCGGACGGCAAGCCCACGGGCGTCATGCCGTCGATCCTCCTGGTGCCGACAGCGCTCTCGGCGGTGGGCACGCAGCTCTACAAGAGCGTGGAGATGCGGGATACCACGGCGAACACCAAGTTCCCCGTCGCCAACCCGCACCAGGGCAAGTTCCGAATCGAGGTCAGCCGCTACCTGTCCAACGCGCTCTACACCGGCAACTCGGCCAAGGCGTGGTACCTCCTCGCCGACCCGAGCGACCTGCCCGTCATCGAGATGGCGTTCCTCAACGGACAAGAGGCCCCGACCATCGAGACCTCCGACGCGGACTTCAGCCAGCTCGGCGTGCGGATGCGCGGGTACCACGACTTCGGCGTCGCGCTGCAGGACCCCCGCGGCGGCGTGAAGAGCAAGGGCGAGGTGTAAGCCCATGGGTGAAGGTGCAGAAATCGGCGGAGGCATTGGCGAAGACGGCCCCGGTGTCATTCCGGGCCAAGGAGAAGGCAGCATGGCAGCAGGACCGGCAAAGTTTGTGCATGAAGGCGAATCGATCGACTACACCCCGGGCGCGGATGTGCTCACCGGCGCGGTGGTCGTCCAAGCGGAACTCGTGGGCGTGGCGCAAGGCCCCATCAAGGCGAACCAGCTCGGCTCGCTGGCGGTGTCCGGGGTGTTCGACTTCCCCAAGGCGCTCGGCGCTGGCAGTGCGCTCCCGGCTGGTAGCAACGCCTACTGGGACGCCGGCGCGCAGAACGCGACCAAGAACGCCGCGGCGGGCGCCAACAAGCTCATCGGCAAGACGGTGAAGACCACCGTCGATGCCGACACGACCGTTCGCATCCGCCTCCTGCAGTGATCGCTGGAGGCATACATGGGCGACCTGCTCGATCGCGGCTCGGCGTTCCTGGATGACCAGCGGCACAAGCACATGAGCCGCACCGTGGTGTACCAGCGCGGGGCCGAAGCCAAAGAGGTCTTGGCGACCATCGGCAAGACCGAGTTCGAGCAGGCCGACGACGCGGGTCTGATCCACCGCGTCGAGTCGCGCGACTTCCTTGTGCGGACCGCGGACCTGGACCTCGGGGCCGGCCCGATCCTCCCGCGGGCCGGCGACCAGGTGCGAGAGACGGTCGGGACGCAGGTGTTCGTGTACGAGGTCAACGCGCCGGGCGGGCAACCGCCGTTCCGGTACAGCGACCCGTATCGGAGGGTTCTTCGGATTCACACCAAGCACATCGGCACGGAGACCTGATGGCGGACGGCAACGGACAGAACGGAACGAAGGCTCGCTGGGCAGGGGTGCTCGTCACGATCATCCTCGCCGCCGGGGCGATGACCATCCAGTGGGGCGTGGTCACCACCAAGCTCCAGCAGGTCGAGAAGCGGCTCGACGAGTTCATCGGCGAGGCCCGCTCCATCCGCGCGGACTACCAGGCGATGGAGCGGCGTGTGTCCTACCTCGAGGGCAAGGTGGCGGGCCTGAGCGCCGCGGCGGATGCGGGGAGGGAGGGACGCCCGTGAGCACCATCGTCGCCATCGCCGATGCCCTGGCCGCGCACATCAACGCGGGCTCGTTCGGGCAGCCCGTGAGCGCCGTGCGGCTGTTTCAGCCCGCGTTCACGCTGGAGGACCTCAAGGACCTGCGCGTGTCGATCGTGCCACGCACGACAGCCATTGCCGCGGCGACCCGGGACAGCAGCACGTTCGAGTGTGTGATCGATGTGGGCGTGCAGAAGAAACTGCCCGCCGAGAGTGAGCAAGCCGAGATCGACGGACTGCTCGATCTCGTCGAGGCCATTGCCGACCACGTCCGGTTGAAGCGTTTGCCCGATGCGCCCGATGCGGCGTGGGTCGGGATCGGGCACGAGCCCGTGGTGTCGAGCGAGTCGCTGGAGCAGCACCGGGTGTTCACGAGCGTCCTGAGCGTCACATACCGGGTGCGGAGGTAGCCGTGCGGAACGTCGTGTTCATCAAGGTGGAACTCGAGGAGGGCGACAAGCGGCTCTCGGATACGCCGCTGGTGGCAACGTTCACGCTCATGGCAGCGCACTCGAACACGCAGGCCATGACGCTTTCCGACGGCAAGGGCGTGGAGATCCCGGTCCCGGCGGGCGTGCAGATCCCGTTCGAGCAGGTCAACCTGGCGGACATCTTCGTTCGGAGCAAGGCGGGTGAGGTGGCGTTCGTAGTCGGCCACACGGCCGGATAGAGCAGGAGAACAACGATGGCGATCAAACTCGGCATGGAAGCCAAACTGCTCTACAAGGTCGGCGGGCAGGCCGGCGGAGGGGCATGGGTGGTTCTGGGCAACACCCGCGATGTCACACTCAATCTCGAGGCGGGCGAGGCCGATGTGACGACCCGCGCCAACAGCGGCTGGCGGGCCACCGTCGCCACGCTCAAGGAGGCCAGCGTCGAGTTCGAGATGGTCTGGGACACGGCGGATGCCGGGTTCACCGCCATCAAGAACGCGTTCTTCGGCAACGACCCGATCGGCTTCCAGATCCTCGACGAGACCAGCGGGCAGGGCCTGCAGGCGGACTTCTCCATCACCAACTTCTCGCGCAACGAAGCACTGGAGGAGGCGATCACCGTGTCCGTCACGGCGAAGGTGACGTATTCGGCGACGGCGCCTTCATGGATCGGCGGCTGAGTCCTGTCCGATCGCTGTCGGAGTGGCGTCGGATTCCTGTCGGGTCCTGATTCACGGAGGCACGGATGCAGTCATTCAAGGACAACCAAGGGCGGCAGTGGTCAGTCGAGATCAACGTCACCGCCATCAAGCGCGTGCGCGGCCTCACCGGCGAAGACCTCATGCAGGTCATCGAGGGGACGCTGATCGAGAAGCTCATCCGCGATCCCGTCCTGCTCTGCGATGTGGTCTACGCCATCTGCAAGCCCGAAGCGGACGCCCGGAACGTCTCGGATGAGGAGTTCGGCAAGGCGATGGCCGGTGACGCGATCGAAGCCGCGACGACGGCGGTGCTGGAGGAGCTCGTGGGTTTCTGCCCGAGCCCGAGGGACCGGGCCAACCTCGGGCGGGTGCTCCAGGCCACGCGGAAGGTGATGGACCGGGCGCGGGATTTGGTGGAGAAGAAGCTCGACAGCGGGGAACTGGACCGGCTGGCGGACCGCCTGCTGGCAGAGGGATCATCGGAAGCGACTGCTGGAAGCTCGTCCACCAGTGCGCCGGGATCCTCGGCATCGATCCCGGCCCACTGACTCTGCGCGATTTGGTGGCGATGCTCGACGGCAAGCAGCGCCACGACTGGTCGATCGCCTCCGCCGTCATGGCGCTCGTCGCCAACATCCACCGCGACCCCAAGCGATCCCGACGACTCCACCCCAGCGACTTCGATCCCTTCGCCAAGCGCCAGCGACCCATCAAGGTCGGCGTGTCGGTCCTCAAGGACGTGTTCATCGACGGCAAGCTCCCCCCCATGCCGCAGGAGGCTCACGGATGAAGTTCCTCAGTTCACTTTCCACCCGCCATTACGTCTACATCGTCGGTCTATTGCTCATGGCGCTCGTGCTCACGTCGTGCGCGGGCTTCGACCTGGGCGACCTCGTCAAGGTCAAGACGCCCAACACCATCCAGCAGACCACCGGTCTCCCCTCGACGCTCAGCCTGAACGAGGCCGAGGTCGAGTACCAGAACTGGTTCAACCAGACGCAGACGACCGGTGCGCAGTGGAAGGGCAACATCGAGAAGGCCGGCGAGCTCCGCGGCCTGTTCAGCCAACTCACGCTGTCGGCCCTCGACACCGTCGGGCCGACGGTTGCGGGCTTGCCCGTGCTCGGCCCGGCGCTGCCGGCGCTCACCGGCATCGTCGGCTTGTTCATCGGCTCGGGCCGGCTCCGCAAGGAGAAGGAGGCGTCGTTCAACAAGGGCCTGGAGAAGGGCAGCGGCCTCGCTGGCGGCCCTCCCACCGGCGGGAGCGTCGTGTGATCACCATGCGGATCAAGGACATGTTCTTCGACCGCGCGGCGGTGGTCCGCGCGGTCGATGGGGCCAAGCGGAAGGTGCTGAGCAAGGCCGGCGCGTTCATCCGCACGGCGGCACGCACGAGCATCCGCAAACGCAAGGGCTCCGCACCCGCGGGCAAGCCTCCCCACTCGCACGAAGGGAGCCTGCGTCGTCTGATCCTCTTCGGGTACGACAAGGCGGCGGATTCCGTGGTCGTCGGACCGGTGGGATTCAAGAAGAGCGTCGCGCCCAACGTGCTGGAGTACGGCGGCGACACGGTCGTGCTACGGCGCAAGGGCGGGAAGCTCACGTCGCAGAAGGTCAAGATCGCCGCGCGGCCGTACATGGCCCCGGCGCTCGAGCAGGAGCGGCCGAAGTTGCCGCTGTTGTGGCGGAACTCCATTCGGAAGGGTGGCGCATGAACACCACATCAGTGGTTGTCAAAGTCGTTGTAGGGAGTGCCCAGCGCCAGGGCGACGTACACCTCGAGCAAGCACTGTCGCACCGGATCAGTCTCCTCCACGAAGCGCACCTGCATCGCCGCGATCCGCGCCTTCGCGGCAGAAAACGCGGCAACAAACGCGGGATCAAGCATCAGGTGCTGCCGCGATCCCTCTGTCTTGTACGTCGCCTTGGGCTTCCCAGTTACCTCCCTAGCGAGCTTGAACGCGAACGCCGCCTGTCGGTGCGTCGCCGCCGCTCGACCGTGGTTGCGCACCCGCTCGTGCATGCGGTTGGAACGGCCCACATAGAGGCTGGCAGCCTGCTCGGAGAACAAGTACACGCCTCTCCTCGGCATCCCTTTGGGAAGCGAACAGCAGGACACCGGCGGCATCGCCAAGAGCTTGCTCAGTGCCAGCGGGAGTGTCTCGATATGTGCTCGGAAGGCTTCGTGCATCGACATGTGATTGTAACGGAGGGGCGAGCCTGATGGCCGACACGCGGGGCATCCGGGCTGGACGGGCGTTCGTCGAACTCGGCGTGAGCGACAAGCTCACCGCCGGGCTTCGTCGCGCCCAGAAGCAGCTCGAAGCCTTCGGCGCTGGCCTGCGGTCCGTCGGCACCCGGCTCGCGGGGATCGGCGCGACCGCGGTCGCGGCGCTGCTCGGCACGGCGAAGGCCTTCTCTGACACGGGCGACATGCTCGACAAGATGAGCCAGCGGACCGGCGTGAGCGTGGAAGCCCTGTCCGAACTGGGATTCGCGGCCGACCTCTCCGGCACGGACCTGGAGACGCTTGAGTCCGGGCTCCGCAACATGCAGCGGACGCTCGCGGGCGCAGCGCAGGGGTCGGCTACCGCGGGCGACGCGCTCGGGCGGCTCGGCCTGACGGTCGCACAACTCGCGAGCCTCTCTCCGGACGAACAGTTCAAGGTCCTCGCGGAGCGCATCTCGCAGGTGCGCGACCCGGCCCTCCGTGCGGCGCTGGCGATGGAGGTCTTGGGCAAGGCCGGAACGAAGCTCCTGCCGCTCATGGCGGACGGCGCGGCGGGCATCGAAGCGATGCAGGAAGAGGCCCGGCGCCTCGGCCTCACGGTGAGCACCGAGACCGCCCGCGATGCTGCCGCGCTCAACGACGCCCTCGGCACCCTCTGGAAAGTGCTCAAGCAAGGGGTGTTCACCATCGGCGGGGCGCTCGCGCCGACGCTCAAGGACCTCGCGGAGCGGATCACGCGCATCGTCGTGAGCGTCACCACCTGGATCAAGGCGAACCGGGAGATGGTCGTGTGGGCGCTCAAGATCGCCGCCGCCGTCGCCGTGACGGGCATCGCCATCGTCGCGCTGGGGTACATCGTCTCCGGTATCGGCGCGTCCCTCGGCATCATTGCCGGGGTCATAGGCGGCATCGGGGCCGCCTTCAGCATGATCGGTGCGGCCATCGCGGCGATCCTGTCGCCGGTCGGGCTGGCGATCGCCGCGATCGTGGCGCTCGGCAGCGTGCTCGTCGTCACCACCGGAGTCGGCGGCGAGGCCCTCGCCTGGCTTGGCGAGCAGTTCACGCGCCTGCGGGACTGGGTGACCAAGGTCGTCGGCGGCATCTCCGACGCCCTCGCGGCAGGCGACATTGCGCTGGCCGCCGAGATCCTGTGGCTGTCGCTGAAGGTCGTCTGGCAGCAGGGCGTCGCGGCGCTGAACAAGGTCTGGCTCGAGGCCAAGGAGTTCTTCGTCTCCACCGCCTACGGCATGTGGTACGGAGCGCTGGCCGCCGCGGAGATCGTCTTCCACGCCCTCGAGATCGCGTGGATCGAGACCACCTCGTTCCTGTCCAAGACCTGGACCAACTTCACCACCGGCTTCCAGCAGGTCTGGGAATCGGCCTCGTCCTGGGTCGCCAAGCGGATGCTGGAGATCCAGGGGCTGTTCGACTCCGGGCTCGACGTGGACGCCGCGAAGAGGGCCGTCGATGATCAACTCGAAACCCGCCTGGCGGAACTGGAGAGCGCGGCCCAGCGGCAGGTGGCCGATCGCGAGGGACAACGCGCCGCCGAGCGTGAACAGGCCGCCGCCCTGCACGAGGCAACCCTGGCCGGGATCGGTCGTGACTTTGAGGAGGCCCAGGCCGCGCTCAAGGCGAACTCGGAGGCCGGGTTCGCGGAGTCGCAAGCGGCGCTGGATGCGGCGAAGCAGAAGCTCGCCGATGCCATCGAGCAGGCCCGCCAGAAACGGGAGGCAGCGGACGCCGAGCGCGGCCCCGGCCGCACGCCGCGCGACCTGATGGCCGAGTTCGAGGACCGCCTCGCGGGGCTCGGCGAGGTTATCGGCAAGGGAATCAGCGTGCGGGGCACGTTTAACGCCCGCGCTGCGCAGGGGCTGGAGTCCGACGGCGGGGCCGCTGAACGCACCGCCCGGGCTACGGAGCAGACTGCCAGGCACACCAAGCGTCTGGCCGACGCCGCGCAGAGCGGCGGCCTGACGTTCGCCTGAAGGAGACCAAGCATGGGAAGTTCAACCAGCCAATCCGGCGCGTGCCTCGACCCGCATCATCGTTGCCTGCATGACGGCGATGCACTTCGGCGCGCCTTCGCCGCTCTCGGCCAGCACCTCGGCGGTCGCTACAGAGATCGTTCGGCCGACACGAACCGCACGTCCCACGGCAACGAACGCTTGTCCAATCGCAGGGGCGAGCAGGTTGATCTTGAACTCGATGGACAGGACGGCCGCGTCCTCCGGCATTCTCGTCAGACACGCGTAGCCGCACGCGCTGTCAGCGATCGTGGCGATCGCGCCCGCGTGGGCGTACCCGTGCTGCTGAGAGATGTGCAGGGAGGCGGGAAGTCGGATACGGACCTCCCCATCGGCCACGCCAGCCAATTCCGCGCCCAGCGTCTTCATCAGCGCCTGGCGGGCAAAGGACTCACGAACGCGAATCTCGGCACTCGGTGTCTGCATGGCGGATTGTACTTCAAGGAGGCATAGCAGTGCCCATCACGGTGACGGAGAAGTTCGAGAGCCGCAAGTCCACGAAGGGCGACAACCCCTCGGCGGAGCTGGTCTACACCGTGCGCGGGACCAACGACGACCTCGCGGCCCGCAACGCCGCCGAGACCACCAGCCCCGCGACCTATGACGGCCAGCCCCGGCAATCCACCTCCGTCGAGCCTGTCGGTGATGAGCTGTGGGAGGCCGTGGTCCGGTACGGGAAGGCCCAGGGCGGATCGCTCCCGGAGCCCGGCGAGAGCATCTTCTCTTTCGACACCGGCGGCGGCACGCAGCACATCACCCAGAGCAAGGACACAGTCTCCTCGCACGCGCCCTCGGGCTCGTCGCCCCCGGACTTCGGCGGCGCGATCGGCGTCACCGCCGACGGTGTCGAGGGCGTGGACATCACCGTCCCGGTCTTCCAGTTCTCCGAGACGCACTACTTCACCAACGACCAGGTGACGCCGTCGTACAAGGGCACGCTTTTCACGCTCACCGGCAAGGTGAACTCTGGCGCGTTCAAGGGGTTCCAGCCGGGCGAGGTGTTGTTCCTGGGCGCATCGGGCGCGCGGCGCGGCACCGATCCCGACGACGACTGGGAGATCACCTTCCGGTTCGCGGCCAGCCCAAACGCGAGCGGCATCTCGGTCGGCGACATCGGCGGCATCAGCAAGAAGGGGTGGGAGTACCTGTGGGTGCGGTACGCCGACCAGGAAGACACCGGGTCGCACGCGATCGTGAAGCGCCCGGTCGCGGCGTATGTCGAGCGGGTGTACGACGAGGGCAGCTTCGCCGGATTGGGAATCTGAACGATGGGTGACATGTTCCGCAAAGTCCGGTCCGGCCAACCGCTCCGCATCCCCGCGGCGGCGTACAACGCCTTCGTCGATGCGGCGGTCGATCTGCGCCGGCGGGAGCGCAACTCCAACGCCGGGCCGGCGCTGGAACCCGCGCAGCGCGGCATCGTGCTGGTCCGCAACGACTCCGACGATGACATCGAGCCGTACCACGCGCTGGCCATCACCGGCGTTCTGGTCCAGCCCGACAACGAGGACCAGGAGCGGACGTTCCACAGCCGCACGCCGCTGACAGGGGAGATCGCCACCGACGAATCGCCGTCGCTCTCTTTCGTGCTCGCGCTGCAACCGATCAAGCCGGGAGACCTCGGGCGTTGCGTGCTCACGGGCGTCACGCCCGCGCGGGTCTTCATCACCAACGAGACGGACACGACCTGCGAGCTGGCTCCCGAGGAGACCGTGCTGGCCAGCACGCCCATGGGCGGCATCCCGATCCTGTGGAAGGAGGAGGGCACCGGCGAGAAGTGGGCCGTCATCGAGATGGGCCAGCCCTCGCCCGGCCGCGTCACGGCGATCCTCGGGGCAGCGCAGCCCATCCCAACCGAGAACAACCGCTGGCGCTACCCGTGGGTCGAGGCCAGGATCGACGGCGATCCCGGCAGTGACACTTACCTCCGCTATGTCCCCGTGCCCGAAGGACTGTCGTCGCAACTGGCCGGTGGCGGCGAGGACCCGACGAGGCTCGCGATTAACCGCTTCGAGGCGCACCACATGAACGACTTCGACCCCGGCTCGGGGTTCGGTGGCCTGCTGGGGCTTGGGCCGGTGTGCGAGTTGCCGGGCGTGCTGCCGAAGTGCCCGCCCGCGCGGTCGCTCAAGCCCAGGCTCGTTCCCATCCCCGAAGGGGTCTGCGTGCAGCTCACCTGCGAGCGCAACAGCAAGGGCAGGCCGGTGTGGGTGTTCGAGGCGATGAGCCTGATCGAGATCGCCGACCCGGCGGACGAGGACCGCAAGTTCAACATCTACATCGAGGGGGGTGCATGACCACGGCCCCCGCGTTCAAGCCGACCCTGGAGTCCCGCCGTGAGCACGAGCGGAAGAAATACGCCGCGCTGGCGTCGCGGCCCGCTGCACCAGGCGCCGGATACGGCTCCACTAACCACGGGGCGGCCGCGATCCCGATCGTGCAGCGCCTCAAGCCCCGCTTCGTGGTGGACTTCGGGTGCGGGCGGAACGACTTCATCGGCGCATTGCGGCGGCTGGGCATCGACGGTCTCGGAATCGATTTCGCGTTCCCCGAAGCGGACGTTCCGCGAGCGATGCACAAGTCCGGCCTCCTCGACGACGTTGCCAATGTGGTGACGAGCTTCGACGCCCTGGAGCACCTGCTCCCCGAGGACGTGGACGCGGTGTTCGCTGAGATGCGGCGTGTTGGTCGTCCGCGGGCGCACTTCGTGTTCTCGATCTGCACGCGACCTAGCCGAACCACGGTCGCCGGGGAAGGACTGCACCCCACCGTGCGGCCGCTGGCGTGGTGGCTGGATCGCATCGGCCAGGTCGGCACGGTGACGGCGCCGAAGGGGGAGGGCCGGTACATCGTTGGGCGGTTTGCGGCCAAGGAGGGTGTGGGGGGTCGTGGGGGGTGCGGCTGTGCGTGAGAACCAGTCGGACATCGCGGCGCTACAGGCGGGACTCAAGGCGCGGAAGCCCGCGCGGGATGGCCTGCGCCTCTACACCGCCGACTTCGACTCGGTGTCGCTCGCGGGGTTCTACCGGGGCCGGTCGGCGTTCCTGATCCTCTCGGGACCGTCGCTCACGCAGGTGGACCTCACGCAGCTCAACCAGCGCGGCATCGTCACGATGGGGGTGAACAACTCCTGGTCCGTGCATCGCCCCACGCACTGGACGTGCGTGGACGACCCGGGTCGCTTCATCGACACCGGCTGGAAAGACCCCGGCATCCTGAAGTTCGTGCCGACATGCTGCTGGGACAAGCGGCTCCGTATCCAGAACCCCGACGGCACCATGCGCAACAGCGCGTTCCGCGTCCGGCAGATGCCCAGCGTCCTGTTCTTCCGCCGCGCCGATCATTTCGATCATGAGCGATTCCTGACGGGCGACTCGGTTCCGTGGGGGAACGACGCCAAGCACGCGGACTCGCTCGGGATCACAGGCAAGCGCAGCGTAATGCTCGTGGCGCTGCGCCTGCTGCACCACCTTGGGTTCGGCACGGTGTACCTGCTTGGCTGCGACTTCAAGATGGCGGCCGATCGCCGGTACGCCTTCGACGAGCACCGGGCACCCAACGCCATCCGGCACAACAACGTCCTGTATGACTCGCTGGCACGGCGATTCGAGGCGCTTCGACCGCACTTCGACAAGCACCGATTCCGCGTGATCAACTGCTCGCCGGGCAGCGAGCTCCAGGCATTCGACCGCATGGACTTCGTCGCGGCGGTGAAGGCCGCGTCCGCCGAGTGTGGCAAACCCGTGAGCACGCAGGGCTGGTACGAGCCCAACCCGAAGCCGACTGCCGTGCCGAAGGAGGCCGCCCGATGAGCGACGGCCCGACCCGATACTACTTATACATCCCCGTGTGGGCGACGGGCCGTCCGCCCACGGGGGGCGGGTCGAGCAACTACTCCACGCCGTCGGGCTCGACGCCCGAGAGCACCTACTCGACGCCGACCAGCACGCCGAGCATGCCGCCGAGCTATTCGACGACCGGCGATGTCATCTACACGACGGGCCCCAGCGGAACGCCCACGCTGACGTTCTACACCACCGGCGCCTTCACGAGCAACACGTCCGGCACGACGCACACGCCATCGAGCAGCGGGTCGAGCGATTCCATGTCCTCGGGATCGTCGGGTTCGAGCAGCGGTTCGCCGTCCTCGTCAGCAGGCAGTTCTTCCTCCGGCTCGATGTCGTCCAGCGGGTCGTCCTCTTCGGGATCATCCTCGAGCGGGTCGTCCAGCGGTGGTTCCGGGTCTGGCTCGTCGAGCAGCTCCGGGTCATCGAGCGGGTCGGGCTCATCCGGATCGGGCAGCAGCGGCCAGAGCAGCGGCATGTCGAGCGGCGCATCGTCCGGCGCGAGCAGCGGCATGAGTTCGGGAGCCTCGTCCGGCGCATCCTCCGGGGGTTCCTCTGGAGGCGGGTCTTCCGGTGGGGGATCGTCCGGCGGTGGTGGTTCGAGCGGGGGCGGCTCCGGCCCAGGTGGGTCCGGCCCCGGCGGCTCGGGGCCGGGCGGAAGCGGGCCAGGCTCCGGCCCCGGCAGCAACTGCCTCCTCTTCGGCACCCTGGTGCGCCTCGAGGATGGACGCCTCACGCCCATCGAGAACCTCAAGCCCGGCGACCGCATTGCCTCGATTCAGGTCCCCGGCCTCGAGGTCGATGTGCCGTACCGGGCCCAGTACAACTGGCTCTCGCACCACGGTCTGCACGGCGCGACGCCCGTCGCAGCCCGCGTGGCCAGCATCCGGCTTGGCGAGCACGACGGCTTCATGGTCATCAACCGCCGCCTCAAGGCGACGCCCGAACACCCGTTCATGATCCGCCGCGGCGACGAGTGGGGCTTCGCATCCGCCGAGCTCATCCAGCCCGGCGACTTCCTGATCGACGAGCACATGAACGAAGAGGAGGTCGAATCCGTCGTCCGCATCGACGCGGCGACCCGCACTGTGGCCATCCACATTCCCGGCACCAACACGCTGCTCGCGGAAGGCGTGTGGGTTCACAACGACATGCCCGCGACGGCTCAGAGCTCCGGTTCCGGCAGCGCGTCGTCTGGATCAGGGTCCGGTTCCGGGAGCGGGTCAGGCTCTGGCTCGGGATCGGGGTCCATGTCCGGATCTAGCAGTGGCTCGTCCAGCAGCGGGTCGTCGTCCGGCAGCAAGTCCAGCGGGTCGTCCTCGTTCTCGACCTCCGGCTCGATGTCCGGGTCCTCTTCGTCAGGTAGCGGCTCGGGCAGCATGAGCGGGTCGAGTTCCAGCGGCGGGGGGACGGGGACGTTCTCGATCTGACGGGTGACGGTCGCCGTTTCGCTGCGCGTGGATCCCCGCTCGTACACCTCCCCGCCGCAGCCCGGCGCGATCCCCGGCTGCCGCCGCCGGCTCCGCGATCGGCGCACGTCGCCAAGAACCGCTTGGGTCTGCCAGAGGAGATCCGGCTGGACTGCCGTGTCTTCGCGGCGCTGGTTCGCGGCGAAGACCCCTCCGCTGCCGTCGCCACCCCTGCCCCCACCGCCGGCAACGCCGGCGCGGCCTGAGCGCCGTCGCCGGTGTCCATCCCTTATCCATCCATCACCCACCGCAAAGGAACTGACTCATGGCCACGCTGAACAACTTCGACGCCAACGAGATGAAGACCGCACCGCAACAACATGGAGATCATATCAGGTCGGACTAACCATCCAGGCCGGATGCCTTCGTGGGGTACCCCACCGTTGCCATACCCGTAACACTGAAGCAAGTAATGTGATCGGCGGTCAGTTGGATCTCTTCGCGGGCCATGTTGGGTTTGGAGTACAGCCGCTGGATGATGGCGCGACAGTTGAAGTAGAACAAGCACTGGCCGGCGATACTCAGCATGCAGTAGCGCACGGCCTCGTCGGAGGCGCGCGGGAGAATCCCTCGCACGAGGGTCTCCAGTTGAACGAGCGGTCGCAGTGCAGCGTCTTGGGCCTCGTGGCTCAATCCGCCGACAGGCTCAACCAGTTCGCGAGCGGCGACCTGGGCTTGCCAGGCATCAAACCCATTGCCCAGAAGTCGCGAAAGCCAGCCGTGGATGAAAGTATGCAAGCGGCATGAAGCCGGGTCGGCAGGTCTATCAACTAACTCGGTGGCGCCGATACATCCGGGCTGACCCGGCGGCGCATACGTGAGCACCGCCTCGTAGAGCCCTCGCTTGCCCCGAAAGTGATAGCTGATTGCCGCGGCGTTCGCGCCGGCATGCGCGGAAATGGCACGGGCGGAGGCACGGCGAAAGCCTCGCTGCGCGAACAGTTCGCTTGCCGCTTCCAGCACTCGTTCCCGTGTTGTCGCGCTGCTCGGCTCCATGTGATGGGTCCAAAGGTCCCCGCGCTGGCTTGGGCGGGCTCGCTGCGTCGACGGCAAGCCTCGCCTCACCGCGGCGCCCGCGAAGTCATGGATGACCAGGACTCGCTGGGATCGTCTGTGACGACGCCTTGCCAAGGTCACTCGCCGTTCGGCTGGCGGGCGCCGAGCGTGAGAACCGCTCCGTGGTCTTCTGGATGATGACGAAGAACATGGGAACGAAGAAGATGGCCAGGAAGGTTGCGGCGAGCATTCCGCCGATGACGCCCGTTCCAATGGAGTGGCGGGCCGCAGCGCCCGCCCCGCTGGAGATCGCGAGAGGGACGACGCCCAGGATAAACGCAAGCGACGTCATCACGATCGGCCGGAAGCGGAGTCGGGCGGCCTCGAGAGCGGCGTCCACGACGCCGACGCCTCGCTCTCGCAGCGACACGCAAAACTCGATGATGAGGATGGCATTCTTGGCCGAAAGCCCGACAAGCGTGAGCAGGCCGACCTGGAAGTAGATGTCCTGCGCCTGGCCGCGAAGGTAGATGGCCAGGAGCGCCCCGAGCGCTGCAACCGGCACCGTCAGGAGCACAGCAATCGGAAGCGACCACCGCTCGTACTGCGCGGCAAGAACGAGGAATACCACGACCAGTCCAAAGGTCAGAACGACCGGTGCCTGGTTGCCCGCCTTGACCTCTTGATAGGACGCGCCGCTCCATTCGATGCCATAGCCTGTGGGCAGCGTCTCCGACGCGACCCTTCGAAGGGCCTGCATCGCCTGGCCGGTGCTGTTCCCCCGGGGCGGTGCTCCGGTGATCTGGATTGCGGGATACCCGTTGAAGCGGCTGACGACGTTGGGGCCGGTCTGGAGTCGGCTGTGCACCAGCCCGGAGAGCGGCACCATCTCCCGCTGCTCGTTGCGCACGTAGATGCGGCCGATATCGTCCGGGGTGTCGCGGAACTCGGGCTGAGCCTGGACCTGCACGCGCCAGATGCGCCCGAACTGCTCAAAGTCGTTGACGTACAGAGCACCGAAGTAGGCCTGCAGCGCGTCGAAGACATCCGCGATGCGGACCCCCATCATCTTCGTCTTCTCGCGGTCGAGCTCGACGAACATCTGCGGGAGCGTGAAGCGGAGCGTGCCGCGCACGCCCTCGATCTGGTCGTGCGCCTCGGCCGCGGCGGTGAACTTCTGGCCCACATCGAAAAGCTCGGCCGTGGTGCCGCCGCCGCGCTGCTGGAGCTGTACCTCGAACCCCGCCCGCTGGCCGAGCCCCTGGATCGCCGGAGGGTTGAAACTGAGCACCATGCCGTCTCGCTCGCCGGCGAAGTGCCGGAACGATGCCCCCACGAGGGCCTGCGCGCTCAGGACGGGATCACGCCGCTCGTCGAACGGCTTGAGCGTCACGAAAACCGTCGCGGCATTGGTGCTGTTGAATCGCCCGCCGAGGATGTCCAAGCCTCCCAGCAGCGTGACGTTGGCCACGGCGGGTTGCTTCAGGTAGAACTCTTCGACGCGGCGGGTCACCTCGCTAGTGCGCTCCAGGGATGCCCCATCGGGCAGCAGCACCGCGGAGAGGATGTACCCCTGATCCTCGTCGGGCAGGAAGCCGCCGGGCACGTGCCGCTGAAGCCGGAAGGCGGCGAAACAGAGCAGTCCAAACACCGCCAGCGTCGCGGGAGCCCACCTGATCGCCTTCCGGGTGCCGCCAACGTACCCGCTCGTCGCGAGCCCGAAGAGGCGGTCGAACCAGCGGAAGGCGAAAAACTTCTTACGGCCGGTTGGCGGGCGGAGGATGAGGCGGCACAGCGCCGGGCTGAGCGTGAGCGCGACAAGGCCCGAGATCGCCACCGAGAGGGCGATGGTGATGGCGAACTGCTTGTAGAGCTGGCCGGTGAGGCCGCCTAGGAATGCCACGGGCACGAAGACAGCCGACAAGACCAGCACGATGGCGATAACCGGCCCGGTGACCTGCTCCATCGCCTTGATTGTGGCCTCGCGGGGCGCGAGTCCCTCGTCGTGCATGATCCGCTCGACGTTCTCGACCACGACGATCGCATCGTCCACGACGATGCCAATCGCCAGAACAAGGCCGAAGAGCGTCAGCGTGTTGATGGAGAACCCCACCACCAGGAGGCCCGCGAACGTGCCGATGATGGCAACGGGCACGGCCAGGAGCGGGATGAGCGTCGCACGCCATGACTGGAGGAAGATGAACACCACCAGCACCACCAGCACCACCGCCTCGAGGAGCGTGTGGACGACCTCCTCGATGGAGACCCGGATGAACGTCGTGGTGTCGAAGGGAATGCGGTAGTGGACCCCGCTCGGGAAGCTCGCAGAAGCCTCGTCCATCGCCGCGCGGACGCCGTCGATGGTGTTCAGAGCGTTGGCCCCGGTCTGGAGGTAGACCAGCATCAGCGCGGTGGACTTGCCGTTGACCCGGCTGTAGAGGTCGTAGCTTCGGGAGCCGAGCTCAACGGTGGCCACGTCCTTGAGCCGCACGATCGTGCCGTCGGGATTCGCCCGCAGGATGATGTTCTCGTACTCCGAGACCTGGTTCAGCCGGCCCCGGGTCAGGAGGGGCACGGTCCACTGCACGCCTCCCTCTGGCGAGGGGAGCTGTCCGACAGCGCCCGCGGGGAACACCGCGTTCTGCTCACGCACCGCGGCGGCCACGTCCGATACGGTCATCCCTCGTCCGGCCAGCCGGTCGGGATCGACCCACACGCGCATTGAGTAGTCCTTGCTCCCGAACACGGTCGCGTCGCCCACGCCGGGGACTCGGCGGACGCGGTCCAGAAGGTTGATCGTGGCGTAGTTGCTCAGGAAGATGTCGTCGTAGCCCGAGCCTTCGGCGGCTTCAAGCGTCACCACGCCGATGATGTTGGTCGAGGCCTTGGTGATGGTGATGCCGTTGCGCACCACCTCCGAAGGCAGGCGGGGCTGCGCGATGGCCAGACGGTTCTGAATCTCGACTGCGGCGAGGTCTTGGTCGGTGCCGATCTCGAACGTCGCGGTGATGGTCGCCGCGCCGTTGTTGGCGCACTGTGAACTGAAGTAGATCAGGTTCTTGACGCCGCTGAGTTCCTGCTCGATCGGAGCGACGACGGAGTTCGCGACGGTCTCCGCGTCCGCGCCGGGATACGTCGCCGTGATGTTGATCGTGGGCGGCACGATCTCGGGGTACCGCGCGATCGGGAGGACGACCATCGCCACCCCGCCAGCGATGAGGATCAGCAGCGAGATCACCATCGCGAAGACCGGCCTGTTGATAAAGAACTTCGAGAACATGGCGTTAGCGCCCTCCTTGCGCGGAGCCCGCGGCAGGGGCGGAGCCCTTGGGTGGGGGGGGCGGGGCCGGCACCAGGGGCTGGCCCGGCCGGATCTGGAGGAGCCGGTCCGCGGCGAGCCGTTCCCCGGACCGCACGCCCGAATCCACGACGACGTCGTCGCCGATCCAGGTCCCGAGCGTGACGGCGCGCCGCTCCGCCATCCCCTGGGCGTTCACCACATAGGCGATGGGCCCGGCTGGCGACTGCATGATCGCTCGCTGCGGCACAAGCAATGCGTCGACGTACTGGATGCCGTGCACGTTCACGTGCACGTATTGGCCCGGCTTGATCGCGTCGTCGGGGTTGGGGATGGTGCCGCGGACGACCATCGTGCCGGTGGAAGGATCAACCTGCACGTCAACGAACTTGATCTTCCCGTGGCGGGGATAGGGCGTGCCGTCGGCGAGCGTGATCGCGAGGTCGATCGCTTCGACTTCCGGGATCGTGACTCGCCCCGCGGTGCGCAGGCTCCGCCACCGCAGCGTCTCTTGCTCGCTGACGGCGAAGCGGGCGTAGATGGGGTCCACCTGGCTCACGACCGCCAGCAGGCCGTTGCTCGCCGAGTCATCCACGTAACTGCCCTCATCCCGCAGCGCCCGGCCGATGACGCCGGTGAGGGGCGAGACGATGGTCGTGTAGCCCAAGTCCAGTTCGGCCTTGGCGAGCCGAGCAGATTCCTGCTGCACCAGCGCGGAGGCGACCCGCTCCTCCGTCTGCCATTGCTCCAGTTCCGTCGGCGCCACCGACCCGCGGGCGAAGAGCTCCTGGTAACGGGTGAGTTGCTGCCTCGCCTGTTCGAGCCGGGCCTGGGCGCTGGCGAGCCCGGCCTTGGCGCTGTCGCGCTCGACCTGGAAGGGCTGGGGATCGATCCTGAACAGGATTTCGCCCTGTGTGACGCGCTGGCCCTCCTCGAATCGGCGCTCGATCAGGAAGCCCTTGACGCGGGAGCGGATCTCTACCACCCGCGACGCCTCGGTCTGGCCGAGGAATCGCGGCGTAACCGGGACGGTGCGGCTCTCCAGCGTGACCATGTCCACTTCCAAGGGCGCGGCGGGCGCCTGCGGGCGGGTTTCAGGGGCGGGCGCATGCCGGCCGCTCTGGAAGTACAGGTATCCGCCCGCGGCGCCCACCAAGAGCACGACCACCACAGTGCCGCGGACGATCCAGTGGTACCAGGGATTCCGGCGTTCGTCGTTCTGCGTGCTGGGTGTCTGGTCGCTCATGGCTGCGTCTCCCGCGTGTCGAATGAACCGCCCAGCGCCAAGTGCAGGTTGAGCCGCTGGCGGAGGCGCTCGGCCCGCACCCGGAGGAGTTGCGAGCGGTTGGCGAAGTCCTGTCGGCGGACCTGGGTGAGGTCCAGAATGTTGAGGATGCCGGCGTTGTAGCGATCGTCGGCGATGGTGCTGGCCGAGCGAAGCATCTCGTCGGCTCGCTCCAGCTTCGTCTGTCGGTACGCGAGCACATGCTCGTTCGACAGCGCCGACTCGACTTCGCGGAAGGCACGCAGCGCCACCGAGACATACTGCGCGAGCGCCTGCCGCTGCTGGGCGGTGGCAATCTCCACCTCGCCCTCCAGCCGTCCGCCCGTGAAGACCGGGGCCAGGAGGTTCGCTCCGATGGACCAGATCTCCTCAGTCGGATCGAGCAGCGTCCCCAGCGAGGCGCTCAGGGCAACCCGCGGCAGGCGAGCCGCCCGCGCGGATTCCACACCGTAGAACGCGGCGGCGACCACCCGATCCGCGGCGATCAGGTCGGGCCGCCGTTCCAGCAGTTGCGAGGGCAGCCCCACCGGGGGCGGGGGTGGCAGGGGCGGCAGCACGTCGGCGACCGTTTGGGCCGCGCTCGGATAACTCCCAAGCAGGATCTCCAGCGCCCGCTGCGCTTCGAGCAGCGCCCCCTGGCTCTGGCGGAGCGACTCTTCGGCCAGCGCCAGGTTCGCCTCCGCCACGTTGAGGTCGAGTTGGCTCGCGGCACCCACGTCGATCCTGTCGCGCGTCACCTTCGCCGTGAACTGCTCCGCCTCGACCTGTTGCTGGTTGATCGCCGTCTGGAGCCGAGCCGTCACGGCGAGGAACCACGCGTCCACCACGGCGGCGGCGAGTGACTGGCGTGCAAACTCATACTGCCACCCGCTCGCCTGCGCCGCGGCGCGGGCCGCTTCCTCCTGCGACCGGAGCCGCCCCCATAGGTCCGCCTCCCACGACACCTGCATCCCCAGGTCGAAGCGGTTGGCGATAGGCAACTCGCCGGGGTCAGTCCGCTGCGCCGTGCCAAAAGCGTCGATCTGCGGCTGGAGGAACGATCCGGCGACCCGCAGCCGCGCCCGCGCCTCCTCCCACCGGGCCGCCGCGACGGCCAGGTCCGGGTTGTGCGTGACCGCGGCCTCGACCATCGCCAGCACGCGCCCGTCGCCGAACTCGCCGAGCCAGTTGTCCCGCACGGGGCCCTTGGGTTGCGCGGGGTCCGTGGCCGCCGCGAAACGCTCGGGCACCCCTTGCACCTGCGAGCGTGAGAGGTCGGCGGGCGGCTGCTGCACCGCGCACCCGGCCCCGAGCGCGGCGAGCATCGCTGCGAGCGCAAAGCGGCGGCTGGTGGCAGGGCGCTGGCGTCGAGGTCGGCCTTGGTCCATCGCTTACGTTCCTCTCCTTCCCTGAGCCCTGGGGCGTGCCCGCCCCACGCCCGCGGGGATCGCCCGAGCATCCTGACCGCCGGGCACCAGCAGGCCGTTCAAGAGCACGTCGAGCAGTTCGTCCGCCTGACGCGCCGGGTCGGGACGCACGCGGTTGAAGTGGTTGGTGAACAGCACGCCGTAGAGCATGTTGCCAACTGCGTCCACCACCCGCCGCACGGGCATCCGGCGCAGGCGGCCCTCGCGCATGAGCCGCGTGAAGGTCGCGTCCCACCGCCGCGAGTGCGTGCGGCGGTAGGCAAAGTACGTCGGCTCCTCGCGGGTGCGGAACTCGGCCCGCTCAAGCATGAGCAGTTCCACGTACTCGGGGTGCCGGGCGAAGTAGCGGAGATAGCCGGTGACCGCCTCGCGCAGTTGTTCCAGCGGGTCAAGCCCCGCGGCGGGGGCGGTCGCCTCCAGCAACCCGCGCATCACCTCGTCCACCGCGGCGCGGAAGAGGTCGTCCTTGCTCTTGAAGTAGCGATAGATCGTCCCCTTGCCGCAGCCGATGTCCGCGATGACCTGGTCGAGGTTGGCGCTGGCGAATCCCTCCTGGGCGAAGTGGCGGATGGCGTGTGCGAGGATCTGAGCTCGGCGGCGCTCAACCAGCCCCTCGCGCGGCGCGGGTGCGGCATGGCTCTGCTTGGCGGCGCGGGGCGTAGGCATGTCGCGGTGATGATCCAAAGGGCGCGCGGGCGTCGGACTGACGAGTCAGTCATGGTAGCACGACCCGGCCGCTTGTGAAGAATGTCCCAAACGGGATTCTTTCAGGCCGGCCGCGCCGTCGCGCGCGTAGCATCACGCGGACACCGCCGCGTTCAGCCGACCGGCGCGACCGTGCCCTCCATGATGACCGCGGCCGGCAGCCTCTTCGACCGCTCCTCGCTCCACGCGGCGAGCGCGGTCCGCAAGGAGTTCGTCCATGAACACCGGCAAGCACACCGCGAAGGACACGCTGAACAAGGACACCCCGCGTCGCGAGCTCGCGCCGACGCAGGCCGCGGGGCGGCCGAGCGCAGAGGAGACCATCGTCGAGATCACGCCCGACCGCATGCGCCTGCGCGCCTACGAGATCTACCAGGCACGCAACGGCGGCCCGGGGGATGCGCTCGCCGACTGGGTGCAGGCCGAGCACGAGTTGAGCGGCGGCGCACGTCGGATCCCCGAACCGGCTCATCCGCCGTCGACTTGACAGGCGTCGATTCCATACGATGTCGTCCGCATGACTGCATGGCTCAAGACCGCCGTGACCTCCATTGCCCTGCTCGCCGCCGCGGGCGGGGCGGTGTACTACTGGCTTCACAGCAACGCCTCGGGCACGCCGCCGGGGCTGGTCTCCGGCAACGGGCGCGTCGAGGCGACCGAGATCAACGTCGCGGCCAAGATCCCCGCCCGAGTGGAGGAAATGTTCGCCGACGAGGGAGATTTCGTGGGCGCCGGGCAGCCGCTGGTGCGGATGCGCACCGACACGCTGGAAGCCCAGCGAGCCGAGGCGCAGGCGCAGCTCAATGAGGCGCGGCAGGCGGTGGCCTCGGCGCGTTCGCGGAAGGCGATGCGGCAGGCCGACCTCGCTGCCGCCCAGGCTGTCATCGCCCAGCGCGAGAGCGAACTGGCGTACGCGCGCCGGCGGCTGGCCCGGTACGAGCAGGCGGGAGAAAAGGCCGCGACCTCGGTGCAGGAGGTGGATGAGGAGCGGACGCGTGCGCTGGTGGCGGAATCGGCCCTGACCGCCGCCAACGCGGTGGCGACCGCCGCGGAGTCCGCCATCGACGCGGCCTCCGCCGAGATCGCTCTGGCCGAGTCCACCGTCGCGGCCCGCGAGGCGACGGTGCGCCGAATCGAGGCGGACCTCCGCGACAGCGTGCTGAGCTCGCCCCGCGACGGGCGCGTGCAGTACCGCGTTGCCCAGCCGGGCGAAGTGCTGCCCGCGGGCGGGCGGGCGATGAACGTCATCGACCTGAGCGACGTCTACATGACCTTCTTCCTCCCGGAGCGGGCCGCCGGTATGGTCGCGCTGGGCACGGAGGTGCGGCTGGTGCTCGACGCGGCGCCCGAGTACGTGATCCCGGCGGAGGTCTCGTTCGTCGCCAGCGTGGCCCAGTTCACCCCCAAGACGGTGGAGACAGCCGACGAGCGGCAGAAGCTAATGTTCCGCGTGCGTGCCCGGATCGACCCGGTGCTCCTGAAGAAACACCTCGCGCGCGTCAAGACCGGCCTGCCTGGGGTCGGGTGGGTCCGGCTGGACCCAGAGGTTCCCTGGCCGCCGAACCTGACGATCAAGGTGCCGGAGTGAACCGTGACGCCCGCCGACACACTCTCAACCGATCAGCGCGCCGTCAGTGCCGCGAATGAACCGGTCCTTTCGCGGCCCGTCGCCCGTCTCGACGGCGTGTCGCTCCGGTACCGGTCGGCTGTGGCCCTTTCGGACGTGACCCTGAGCATCCCAGCGGGCGCGACGGTCGGGCTGATCGGCCCCGACGGCGCGGGCAAATCGAGCCTCTTGGCGCTCGTGGCCGGGGTACGCAAGGTGCAGCGCGGACGTGTCGAGGTTTTCGAGGGTGACATGAGCGTGGCGCGGCATCGCGCCCACGCCCAGGGCCGCATTGCCTATATGCCCCAGGGGCTCGGCAAGAACCTCTATCCGACGCTCTCGGTCGCGGAGAACCTCGCCTTCGTCGCGCGCGTGCTCGGGTACGGCGCGATCGAGGGCGCGCAGCGGATCGACAACCTCGCGAAGAGCACCGGGCTGTTCCCGTTCCGCAACCGTCCCGCCGGCAAGCTCTCAGGCGGGATGAAGCAGAAACTTGGTCTCTGCTGTGCGCTGATCCGCGACCCCGACCTGCTGATCCTTGACGAGCCCACCACAGGGGTTGACCCCCTGGCCCGGCGACACTTCTGGGGCTTGATCGGCCAGTTGAAGCGAACCAGGCCGGGTATGACCATCCTGGTTGCCACGGCGTATATGGAGGAGGCGGAGCGATTCGATCATCTGGTCGCAATGGATAGCGGTCTCGTGCTCGCGGAGGGCTCGCCGAACGAGCTGCACCGACGCACGGCCACCCAGACGCTCGACAGAGCATTCATCGAACTTCTCCCTGAAGACAGGCGGCGGGCGCACCGGCGTGTGGTCTTGCAGCCATTCTCGCGGGACGCGGACGGCGAGATCGCCATCGAGGCGCGCGGACTCACCAAGCGCTTCGGAGAGTTCGTGGCGGTCGATCACGTGACCATGAGCGTGCGGCGGGGCGAGATCTTCGGGTTCCTGGGTTCCAACGGCTGCGGCAAGACCACCACGATGAAGATGCTGACCGGGTTGCTCCCGGCCAGCGAGGGCGAGGCCTTGCTCTTCGGGCGGCGGACCAATGCGCACGACATCGCGACGCGACGGCGAGTGGGCTACATGTCGCAGTCGTTCTCGCTGTACAAGGAGCTCTCCGTGCGGCAGAATCTGGTCCTGCACGCGCGGCTGTTTAGCGTTTCCGAATCGCACATTCCAGGGCGTGTCACGGCGATGGCCGAGCGGTTCGGGCTTGTGTCCTCACTAGACGCGTTGCCGGACCATTTGCCCCTGGGTCTGCGGCAGCGGCTGTCGCTCGCGGTCGCGATGGTACACAGCCCCGAGCTGCTCATTCTCGACGAGCCTACGTCCGGCGTGGACCCGGTCGCCCGCGATTCGTTCTGGTCACTCCTGATCGACCTCTCGCGGCAGGAGGGCGTCACGATCTTCATCTCCACTCACTTCATGAGCGAGGCGGAGCGCTGCGACCGCGTCTCGCTCATGCACGCGGGCAAGGTGCTGACGAGCGGGCCGCCCGCCGAGATCATCCGACAGCGCGGCTTCTCGACGCTGGAGGACGCGTTCATCGCCCATCTGGACGATGCGGGCGCGGCCGATGACGAAGCCGCGACCGTGCTCTCGGCCTCGCCCTTCGACTCGGCCCGACCCGCGACCCCAAGGCGCCGCCCCTTTTTCAGCATCGCCCGCACGCTGAGTTTTTCGCACCGGGAGTCGCTGGAACTCCGCCGAGACCCGGTGCGTGGGGCGATGGCGATGCTGGGGAGCGTCCTCCTCCTACTCGTCTTAGGCTACGGGATCACGATGGACGTGGAGGAACTTCCCTACGCGGTGCTCGACCGCGACCAGACCGTGCTCAGCAGAGATTACACGCTCAATCTCGCGGGCTCCCGATACTTCGCCCAGCGGCCCCCGATCGCCGATTACGAAGACCTGGACCGGAGGATGAGCAGCGGAGAACTCTCGCTGGCCGTCGAGATCCCGCCTGGTTTCGGGCGCCGGCTGGAGCGCGGCGACCCCGTCGAGATCGGGGCGTGGGTTGACGGAGCGTCCCCGCAGCGGGCCGAGACGGCCCGCGGGTACGTGCTGGGGATGCACCAGCACTGGCTCATGGACCAGGCGCGCCGCAGGGGGGTAGAGACGACGCCCAACGCCACCGTCGAGTCCCGCTACCGCTACAACCCGGATGTGCGCAGCCTGCCGGCGATCGTCCCCGCCGCAGTGCCAATGCTCCTGCTCATGATCCCTGCCATGCTCGCGGCCCTGTCCGTCGTGCGGGAGAAGGAACTCGGCTCCATCATCAACTTCTACGTCACGCCGGTCACGCGCGCCGAGTTCCTGCTGGGTAAGCAGCTTCCGTACATCGTCCTGGGAGTCGTGAACTTCCTGCTCATGACCTGCATGTCGGTCGCTCTCTTCGGTGTCCCACTCAAGGGAAGCTTCACGGCGCTCCTTCTCGCGGCGGTGCTCTTTGTGGCATTCGCCACGGGGTTTGGCCTGCTGGTGTCCACGTTCGTCCGCAGCCAGATCGCCGCGATGTTCGCCACATTGGTGGGGACCATGCTGCCGATGGCGCAGTTTTCCGGGCTCATCACGCCGGTCTCGTCCCTGGAGGGCGCGGGCGCCGTCATCGGACGCCTCTATCCCGCGACCCACATGATTGTCATCAGCCGGGGCGTCTTCAGCAAAGCCCTCGGCTTCGGTGACCTCGGCGCTGCGTTCCTCAATCTGGCGGTGGCCGCGCCGCTCATCATGCTCGCGGCGGTCGCGTTGCTCCGGAAGCAGGAGCGTTGAATGGCACGCGGCACGCAACCATCTCCTGCCGCCATCGCCGCGCGGCCCCGATTCCTGACTACCGTCTTCCGCCTGGGCATCAAGGAACTCTGGGGCCTGCGGCGCGATCCCCTGATGCTCTTCCTGATCGCCTACACCTTCACCGCGGCCGTGTACCTCGCCGGGTCCGCGATGCCCGAGACGCTCAACAAAGCGACGGTCGCGCTCATCGACGAGGACCGGTCCGCACTCTCCACGCGGATCGTTACGGCGCTCCGCCCGCCTCACTTCGTGCCCCCCGCGATGGTCTGGCTGGACGAGGCCGACGCGGGGATGGACGCGGGCCTCTACACCTTCGCGTTGAACATCCCGCCCAACTTCCAGCGCGACGTGCTGGCGGGCAAGAACCCCCGCGTCCAACTCAACGTGGACGCGACGCGCATGAGCCAGGCGTTCTCGGGCAACGGGTACATCCAGCAGATCGTCGCGGCTGAGGTAGATGAGTTCGTGGACCGGACCCGTGGGCAGGCACGCGCCCCCGTGAACCTGTCCCTGCGCATGAGGTTCAACCCCAACCTCCAGCAGTCCTGGTTCGGGTCGATCATGGAGATCATCAACCTCGTCACGATGCTCTCAATCGTGCTGACCGGCGCGGCGATCATCCGCGAGCGCGAGCACGGGACCATCGAGCACCTGCTGGTCATGCCGGTCACGCCCGCGGCCATTATGATCGCCAAGGTCTGGTCGATGGGCCTGGTGGTCCTGGTGGGGGCCGCGTGCTCGCTCGTCTTCGTCGTGAAGGGCGCGTTGGGCGTGGGCGTGCAGGGGCCTGTGTGGCTGTGGCTGGTCGCGGTTGCCATCCACCTGTGCGCGACGACCTCAATGGGGATCTTTCTGGCGACGCTGGCGCGGTCGATGCCGCAGTTCGGGCTGCTGCTGGTCATGGTGTTGCTGCCGCTGCAGATGCTCTCGGGCGGGATGACGCCGCGCGAGAGCATGCCGGAATTCGTGCGAGCAGGGATGCTCGCCTCGCCGACGACGCACTTCGTAGCAGCGAGCCAGGCGATCCTGTACCGGGGGGCGGGGCTGGGCGTAGTCTGGCCGCAACTGCTTGTCGTGAGCGGGATCGGCGCGGCGTTCTTCCTGATCGCGCTCGCTCGCTTCCGAGGGACGCTCAGCCGGATGGTGTAATCCGGTAGGATGTGCGCTGACCGATTCGACCGTCGCGTCAGTAAGGCTCCGACGGTTTGTCGCACTTCCGTCCCGGTTTTCCGAGGCGAGGGCGAGTCGTTACACACCCCTCGCTCGCTATGCGCAAAGCCCCCGGGTCACAGAACCCGGGGGTTGTCGATCTTGGCATGCCTGACGCATCAGGACGTTACTGCTTGGGGACCTTGAAACGGTAGTTCGGCAGAGTGGAATGGACTTCGAACGAGTCGATCGTTGTCGGGGCCGCGGGGAGATCTGTGCCGTTGAATGACACGGCATGCACCGTCGGCAAAGTGGCGCCGTCGCCGGTCGCATGGGAGGTGAATGTTCAGACGGAAATGCCGATCGACATAGGCCCGTCCCGGCCGCCGTAGCTGAGTTGCTGGGCGAGCGCATCGCCCACCTTGCCCCCCTCGGCCATCCTAGTCAATCCGAACAGTCAGCCTCCGGTCGGTCTCTCGCTGCCTGGAGCAACCGGAGACACCCGGCCTAACCGTGCCGGAGGGCCGCATTCCGATGCGAAGTCTCTGGGGCTCTGAAAAGAGGTTCGTCAAATCACCCCACGCCCACTATTTGACGGTCGGTTGCGGAAGCGGCCGGCCCCGCCGTTCACGATGAACGCCGCCGAGAGACCTCGGCGGCGTTGTCGCGTTCTGGGGGCGTTCTGCGAGGGTTTGCGGGGACCGGCGCGGCTGGCGAGGTCTCGGCCCCGGCGCTCGTCGATAACCGGTGGACATGGTCCGGCGGGCGATTTGGGGCCGGATTGGCCCGAAGTCTCTGCGGGTCTCTCGGGGGCCGGCGCAGGGGTGAAGAGGTTGTGTCTCGGCCTGAGCGCGCACCATCCCCCTGATAGACGACACGAACCGTGACGAACAGCGTTCGCAGGAAGCCCCCTGGCTCGTCTGCTCGGATCAGGCCTATCTCAGCTGGCAGAGCGCATCATCTTGTAATGGGACTCCTGAACAACCAAGTTGAGGATGGCGGATCGGGTGGTTGGGCGTCGATGCGGTCATGTCGATGCGAGTTTGGCCTTCTGGATGAGCCCGATCCGGGGTGCCGCGATCGTCGGCTCATCGC